>Ga0213835_101771_pt1 | contig 11945 bp, 6 predicted proteins | sample SWPATP01_FD_160576 | JGI IMG/M metagenome (GOLD analysis project Ga0213835, IMG submission 160576) | Coastal seawater microbial communities from Marineland, Florida, United States - SWPA TP0 #1 | ecosystem: Environmental > Aquatic > Marine > Coastal | place: USA: Florida | collected 2016-08-05
CTACCAGTCGCAGGCATAGGCGTAGAACTAGGCGTAGGCATGGAACCTCGGCGTCAGCACAACCCACACCAGCCTATCCCAGATCAGCCACGCCGCTAACCCACGGGGTCTCCTTGCCGCTTACGGTGAAAGGAAAGCTTCACTCCGTCTCCCGGCGGCGCAGGTCTTCCAGATCGGCTTCGACCTTCTGCGCGTCGTCCAGATCGGCAATCGCCGCCATCAGGGCCGCGCGGTTGGCGGGCGAAGCGAGCAGGTAGGTGGTTTCGTCCATGCTGGCCCAGTCTTCGAGGCTGACCATCACCACCGGCTTGCCGCGCGCACGGGTGACGATGACCGGCTCATGATCGTCATTCACCCGGTCCATGACCGAGGAGAGGTTGGCACGGAGTTCGGTGGAAGAGAGGGTACGCATGATTGGCTGTGTACATGATTGCGTACATTTAGTCAAGAATTCCGCAAGCACCTATACTTCGGATCCGACGATTTCTCGGAGACCGGCCGATGATCTTCAGCGTACATCAATCTTAACCTCTGCTGATCTGTCTGCGTGTACTGTACGCTACGGTAGACGTTCAGGCGCCAATTCGTTGGGATCGCAGCGAACTTGCCAGCGTGCCCTTTGCGGTTAGGAAGAAAACCAAGCTGATGGAAGCTCAATTGCAGATAACAAGCTGCAAAAGCAGAAAAGACTTCACGGATACAGCGCGACTCGGCAACGTCTTTCCTTCCATTGTCAATTATTGAAATAGCGTCTTTACTCCAGCCTTGGTCAACAACCTCGATTGTAGAAGCTATCGTAACCTCACTAGCCTTCATCACTTTCAACAACGACCTTTGCCATGTCTTGAGGTCGCGAGAATCCTTCAAGCGATACCATTCATCCGCGCCAAGGAGGCCCTCCAAAGCAAACTTCAATGGAAGCGCTTCATCGTATCCGGTAAGGTCAGTTGCTTGGTTTCGCCTCACTGATCCAGAAAACTCCGCAGCTTCCGTGACCGGCTCGGATGCTTCAGCTTCCGCAGCGCCTTGGCCTCGATCTGGCGGATGCGCTCGCGCGTCACGCTGAACTGCTGGCCCACCTCTTCCAGCGTGTGGTCGGTGTTCATGCCGATGCCGAACCGCATCCGAAGCACCCGCTCTTCGCGCGGGGTGAGCGAGGCCAGCACCCGCGTCGTCGTCTCGCGAAGGTTCTCCTGGATCGCGCTGTCGAGCGGCAGCACCGCGTTCTTGTCCTCGATAAAATCGCCGAGCTGGCTGTCCTCCTCGTCCCCGATCGGGGTTTCGAGCGAAATCGGCTCCTTGGCGATCTTCATCACCTTGCGGACCTTCTCGAGCGGCATCTGCAGCTTTTCGGCCAGCTCCTCGGGCGTCGGCTCGCGGCCGATCTCGTGCAGCATCTGCCGGCCGGTGCGCACCAGCTTGTTGATCGTCTCGATCATGTGCACGGGGATGCGGATGGTGCGCGCCTGGTCGGCAATCGACCGGGTGATCGCCTGCCGGATCCACCACGTCGCATAGGTCGAGAACTTGTAGCCGCGGCGGTATTCGAACTTGTCCACCGCCTTCATCAGCCCGATGTTGCCTTCCTGAATGAGATCAAGGAACTGCAGCCCGCGGTTGGTGTATTTCTTGGCAATCGAGATCACGAGGCGCAGGTTGGCCTCGACCATCTCCTTCTTGGCCTGGCGCGCTTCCTTCTCGCCCTTCTGGACCTGCGAGACGATGCGCCGGAATTCGCTGATGTCGACGCCGACATACTGGCCGACCTGCGCCATTTCCGTGCGCAGCGTCTCGACCTGCTCGCGCGAGCGCTCCATCAGCGCCTGCCAGCCGCGTCCCGGCTCGGCCGTCATCCGCTCGCACCAGGTCGGGTCAAGTTCCGAGCCGCGCCACGCGTCGATGAAGTCGCGCCGGTTGATGCGGGCCTGGTCGGCCAGCTTCACCATCGCGCTGTCGATGGACATGATGCGCTTGTTGATGCCGTAAAGCTGGTCGACCAGCGCCTCGATGCGGTTGTTGTGCAGGTGCAGCGAGTTGACCAGCTCGACAATCTCGGCGCGCAGCTTCTGATAGGCGGCCTCGTCGTCGGCGCCGAAGTGGCCGGCCTCGGCCAGCGTCGCGCCGATGCGCTGGTCCTGCATCTCGGCCAGCTTGATGTAGTCGTCGGCGATCCGGTCGAGGGTTTCCAGAACCCGCGGCTTCAGCGCCGCCTCCATCGCCGCCAGCGACATGTTGGAGGCGTCGTCGTCCTCGTCATCGTCGTCGGCGCGCCGCAGCGGGTTGCCGTCGGCGTCATATTCGGGCTCGTCGCGCTGCGGCTGGCTGTTGGCGTTGGCGGCACGGGGGGCGGCCACCGTCTCGCCCTCGCCGTCGCCCTCGCCGTCGAGCGCGTTGCCGAAGGTCGTCTCGAGGTCGATGACATCGCGCAAAAGGATGTCTTCGCCCAGCAGCTCGTCACGCCAGATCGTGATCGCCTGGAAGGTCAGCGGGCTTTCGCACAGCCCGGCGATCATCGTGTTGCGCCCGGCCTCGATGCGCTTGGCGATGGCGATCTCGCCCTCGCGCGAGAGCAGCTCGACGCTGCCCATCTCGCGCAGGTACATGCGCACCGGATCGTCGGTGCGATCGAGCGTTTCGGCGCCGCTGCCCGCCAGCGCGACCTCGCGCGAGGTCGAGGCCTCGACCACCTGGCCGCCGGCGGCGTCGTCGCCCTCCTCGGCCTCTTCCTCCTCGATGACGTTGATGCCCATCTCGGACAGCATCGCCATCACGTCCTCGATCTGCTCGGACGAGACCTGGTCGGGCGGAAGAACCTGGTTGAGCTGGTCGTAGGTGATGAAGCCGCGTTCCCGCGCGGCCGAGATCATCCGCTTTACCGCTGCCTGGCTCATGTCGAGCACGCCGTCGGCGTCTGCATCCTCGGGCTTGGTCTCGGCGGTATCCTTGGCAGCCATGGGCGCTCCTTGCACGGGCCGAATCACGCGGCGGTCATATCGAAACGGACGGACGAATCACAGGGCACGGGGGACGAATCACCTCTTTTTCTTCACCCACACCTGCGATTCGATCATCGTCTGCAGTTTTTGCGACAGGGCGGCGCGGTCTTCGCCCAGATCGGTGGCGTCGGACAGTTCCGGGTGCTCGGCCCGGTGACGCGCCGCGTTGGCCTGCGTCAACCGCCAGGTCAGCCCCTCGTCCGCCAGCCCGCCGATCCGGTCGAGCGCCTCGGCAATTTCCCTGCGGACCCCCCGTCGCGCGCTGAGTTTCGCGAGCTCTTCGGCCAGACACATGCGGGCCATGTCGGCATCGCCGGTGTTGCGGACCGGGGGTGCCAGCGCGACATGGCGTGCCGAAAGCAGCTTTTCAAGGGCTGCGCGCGCAGCATCGTCCAGACTGTCGCGCAAAGGCATCGCCCCGGCGGGCCCGTGGGCGGCGCGCAGCAGCCCGTCGCGCAGGGTGGCGTGATCGGGGTCGGACATCTCGAGCACCTCGATCTCGGCCTCGAAGGGGGGGATCAGCGCGGGGTGGGCGCACAGGATCGCCAGCACCATCGCCTCGCCCAGCCGCTCGGCCACGCTGTCGTCGGGCGCGCGGGCCAGCAGGCTGGCGCGCGTGGCGGCGCTGGGCTCGGCCACGGGCGCAAGGCCGCGCGGCGTGCCCGGCGCCCGACCCCCCGTGCGCCCCTGCCGCGCCGGGGCGCGCCGGCCGAAGATTTCGGCACGCCGGGCGCGGAACTCGTCGGCGAAATGGGCGCGCAGGCTGCGGTCGGCGATGCGGGCCAGCCGCGCGCGCAGCGCCGCGTCGAAACCCGCGCGACGTTCCGGGCTGTCGAGGGTGCGCCCCTCCAGTTCGGCCTCCCAGATCAGGTCGGCGGCGGGGCGCGCGGCCTCCAGCACCGCCGCCATCGCCGCGCGCCCGCCCGCGCGCAGCAGGTCGTCCGGATCCTGCCCCGGCGGCAGCCCGGCAAAGCGCAGCCCCTGCCCCGCCGTCATCAGCGGCAAGGCAAGGTCGATCAGCCGCAGCCCCGCCCGCAGACCCGCGGCATCGCCGTCGAGCGCGATCACCGGCTCGTCGCTCATCTGCCACAGAAGCTGCAACTGGGTTTCCGTGATCGCCGTGCCCAGCGGCGCCACCGCCCCGGCAAAGCCGGCCTCGGACAGCGCGATCACGTCCATGTAGCCCTCGGCCACGACCAGTGGCGCCCCGCCCCCGACCGCTGCCCGCGCCGCGGCGTGGTTGTAGAGCGTGCGCCCCTTGTCGAAGAGCGGCGTTTCCGGCGAGTTCAGGTACTTCGCCCGCGCCTGCGCCGACAGCGCCCGCCCGCCGAAGGCGATGGTGCGCCCGCGCGCGTCGCGGATGGGAAAGATCACGCGGTTGCGGAACCGGTCGTAGGGGGGGCCGCCGTCGTCGGGCACGATGATCAGCCCGGCCTCGTCCAGCAGGGTGACGGGCAGGCCCTGCGCGGTCAGCGCCTGCGTCAGCCCGGTGCGGCCGTCGGGGGCAAAGCCGATGCCGAACCGCTCCTGCGCGGCGGCGGACAGGCCGCGCCGGGCAAGATAGTCGCGCGCGCCCGCCCCTGCTGACGCGTTCAACTGCAACCGGAAGAACCGCTCGGCCGCCTCAACCGCCTCGCGCAGGCGCGCGCGCCGGTCGTCGCGGGCCGCCGCCTGCGGGTCGGGCGCGGGCAGGCTCATCCCGGCCTCGGCGGCCATCACCTCGACCGCCTCGCGAAAGCCCAGGTTCTCGGCCTCGCGCAGGAAGGTGATCGCGTCGCCCTTCGCGTGGCAGCCGAAGCAATAGTAGAACCCCTTGGCGTCATCGCAGTGAAACGACGCGGTCTTTTCCTGATGGAACGGGCATGGCGCCCAGAAATCGCCCTTGCCGGGCCGCGAGCGGCGGCTGTCCCAGACGACCTTGCGCCCGATGATCCGCGACAGCGGCACACGGGCGCGCAACTCATCGAGGAAACCGGGCGGCAGGCTCATGGCGGCAATATCGGTGCGCGGGCGGGCGAAGTCGAGTCGTCCCGCCCCGCCGCCGGCATCAGTCGCCGCCCGCGGCAAGCTGCGCGCGCAGGAATTCGAGCGTCGCGCCCCCGTCGGGCCCGAGCATGCCCTGCGCGTGCATCCACTCCGCCTGGTCCAGCGCATGCTCCATGTACGGCTGCCCGTCCGCCGCCGCGACCGACTGCCGGAACAGGGTTTCCAGATAGACCCAGTGCGCCGGGCCGCTGAAGGGGTCGCCCTCGATCCCGCGAACCGCGGCGTCCGCCGCCTCGTCCAGCAGCGCCACCAGCGGCGCCAGATCGCCCGCCGCCCACAATGCCTCGGCCTGCTGGCCCAGCGTGTCGGCCAGTTCGGTCCACAGAAGCGCCCGGTCGGGGATATCGGCGGCCAAGGCCCGGCGCAGGGCGGCGGCCTCGGCAAAGGCGGTGGCGGCGGGGGCGGTGGCACCGGCCTGCAGGTGCAATTCGCCTTCGCGATAGTGCAAGATGGCCAGCGTCCGGCGCGCGCGCGGATCGTCCGGCGCCTCGGCCAGCAGCGCGCGGGCTTCGTCCAGCGCGGGGGCGAGCAGGGTCAGCGCCGGGCCGGGGCGGCCTGCATTCGCCGCCAGTTCGGTCAGCTTCAGCACCGTGGCGACCAACCCGTTGCGGGTGGCCGCATCGGCCTGCCCGGCCGCGATCAGCCCGGCACGCAGGAAGCGGGCACGTTCAAAGCTGCGCGCGGCCCCCATCGCATCGCCCAGCGCCTGCAACGCCTCGGCCAGCGCATGCTCGGAACTGGCGGCGGCGGCCTGCCAGCGCGGGGCGTCGCCGGTCGCCTTGCGCAGGGCCGCGATGTCGTCCAGCACGTGGCGCTGGACATCTGCCGCGGCCGAGGCATCGCCGCTTGCGGCCAGCGCCGTGCCTAGCCGGATCAGCCCATAGGCCCGGTCGCCCAGATAAAGCGCGTTGTCGGGGTCGCGCGCCAGCAGCGCCTCGGCCAGCACCACCTCGTTGCGCGCCGCCCGGATCGCCCCCGGCGCATCGCCGGTCTCGAGCGCAAGGTTGCCCAGCCGCATGTGCGCGCTGATCAGATCGCGCGTCCATTCGACATTGTCGGGCGCGCGCCGCACCAGCGGCTCGATCAGCCGGGTGCCGGCCGCGTAGGCCGCGCGTGCCGCGGCCATGTCACCCAGCGCCCCGGCGGCATCACCGACATAGAACTGCGCGACGGCAAGCCAGCGCTGCATCACCGCGTTTTCGGGATCGGCCGCGACCAGCGCCTGGGCCAGATCGCGCACCTCCGAATAAACCGCGAGTGCGGTGCCGTGATCACCGCGCGCCTGTGCGGTCTGGCCCAGCTTGCTGAGCGAGACCAGCCGGTCCTGCCGCGCCTCGACCGCATCGCCCGCGCGCCCTTCCATCACCGCCAGCCCGGCGGCGTAGTCGGCCTCGGCCTCGGCCAGCCGCCCGGCCTCGAAGTGCAGGTCGCCGCGCCGGTTCAGCGCGACCGACACCTCGCGCAGGTAGCGCCCGCCTTCGGGGAAATCGGCATCGAGCGCCACCGCCACCGCCAGAGCGGCGTCAAAGGCGGGAAGGGCAAGGTCCGGTCGCAGTTGCAGCACCGCCACGTCGCCCGCGCGCAGATGGGCGATGAACAGGTCATGGCGCAGGAAATCGACCTCGGGAAGGGCGGCGGCCAGCTCGCCCAGCGTGCTGCGGGCGGCGTCGAGGTATTCGGCCGCCTCGTCCAGCAGCCCGCGTTCCTTGCGGATCTCGGCCAGCCCGCTGACCGCGATGCCGGCATTGCGCGCGGCATCGAGCGAGACCTCGCCGGCCGCCGCGACCTGTTCCATCCAGGCCTCGGCCACCCGCAGCGCGGCCGTCCAGCCGGCATCCGACGCCGCCAGATCACCCAGCAGCCGCTGCAGCGCCGCCGCCTCGACCAGCGCGTCGAACTGCCCGGCAAAGGCATCGCCGCCGCCGCCCAGCCCGGCGGCCTCGCCGTAAAGGGCGGCGGTGCGGGCGTAATCCTCGATCGCGAGGCGATAGCGCAGGTCGGCGCGGGCGGCGGTGGCGTTCAGGCTGTGGGTCTCGGCCTCGGACAGGGTGCGGGCGATCAGGTTCTCGCGCAGGCCGGTGCGGCTGGCGGCGTCGATGGCGGCGGCCTCGGTCAGATGCGCGCGCGCGGTCTCGAAAGCGCCCAGCGCCAACTGCGCCTCGGCCTCGGCGCGCAGGGACTGCACGCGCGGATCGTCCGAGGCGAAGCGGCGGATGTCGGCCCGGAAGGTCGCATAGGCATCGGCGGCCTCGGCCAGTTGCGCGGCGCGCTCGCCCGGCGCGGCGCGGGCGAGGTCGGCGGACAGTGCCGCGGCATAGAGGGGCGCGAGCGGCATGGCGCGGGCCGCGGCAACCGCCTCGATCTCGGCCCGCAGGTCGGGGGTGAGGTCGGCCATGGCCATGAGCAGCCGCTCACGCTCGGGCAGTTCACCCGCGGGGGCTGCGGTGAACACGAGGCGCGGCAGTCCGGATTCGACATAGGGCAGTTGCGCCCCGCGCGAACGGTCGTAGACCTCCTGCTGCACCAGAGTCAGCGCGCCGCGCAACTCCAGCCCCGGCGTGCCGAAATAGCGCACCAGCGCCTCGGTGAAGGGCGAGTTCGCGCCAAGCCCGTCGGCGGCCGTCGCCCCCGGCGCGGCAGCGAAGGCGAACAGCAGCCCGTCGGCGCGGCCCACCCGGCCAAGGCCGGGGGTGACGGCCGGGCCGGCGGCAGGGCGCAGCAGGGCGGTGGCGCCGCGGCCTTCGGGATCGGTGGGCAGGCCGGCGAAGGGGTCGTCGCGGCAGGCGTCCAGGATCACCAGCGCCGCCGGGGCCACCGCGCGCAGGGTGGCGACGATCTCGTCCAGCGGCAGGGCGCTGGCGGCCAGCGCCTCGGGGGTATCGCCGGCGGCATCGACGGGCAGCAGCAGGTTGCGCCCGCCGATCTCGACCCCGTGGCCGGCGAAGAACAGCACGGCAAGGTCGGCCCCGGCGGCATCCTCGGCGAAATCCTCCAGCGCCCGGCGCATCCGCCGCAGGTCGCGGTTGGTCTCGAGAAACACCTCGAAGCCGAGGCTTTCCAGCAGCCCCTGCACCGCCACCGCATCGTTCACGGCGTTGGAAAGGGGTCGCACCGTGCGGTAGGCATCGGCGCCCATGACCAGCGCCACGCGCCGCTCGGCCAGCGCCGGGACGGCGAGGGCGAGGGTGACGGCAAGGGCGAGAAGGGCGCGCAGCATGCCGGCAGAATGGGTGGCACCCGGCCGTCGCGCAAGCGCCTTGCCGGTCACGGCGCATCACGTCGCGCCCGGCGCCGCGACAGGCCCGTCGCGGGAAAAGCCCCGCCCTGCCGGCGGGACAAGCCCGAAAGGCGCCGCGCGCAGCGCCGGCCGCCCGGGCTGGCGATACCGCGCCTCTGCGCCTACATCCGCGCCCGCCGGGGGCTGCTCCATAAAGCGCACCGCTCGGGCCTGTCATCGCCACCCCGCCGACTGGCGCTGCGAGCGGCCTTGCACGGACCGCCGCGTGTCAGAACCACTGCCCCGGCTCCATCAGCCCCAGGTCGAGCAACTGCCGCGAGGTCCACTCGAACGGGCGGGAGTGGCGCCAGCGGAACCGCGCGACTTGCGCCCGGCTGCCGGGGTTGGTCCGCAGCGCCTTGGCGACGCGAAAGCTTGCCACCGCGGCGGTCAGGTTGTGGTGCCAGGGACAGGCATAGGTGTTGGCCTCGGCCTCGGTCAGCAGGTCGTCCGCGCCCAGCCGCAGCCCCGGACGGGCGCGAAACAGCGCGATCCGGTCGATGCGCCGCCGCTCGTAGGGGATGAACTGCTCGAACCGCCAGCGCAGCCCGCCGAAACAGTCGAGTTGCCGCTCGAGCGGATGGCCCCCCGCATCGTGCCGGCCCAGCGCGAAATACCCGGTGGCATCGAACATCGCGCGGTCGCGGTCGACCCCGTCCGGGGCGGCCGCCGGATCGGCCGGATAGAGGTCGATGCCGAAGCACACCATCGCATCGCGCCGTTCCTCGGCGTGGAAGGTGACGAGGTCGCGCACGCTGCGCGTCTCGCAGAAGGGATAGAACAGATACTCGGCGTTGTAGCCCCAGTAGAGCCACACGCCCGGCAGCGCCGCCGCCACCGCGTTGACCGCCGTCGGCGCGGCGTCGGGCGCCAGGGTGGGAAAGCTGCACAGGTGCAGGCGCGGATCGCGCACCCCGGGGTCCGGCAGGTCCGGCGGCAGCAACGCCACCACCGCGCCGAAGCCCTGCGCCAGATGATGCGCGAGCGTGCCGTCAAGGTCGGCGCCGTCCTCGGCCAGGATCAGCGCCACCGGGCCGGGGGCCAGCAACCGCCGCGCCGCCCGCGCCAGTTCCGCAATCCCTGCGTGCCGCATTCCACGCCCCGTTGTCCCCTGCCCTGCCAGCCTTGGCCGCCGCCCGGCCCGATTGCAAGCGTTGCGCGGGGGCGCCGGCCGGGTTACATCCCCGCCACAACGACGGAGACGCCGATGACCGCCCCCCGCAAGCTGTTCGTCAAGACCTACGGCTGCCAGATGAACGTCTACGACAGCGAGCGGATGGCCGAGGCGCTGGGCCCCGCCGGCTATGTCGCGACCGAGCGGGCCGAGGATGCCGACCTGATCCTGCTCAACACCTGCCACATCCGCGAGAAGGCCGCCGAAAAGGTCTATTCCGAGATCGGCCGCCTCAAGCCGCTCAAGGCCGCCAACCCGGACCTGCGGATCGCCGTCGCGGGCTGCGTGGCACAGGCCGAGGGCGCCGAGATGCTGCGCCGCGCGCCCGCCGTCGACGTCGTCGTCGGCCCGCAGGCCTACCACCGCCTGCCCGCGCTGCTGGAGGGGCTGGGCCCCGGCGCCCGCGTCCTGGATACCGAGTTTCCGGCCGAGGACAAGTTCGACCACCTGCCGCAGGCCCGGCGCACCGCCGCCCCGGCGGCCTTCCTGACCGTGCAGGAAGGCTGCGACAAGTTCTGCTCGTTCTGCGTCGTGCCCTACACCCGCGGCGCCGAGGTCAGCCGCCCCGCCGTGCGCGTGCTTGACGAGGCGCGCGCGCTGGTGGCGCGCGGGGTGCGCGAGATCACGCTGCTGGGCCAGAACGTCAACGCCTATCACGGCGCGGGGCCGGACGGGGCCGCCTGGTCGCTGGCGCGGCTGATCCGCGCGCTGGCCGGCATCGAGGGGCTGGCGCGGGTCCGCTACACCACCTCGCACCCCTGCGACATGGCCGACGACCTGATCGCCGCGCACGCCGAGGTGCCGGCGCTGATGCCCTACCTGCACCTGCCGGTGCAGTCGGGCAGCGACCGGATCCTCAAGGCGATGAACCGCAAGCACACGGCGGCCGAGTATCTGCGCGTGATCGAGCGCCTGCGCGCCGCCCGGCCCGATATCCTGTTGTCGAGCGATTTCATCGTCGGCTTCCCCGGCGAGACCGAGGCCGATTTCGCCGCAACCCTGGACCTGGTGCGCGAGGTGGGTTTCGGGCAGGCCTATTCCTTCCGTTACTCGGCCCGTCCCGGCACCCCGGCGGCCGAGCGTGCACCCGTGGCCGACGCGGTCGCGGCCGAGCGCCTGGCGCAACTGCAGGCGCTGCTGTCCGAGCAGCAGCGGGCGGCGCAGCGGGCGATGGTGGGCCGCACCGTCGGCGTGCTGTTCGAGCGCGCGGGCCGCAATCCGGGCCAGATGGCGGGCAAGTCCGATTACCTGCACGCGGTGCACGTGACCGACGATCGCGTCGCACCGGGCGACCTGCGCCGGGTGCGGATCGTGGCCAGCGGAAGCAACTCGCTCGAAGGGGTGGCGGAAGAACGCTAGGCCGGGCGCGCGCACGGCGCCGGGACAGGCCGGAAGCGCGGCGCCCGCGGCCGTCCCGCGGGTGCGGAACAAGGCCGCAGGCCGCCGCACGCAACGGAAACGGATCGCACCGTGACAAGGCTGGCCGCGTTGTGATGCCGCGTCAGTCGGCGCGGCCTTTCCCTCGCGGGCGCGGGCGGCTAGATCGTGCGGCGAACGGAAAGGAAGGGCGATGGTGTTCTGGGTGGGCATGGCGGTGGTCTCGGTCGCGGTGGCGGGCATCCTGCTGGCGGGGCTGTGGCGTACCTCGGGCGGGCCGGTGCAGCCCGACGCGGCCGACCAGGACCTTCGGGTCTACCGCGACCAGCTGCGCGAGGTCGAACGCGACGTCGCCCGCGGAACCGTCGGCCCGGCCGACGCGGAACGGCTGCGCACCGAGATCGCCCGCCGCATCCTCGAGGCCGACCGCGCCCGCACCCGCCAGATCGCCGCCGCCGCCACCATGCCCGCGGCGGCGCGCTGGCTCGGTGTGGCCACCGTCGCCGCCCTGCCGCTGGGCGCCTGGGCGATCCACGACCGCATCGGCGCGCCCGGCTACGACGACCTTCCCCTCGCCGTGCGCCTCGAGGCCGCGGCCGAGCGCATGGCCACCCGCCCCGAGCAGACCGTGGCCGAGACCCGGCACACCGCCTGGCTGGCCGAGGCGGGCATCGTCCCCGCCACGCCCGAGGGCGACGAAGGGCAACTAATCGCCAGACTGCGTGAGATCGTGCGAAACCGCCCCGACGACCTCGAGGGCCACAGGCTCCTTGCATCAGTCGAGGCCGGGTTGGGCGACTATCCTGCCGCCGCCCGCGCCCAGTCGCGGTTCGTGGCACTCAAAGGTGCGGACGCGCGGGCCGACGATTACTTCGATCTGGCCTATCTGATGATCAACGCTGCTGGCGGCTACATCTCTCCCCAGGCCGAGGCGGCGCTTGGCGCCGCGTTGGCGCGCCAGCCCGACCACGGGCCGGCGCTATTCCTCTACGGCCAGATGTTCCTGGATAACGACCGCCCCGACCTGGCCTTTCGTCTCTGGCGGCAGGTGCTCGCCACCTCCGAGCCGGACACA
>Ga0213835_101772_pt1 | contig 11942 bp, 13 predicted proteins | sample SWPATP01_FD_160576 | JGI IMG/M metagenome (GOLD analysis project Ga0213835, IMG submission 160576) | Coastal seawater microbial communities from Marineland, Florida, United States - SWPA TP0 #1 | ecosystem: Environmental > Aquatic > Marine > Coastal | place: USA: Florida | collected 2016-08-05
CACCTCGCCAACACGCCCCAGCCCCGCCGGCATGATTTTCCGTGCGCACGCACACGCCCCGCCATCGGTCAGCGTCAACCCAACCGCGTTCGCCCCCGCGCCCTGCAGCGCGCGCACGAGCGCGTGGTTCACCACGCCCGCGAGCGCCGCGACGACTTCCGCCATCGCCTCACTCGGCGTCACACGCACGCCCTCGATCTTCTCGCTCAAGATCCCCGCCGCCGCGAGACGCCGATCCACCTCCGCCCCGCCGCCGTGCACAACGATCACCGCGCCGTCAAACGCCGCGATCGTGCGCACCACGCCCGCGAGCGCCGCCGCGTCGTCGAGCAGCGCCCCGCCGAGCTTCACGACCGTGATCGCCCGTGCCCCGCTCACGCGCCACCCCCGACCGTCATCCCCGAGCCCGGCGTTGCAACGAGCCCGAGCGTCTCATCGAGCCCGTACGCCGCGTTCATCGCCTGCACCGCCTGCCCGCTCGCGCCCTTGACCAGGTTGTCGATCGCGCTGAACACGCGCACGCGCCCCGCTTGCTCATCGACCAGCCAAGCCAGATCGCAACAGTTCGTGCGCACGACCGCGCCCACGCTCGGCAACTCACCCGCCGGCAGCAAACGCACGAACGCCTCATCGCCGTACGCGTCGGCGTACGCCCGCCCCACCGCCGCCGCGTCCACGCCCGATTCCAGTTCCGCGTGGATCGTCGCGAGAATCCCGCGCTCAAACGGCGCGACGTGCGGCGTAAACACCACCGGCGTCCCCGCGTGCTCGGCGATCTCCGGCTCGTGCCGATGCACCGGCAGCCCATACGCGCGCAGCGAAACCTCGCAGAACAGGTTCGCGATCTTCGCCGAACGCCCCGCGCCGCTGACGCCGCTGATCGCGTCGATGATCGGCGTCGTCCCCGCACGCACCAGCCCCGCGCGCACGATCGGGTGCAGCGCCAGGATCGAAGCCGTCGGGTAGCAACCCGGGAGCGAGATCAAACTCGCCTCGGGCAGCAGGCTCCGGTGCAATTCCGGCAAGCCGTACACTGCCGATGCGAGCACGCCCGTGTCCTCGTGCGCAAAGCCGTAGTGCACCGGGTACGCGTCGGGATCGCGAAGCCGAAACGCGCCCGAGAGATCCAGCACGCGGAGCCCCTCGCGGACAAGCGCCGGCGCGAGAGCCGCGCTCACTTCGTGCGGCGTCGCAAGGAACACCGCTTCCGCCCCGCACGACGCGATCGCGCCCACCGAAGCCGGCAGGATCGGCATCTCCACACGCCCGCGCAGGCGCGGGTGCTCGCCCACGGTCGTCCGCTCCCCGGCGTGCGCACGCTCGGAGCCGAACACGCCGACAAGCTCCACATGCGGATGATCCGCCAGACGCTCCAGCAGTTCGAGCCCCGTGTACCCCGCGGCTCCAACCACGCACACGCGGATCACCGCGCCCGATGAGCCGCCTCCAGTCAAGCCAGCCCCGCTCACGACAGCCCCGCCAGATCGAGCAAGTGCGCCGCGAGCGCCGCGGCGGCGTCGTTGCTGGGGGTCGCGAGAAAGATCGTGTCGTCGCCGCCGACGGTCCCGACCAGCCCCGCAGGCGGGCGACGGTCGAGCTCGACCGCGACCGCCATCGCGCCGCCGATGTTCGTCTTGCAGACCACCAGCGTCCCCGCCGGCTCAGCGCCGATCAGATACGCCTCCAGCACGCGGCGCAGCATCGCGTCCGGGTCGGCCGCGTTGCCGATCGCGTGCCCGTTCCCGGAGCCGCCCACCGACGCCGCCTCGGGCATCAGGTAGCCCCGCGGGCTCTTGACAATGCCCATATCGCGCAGGTCCCGGCTCAGCGTCGCCTGCGTCGTGCGCACGCCACGACGGCGCAACGCCGACATCAGACCCTGCTGACTCGGGATGGGCCCCTCGGCCAGAACCTCCACGATGAGCCGACGCCGACGGTCGCGCGTGTCCATGATGCATGATTATTCACTATGCGTATGCATCAGTCAAGGCGCAGCGCAACACCACCCCAAAAAGCCCTGCAAATCCCACAGGATACCGAACAAAATACGGCTACAACAACGCGACCCCGACCCGCCGCCGCCTCAGTGTTTGATCCGCCCCACCAGCGTCTGCGCCTTCACCTCAACGCCCTTGAGCATGCTCTCCAGCGCCTCCCGGTTCGGCGCGAACTCCCGCGCGGTCTGGAGCGAGACCGCCTCGGCCTCCACCAGCTCCGCGAGCGACATCGTGAACGATCGCATCCCGTCACTCTTCGACGTGTTGATGATCGCCGGCAGATCCCGGTCCTCACCCTCCCGGATCTTCTCGCGCACCGTCACGTTCGACAGCAACACCTCCGTCGCCGGCACCACCTTCGCGTTGTACCCCTCCGCCGCCGGCAGCAGACGCTGCGCGCAGATCGCCTTCAGCGTGTTCGCGAGGCTCGAACGGATGAACTCCCGCTCCGTAGGAGGGAAGAACTCCAGCATCCGAGACATCGCGAGCATCACGTCCTGCGTGTGCAGCGTCGCGAACACCAGGTGCCCCGTCTCGGCCGCCTGGATCGCCGCGAGCACGGTTTCCGCGTCGCGCATCTCACCGATGAAGATCACGTCCGGATCCTGACGCACGACGAAGCGCAAAGCCGTGTGAAAATCCTTGACGTCGATCCCGATCTCGCGCTGGCTGATGATCGAACGCTTCGGCACAAACCGGTACTCGATCGGATCCTCGATCGTGATGATGTTCGCATCCCGAGTCGCGTTGACGTGATCGACCATCGCCGCCAGCGTCGAGCTCTTCCCGCTCCCGGTCACCCCCACCACCAGCACAAGCCCCTCGAACGTCTGCTCGACCAGCTTGTTGTACACCGCCGGCAGGTTCAGGCTTGCATAACTCGGGATCTCCGCCTTCACGCGACGGATCGCCGCGTGCACGTGGTTGCCCGAGCGGAACATGTTGATCCGGAACCGGTCGCCCGTCGCCAGATACCACGCGAAGTCCAGGTTCCCGTCAGCCTCAAACCGCGCCCGCTGCGCATCGCTCAGCAGCGGATCCAGGATGTGGTCCGCCTCCTCCTCGCTCAACGCCTCGGCCTCGATCGGGCGCAGATGACCGCCCACCCGGTACGTCGGCGGCAGCCCCACCTTCAGGTGCAGGTCCGACGCGTCGAGCTTGCCCATCGCCCCCAACAGACGCTGGATCGTCAGACTCCCCTGGATCATCCCGAGCCTCCCATCACGCCAGATCCCAAATTACGGACAAACAAATCGATTTTATCCCTCACCCGCCCGGATCGCAGCCGTCACAGGTCGAGCCGCGAACAGGGCGAAGGCTTCAGCCTACCGCGCCGGGCTGGACCGTCCGAGCGCCGCGGCCGATACCCCTGTTCGCGGGCCTGCCGGATCCCGCGGGAGGCCCGAGCGACGATGCCCAGACCCCGCCCGCCCGCCGCCCTGCCGCGTCTGTTCGAGCCGCTGGAGGCGCGCCAGCTCCTGACGAGCCTGTTCGTGATGGCCGGCTTCGACTGGAGCACCACCAACAGCCCGGTGGTCGTGGTGGAGCAGGGGACGATCACGCCCGACGGGATCATCTCCGCGTCGCGCGAGGTCCACGGGCCGGCCGGGCTCCGCCCCAGCGGGCTGCCCGGGGTGAGCCGCCTGATCAGCGAGTTCGGCGTCATCACCGGCGCCGCCACCATCGCCGCCGAGCCGCTCCCCACCGCCTACGGCTGGTCGCTCCAGACCCTCCCCGGGCTCGACCGTCAGGACATCGGCTTCGTCGTCTTCGCCCCGCCAAGCTCCACCGGGCTCGCCCAGTCCGGCGGCATGCGCTTCTTCATGCCCGTCGCGACCGACGCCACCATCCGCGACCTCACCGGCAACTGGCGATTCAACGAACTCCGCATGACCACCAACGGCGAATTCACCGTCGAGCCCACCGGCAACTTCTTCCTCAACGCGACCACGCTGATCCTCAGCTCCAGCTCCGGCAGCATCTACGGCGGAGATCTGCTCCCGCGACTCAGCGGCACCATCAACACGCCCCTCATCCACGGACGCGCTGATTTCGGCTCCGACGTCCGCTTCTACCTCTCCAAGGACTACAACGTCATCCTCTGGATCGACGGCAGCTTCGAACCCGACGGCACGCCGACCGGCGCCTTCGGCTTCGCACTGCGCACGCCCTCGAGCGAGAACCCCGACCGCCTCATCGGGGACTACGCGATCGCGTTCATCGACGCGCCGAACGCCTCGTTCACCGCACCGATCTCCGACGTCGGCGCCTCGCCACTCCGCGAAGGGCTCATCCGCTTCAACCCCAACGGGACCTACGCCTACTTCGACCGCGCCTTCGCCGACGGCATCGCCCCGGAGCCGAGCCACGTCGGAAGCTGGGCCCTCGCGCCCGGGCGTGTCGTGCAGCTCGTCGAGCCGAGCGGCGCCGTGCTCAACATGCTCATCAGCGTCGATTACGACACCCTCATCCCCGTCTTCGACACCACCGAGACCGCCGGCGGCGGCACGCGCGTCACGCCACGCTTCGGGCTCGCCCAACGCTTCACCGGCTCCCTCCCCGGACGCGACGGCGAACCCCCCGTCGATCCCGGCAACCCCACCGATCCGGGCAACCCGACCGATCCCGCCGAGCCCGAACCACCGCCGCCCACAGTCCCCGAAACCGCGCTCGACGTCATCACGATCGCGCGATCGCTCGTCCCCGCCGGGCACGTCGTTGAGCTCATCCTCGCCGACGCCGGGCGCACCGTCACCGTCCGCATCGTCGCGCCCGACACCGGCGCGCGCACACGCGTCACCTACAACCTCGACACCGGCGAACGCCTCGAAAACGAGCCCGACCCCTTCACCGAAGACGAGCTCGAAGCCTACATCGCAAGCCGCCCCCTCCACAGCGCGCGCAAGATCACACCGGAAGCCTCCTTCGCCCTCGCGCGGGCCAGCTTCGAAGGCGAACTCGACGCGCTGACCATCGACCCGTTCCTCTCCAGCGGCGAACTGCTCGACACCATCACCATCCTCACATCCACCGGCGTACGCCACACCGTCCGCGTCGACGCGATCACCGGGCTGATCACCGACGTCAACGGGCTCCGCGTCGGGCTCGCGGGCGCAGCCGACACGCTCGACTTCGCCGCCCGCGCACCCGACGGTCGCCCGATCCTCTACCGCACCGCGCCCGACGGCACCGTCACCGCGATCGACCTGTTCGAAGCCGCACGCGTCGATCTCGACCCCGCGCGGGTGCGCAGCGTCGAAGCCGTCACCGACGGACGCACCGGTCGCCCGGGCGCAGCCGTGCGCACCGACACGGGCGTGCTCTACATCCTCCAGAACGCCGCCGGCAACTGGGTCCGCCAGGACCTCTCAAGCCTCGACCGCGGCGCGCAGATCGATTCCGACCTCACCGTCGTCCGCGTGCCCCAGACCGACGCCGTCGGCCCGACCACGCTCATCATCGGGCTCGACTTCCGCGGCGACCTCATCCTCTACGAGCAGTTCACCACCAACACCCTCGGCAACCCCCTCTGGCAGGCGCGCAACATCGCGCGCAGCCAGCTCCGCCTCACCGGGCAGACGATGCCGATCCTCGTTTCAGCGCTGGAAGTCTTCGTCACGCCGTGGGACGCGGTCCACGTCGCCGGGCTCGACGCCGACGGGCAGCTCCACGTCCTCTGGTGGGCCCCCGGCGCGCCGCACTGGTACGCGAGCAACCTCAGTGCGATCACCGGCGTTTCCGGGCTCACCGGCTCGCTCTCGGCGTGGGTCCAGCCCTGGGGCGGCATGAACATCGCCGCGACCGACGCCCAGGGCAACCTCGTCGTCCACTGGTGGGCCCCCGGCGCGGGCGGACAGTGGATCGCCTCGGACCTGACCGCGATCGCCGCGGGTCCAACGCTCGACCCCCTCGCCCCCGGCGCAATCGTCCTGGACGCGACCGGCAGCCCCACCATCGTGCGCATGGACGCCGCCGGCGACATCGTGCTCTACACCTGGGATCGCCGACTGAACACCTGGGCCGCCGCCGAGATCACACGCGACCGCCCGGAGCTCAGCCTCGCCAGCGCGATCGCGCTCAACGCACGGATCGAGCCCGACGGCTCATTCGTCATCCTCGCCACCGTCCCGGACAACGAACCACTCCGCCTGTCCCGAGCCCCGGACGGGTCCGACTGGACCCTCTCCACCCTCTAACAATCCCGCGTACCGTTCCCCCCGTGGCACGGGCGTCCCGCCCGTGCGAACCGTGCGAACCAACTTCAACCCCGGAGCCCCCCATGCCCCCAACCCGCCTCCGCGTCCGCGGCATGAGCTGCGAGGGCTGCGCCCGAGCCGTCACGCGCGTCGCGATGGCGGTCGAAGGCGTGGAGCGCGTCACCGTCGATCTCCCCGGCGGCTGGGCCGAGTACGAGGGCGAAGCCGAGCCCGAAGCCGTCGCCGACGCGATCGAAGACGCCGGCTTCGAAGCCCTCGTCCCCGATCACGAATCCGAGTCCTGAACCGCAAGCCGAGCGCACCACCCATGCCCGACCACGCGGACCTGATCGTCATCGGCGGCGGCATCGTCGGGCTCGCAACCGCCGACCGCTGGACACACCGCGACCCCACTCGGCGCGTCATCGTCCTCGAAAAAGAGCCCGACGTCGCACGCCACCAGACCGGGCGCAACTCCGGCGTCATCCACTCCGGGCTCTACTACAAGCCCGGCTCGCTCAAGGCCCGAACCTGCCGACGCGGCAAGGCGATGCTCGAAGCCTTCTGCCAGGAGCACCGCGTCCCCTGGGAACGCTGCGGCAAGGTCGTCGTCGCGCTCGACCAGCGCGAGGGCGAACGCCTCGACGCGCTCGCGCAGCGCGGGCTCGCCAACGGCGTCGAATGCCGGCCGATCGACCGAACCGAACTCCGCCGCCTCGAGCCCCACGTCGCCGGCGTGCGCGGGCTCCACGTCCCCGAAACCGGCATCGTCGATTACGTCGCCGTCTGCCGAAAGCTCGCCGAGCGCATCGAAAACGCCGGCGGCGAGGTCCGCACCCGCGCCCGAGCCGCAAAAATCGTGCGCACGAACACGGGCGCCGAGGTCGAACTCGCCACCGGCGAGCGACTGCACGCCACCCAGATCGTCAACTGCGCCGGGCTCCACGCCGACCGCGTCGCGCGACTCGCGAGCGACGAGCCCCAAGCGAGCATCGTCCCCTTCCGCGGCGAGTACTTCGAGCTCAAGCCCGACGCCCGCGGGCTCTGCAAGAACCTCATCTACCCCGTCCCCGATCCCGCGTTCCCCTTCCTCGGCGTTCACTTCACGCGCATGGTCGAACGCGACGAGTACGGGCCCAAGGTTGAGTGCGGCCCGAACGCCGTCCTCGCCTTCGCGCGCGAGGGGTACACCAACCGCGACATCGATCTCGACGACCTCGCCGAAACGCTCGGCAGCGCCTCGTTCTGGCGGCTCGCGCTCCGCCACTGGCGCACCGGCGCTGGCGAGATGTGGCGTTCGTTCAGCAAGCCCGCCTTCGTGCGCGCGCTCCAGCGCCTGATGCCCGACGTGCGAGCCGAGCACCTCGAACCAGCACCCGCCGGCGTGCGCGCCCAGGCGCTCGCGCCCGGCGGGCGTCTGCTCGACGACTTCTCGATCACCGCCGACGCGGACGGGCGCGTCGTTCACGTCGTCAACGCCCCGAGCCCCGCGGCAACCGCCTCGCTCGCGATCGCCGAGATGATCGCCGACGTGCTCGACGGGCGCTCAACCCCACGCGCGTAGTTCAGGACACCGGCTCGGGCATCGCCAGCGCCTCACCCAGGCGCGCCGACCAGACCTCGCCGCCCGAGTCATCGACCAGTCGGAACTCGGTCATCAGCTCCGCGCTGTCGCCGCGCCCCATGCGGAACGACTCGGCGTGGAGCACGAGTGCCCCGGGCGTCGCGCGATCGGTCACGAGCGTGAGCGCCGGGTCTTCGGATGCCGCGGCATGGAGCGTGCGTTCAACCTCGCCCCGGAAAGCCGCGTAGGTGCGCCGATCGAGCGACCGCGTCTGGTTCTCGAACTCACCCAGGCGCACCACCAGCCCGCCGCGTTCAGCCGCCTTGGCGCGCAGACGTGCCGCGAGCTCGCCCCCGATCACCTCGCCGCACCGGGCGGCAGCCGAGTTAGAGACGCTGACCTCGCCCAGATCCTGCGGACGCGTGGTCGAAGCGCACCCGCCGAGCGTCCCGACCGCGAGCATGCCCGCGATCGCGCAAGCCGAGAGCGTGCGCACGTTAAGCGTCGAAAAACATCCTGCACCGCACGCCACAATCCGCCGCATGGTCTCGTTCATCACGAGGATCATTACCACCCGCACAGCGGGCGTGTTGCACGGCACGATGCGTCTGGACCGGGGGGACCGTGGGGTGAATCAGCCCTGGTCATCCCAAGCCGCGTCCATCTCGCCCGCGGCCCGGTGCTGCCGGGTCACGACGCTCGCCGCTGCCGCAGCAGCCGAAGCCGAGCACGCCGCCGCAACCACCGCGTGCTGCCCGAGCCCGATCATGTGCATCAACAGCGTCACGACCAGCGCGACCACGCCCGCGAGCACCGCGAGAACGCCCAATTCGGACCAACTCGGCATGAGAACCCCCAGACCCCGCGGAACACAGGGTGCGATCGCACGCCCGGCGTCCCATCCGCAGCGGCGTGCGCTCTTGGTTCAGCCCCAGCCTACCAGAGAACCCCTTGGAAACAAAGACCCCCGAGCCGAATCGGCCCGGGGGTTCGTCTGGCAAGTGGCGAGGGCGGGACTTGAACCCGCGACCTTGGGGTTATGAATCCCACGCTCTAACCAACTGAGCTACCTCGCCAGGGTGGGTCGTGATGAAGCCGCGCCCAGCGTGCCGGCGCGACGCGGGGACAAGAATAGGCCGCTGCCGATCCGCCGTCAGCCCGCCGGAACGCACGCCGCCTCAGACCGATTTCTGCTCCGCACCAGCATCGCTCGGGGTCGGCTCCGACGATCGCACATGGGCCTGATCCATCGCCCCGGACCCGCTCGGCAGCGTCCCGGGCGGGCTCTGGCGCGACGGGCTGTCATTCTTGGCGTTGGAGCCCGACTCGATGTCGTCCTCGATCCCCTTGATCCCCCGCTTGAACTCCACGATCGCCTGACCGACGCTCCGCCCGATCTTCGGCAGGCGGCTGCCGAACAGGAGCAGCGCGATCCCGAAGATCACGATCAACTCCCAGTGCCCGATGTTCTGGATGAAGCCCAGGGTCGCAAAACCCGGGCTCTGGATGGTGCTGAGGATCGACATCAGGTCTCCATCGCCCGCTCTCGGGCTTCCGGCTTTGGCGCATTCAAGGGTACGCCCCCCACGCGGTCAACGCCCGCCCGAACCCGGACCTTCCACGAACAACCCCGGCGCGTCCGCCTCCGCACGCGCGAGCGCCGATTCCGCGGCCTCCACCACGTTCGCGTACAGCATCGACACCGTCACCGGCCCCACACCGCCCGGCACCGGGCTCAGCCAACCCGCCACACGCGAAACCGTCTCCCCCACCACGTCCCCCACCGTCTTCCGCTTCCCGTCCGCGCCCGTCACCCGGTTCACACCCACGTCGATCACCACCGCCCCGGGCTTGACCATGTCCGCCCGGATCAGCCCCGGCACGCCGGCCGCCGCCACAAGCACGTCCGCGGATCGGCACAGATCCTCGAGCCCCCACGTGAACTTGTTGCAGCTCACCACCGTCGCCTCACGGCGCATCAGCAGCACCGCGATCGGCTTGCCAACAACATCGCTCGCCCCCACCACCACCACGCGCTTCCCGCGCAGCTCCACAGCCGTGTGCTCCACCATCCGCACCACCGCCAGCCCCGTGCACGGCGCCAACCCCGCCCGCCCGTACACCACGTTCCCGATGTTCGCCGGGTTCACGCCCTCCGCGTCCTTCTCCGGCGCGATCCGCTTCTGCACCGCGTACGCGTCCACGCCCTCCGGCAGCGGCATGTGCAGCATGATCGCCCCGACGCCCGGATCGGCGCTCAACGCCTCCACCGCCGACTCGATCGCCGATTGCGACGAACCCCGCGCCAGCTCGTGCAGCCGGTACTCGATCCCGAGCTCGCCAGCCGCCGACGCCTGGTTCTCCGCGTACACCCGCGCGCCGTTATCCCCGGAATCCACCAGCACCGCGTCCAGCCGCACGCCCCACCCGCGCTCGCGCATCAACGACACACGCCGACGCAGATCCGCCCGGACCGCCTCGGCCAATGCTCGCCCATCAATCACACGCGCAGGCTCACGATCGCTCACACGCGATCCTAGGACCGCCGCCCGACGCCCCCCACGCCGATCACCGACGCGATCGCCATCGTCGGCGTATGGCTCAGCGAAAGCACCCACGCCTCCACGCCGAGCGAACCCGCCGCGCGGGCCGCCTGCCCGTGCAAACGCACCGTCGGGCGCCCGCTCGCTTCGCGGACGACCTCAACGTCTGTCCACGCGATCCCGCTGCGCCACCCGGTGCCGAGCGCCTTCAGCACAGCCTCCTTCGCCGCGAACCGCGCCGCGAGGTGCTCCACCCGGCGTTTGGCCGACGAATCCGCGTACGCCCGCTCGCCCTCGGTGAACACACGTTCCAGGAACCGATCGCCGAAGCGGTCGAGGCTCCGCGCCAGGCGGGCGCAGTCCACCAAATCCACGCCATGGAGGATCGAGCAGCCGCCGAGCTCGCCCGCGTTGGTCACCGCTCACGCCCCGCCGGCGGTCTTCGCCTTCGCCTTGCCCTCGGGCTTGGCGCTCGCGGGCTTGGACTCCGACCGGCTCGCGTCGGGCTTGCCGGCTTTCGCGTCCTTCGCCGCCTTGGGCTCGGCACCCGCCTTCTCGCCCGACTTCGCCTCGGCGCCCTTCTTCTCCGCCTCCGCAGCCTGCTTGTACGACGACGAGCGGTAGTCCGTCTCGTAGAACCCGCCGCCCTTGAACAGCACAGCCGCACCCGTCCCGATCAGGCGCTCCAGCTTCGCCTTCCCGCACGACGGGCACTTGCGCTTCACCGGCTCAGTCATCGACTGAAACAGCTCGAACGCATGCTCACAACCCCGGCACACATAGTCATACGTCGGCATCAATCAACCCTCACCGTGGCACGGGCGTCCCGCCCGTGCATCGCAGCTCACCCTTCCCCATCCCCCTCACCAGCCGCCGCCGGCGCCACCGCCACCTTCGCCGGCCTCAGCACACGATCCCCGATCGCATACCCCACCTGCATCACCATCGACACGCACCCAGCCCCAACCCCCTCCGCCGCGAACTGCATCACCGCCTCGTGACGCCCGGGCTGGAACTCCTCCCCGACCCGCGGCTCAATCGCCGACACGCCGTGGGTCTGGAGCGCCTTGAACAGCTCATCGCGGATCACCCGCACGCCGCCAATCACCTGCTCCGCGCTGGTCTTCGCCGGGTCGAGCTGGAGCGCCAGGTCAAAATGGTCCACCACGTTCACGACCGAGCCGACGACCGACCGCGCCCCCGCGAGCCGAGCTTCCTGCTCGTTCTGCACCGCGCGCCGCTGGTAGTTCTGAAAGTCCGCCAGTGCGCGCCGGTACTTGCTCTCGAACTCGTCCCGCTCGCGCTGGAGCACCTCGATCGGGTCTTCGATCTCGACGCCCTCGCACTCGGGCGATGCCGCCTCGCCGCTGAGAGCCTCGGCTTCCGCTTCGCGCTCGCGCGCCGCATCCGCCGCCTCTCTCGCCTGCTTCTCACGCCGACCCATCATCACAAGTCCCCGTGGCACGGGCGTCCCGCCCGTGCAGCTTCAACCGCAGCCAGACACCCACCACCAAACAACCCTACGGCCCTTCCGCTCCCCCTCCGGTGCCCGGGAAACGCGCAGCTTTTCCCGGCTCCCCCATCTCCATCTCTCTCACCCCCCCAACTTCTCCTTGATCCGCTTCCAGAACCCATGGCTCTC
>Ga0213835_101773_pt1 | contig 11931 bp, 9 predicted proteins | sample SWPATP01_FD_160576 | JGI IMG/M metagenome (GOLD analysis project Ga0213835, IMG submission 160576) | Coastal seawater microbial communities from Marineland, Florida, United States - SWPA TP0 #1 | ecosystem: Environmental > Aquatic > Marine > Coastal | place: USA: Florida | collected 2016-08-05
GAACGTCATCATCGGAATAGCGGTGGTGTCGGCGCTCATCTGGTCGTCGATCATTCCGGGCAAGCTTCGGCGCAAGACGATCACCGCCATCATCGCCGGCTCGGCCGCGACGGCCATGCTGCTGTACATGAACGCTGTCGACTGGTTCAGCGTTCCGCAGATCGGCATCGTCGGCGTCATCATCACGGGTGTCGGCGCGGCCTTCGCCTTCACGGCCATGATCACGGGCCTGCAGAACCGCCGCGCGCTGTACGCGGCGCTCGTGACCGCCGGTATCGGTGTCGCGTTCTACTACCCGTTCATGACGTACATCTCGTTCTTCATCACCGAATGGTGGATGCTGTTTGGCCTCGCGCTCGCGGCCGTCGCGGTCAGCTGCGTGGTCGGCTACCTCATGGGCGGCCACGACCGCGGCTCGATCATGCGCATCACGGGCTTCACCGGCTTCATCACGGCCTTCATCATCGCCCTCGACCGCTTCATGCAGGTCTGGCCCGCGTACGCGAACTCGGGCCGCATCCGCGGCCGCCCGATCGCGACCATCGGCTCGTCGACGCCGAACCTGCAGGGCTCGCTCTGGGTGCAGGGCGTCGACATCTACACGCACCTGCTGCTGCCGACGATCGCCCTGATCCTGATCTCGTTCGCCACCTACACCCGCTACTCGCGAGCGAGCATGCTCGAGGTGATGAACCAGGACTACATCCGCACCGCTCGCGCGAAGGGTCTCGCCGAGCGCACGGTCGTCGTGCGCCACGGCTTCCGCAACGCGCTCATCCCGATCGCCACGATCGTCGCCTTCGACATTGGTGGGCTGGTCGGTGGTGCGGTCATCACCGAGACGGTCTTCGGTTGGACCGGTATGGGGCAGTTGTTCGTCAACGGCCTCAACCGCGTTGATCCGAACCCCGTCATGGCCTTCTTCGTTGTCGTCGGCGGGCTCGCGATCTTGTTCAACATGATCGCCGACATCGTCTACGCCATCCTCGACCCGCGAATCCGAGTGTCGTAATCATGACCAACACACCTATCAACGAGCCCGGCCACAGTGAGCCCGGCACGATCGAGTCAGCCGAAAACGCGATCGAACTGAAGGAGGTCGAGGGCCTCAGCCAGGCTCAGATCGTCCGCCGTCGGTTCTTCCGCCACAAAGGCGCCATGGTCTCACTGGCCGTGCTCATCTTCATCGTCGTGCTCGCGTTCTCGAGCGTCGGCATCGACTTCCAGATCTTCGAGCTCACGGTCAAGGTCGCCGGCTGGTGGCAGTGGACGTGGACCGAGATTCCCGCATCGCAGAACCGTGGGGTGCCGACGCTGAGCATCATTCCCGAGTTCCTCGGGGGTAACGGCATTCGCCTGGGCGATCACCCCTTCGGCCAAGACACGGTCGGCCGTGACATCTTCGCGGTGGTGATGCGGGGTACGCAGCAGTCGATCACGATCATGGTGATCGTCGGTCTGCTCGCGACCTTGATCGGCACCGTGATCGGCGCCGTCTCGGCCTACTACCGCGGTTGGGTCGACTCGGTGCTCATGCGCTTCACCGACATCATCATCACGATCCCCGTGCTCGTCGTCGGCGCCGTCGTCGGCCGCGCCGTCGGGGGCCAGGGTGCGTTCTTCCTCGCCCTCGTGCTCGGCTTCTTCGTCTGGACGGGCCTGGCCCGTCTCGTGCGCGCCGAGGTGCTCAGCCTGCGCGAGCGTGAGTTCGTCGACGCCGCCCGCGTGGCCGGGGCCAGCGACAGTCGCATCGTGTTCAAGCACATCCTGCCGAACGCGATCGGCGTCATCATCGTCAACACGACGCTGCTCATGGCCGCGGCGATCCTGCTCGAGACCGGCCTCAGCTTCCTCGGTTTCGGTGTGACGGCGCCCGACACCTCGCTCGGCAAGATCATCAGCGACAACCAAGCCGCCTTCAACACGCGTCCCTGGCTGTTCTGGTGGCCCGGTGTGTTCATCATCGCCATCGCCCTGACGATCAACTTCATCGGTGACGGTCTGCGCGACGCGTTCGACCCACGCCAGAAGCGTCTGCCGAGCGCGCGTGCGCTGGCAAAGGCCGACAGTGGCCGCCTGGCGCGTGCCTCGGCCGAGGTCACCACACGTGGCGCCGGGTTGCAGGGTGACGCGGCGATGCGGACGTTCTCAGCCCGCATGCCCGACCCGACCGGCGACGACGCCGCGCCGCCGAAGCGTGAGGACCGCTAGGTGCTCGCCGCTCTAGAGCGCGGCGCCGAGCACGCCGGCAAGCACAAGGCCCCCCAGCGTCAGCAGGGTGGCCAGGTGCCAGCGGCGCGTCACGGGGCGGGTATCGGCATCGAGCAGGCTGTCATCGCGCAACAGCTCCCAGTGGCGGCGAATGTAGTCGGCGGCCTGGCCGCTCTCGCTCGCGAGACTGTCGCCGGGGCGGATCGCACCCGAGACCTTCGCCGACTCGCTGACCTTTGTGTCGTCGGGGCTCAGCCGAAATACGGTGTACCGCCCCGAGGCGGGAGCCGCCCAGGCCTCAATGTGGGCACGCTCGGTGAACAGGGTCAAGGCGAACTTCGTGTCGATCCGCTGAATAGCGCCCCACGGCACATGCCAAGTGGTCAGCGGGTTCTGAACGGTCACCTCGTCCTCGGTCACGAGAACGCTGGGCGACCAGTACATGGCGATGACGGCCGCGGCGCCCAGCACGTACCACCAGCCGAAGCGCGCGAGACCCTCCAGGTCTCCGGCGAACAGGTATCCCGACAGAGCGCTCGCCGCGATCACCGCGACGACCACACTCAAGACTCGACCGAACACGGGGCGAAAACGCACTGGCTGCAACCGCATGCCACCAGCTTTTCAGATATCGCCTCCACCACCCTCCTCACAAAGGACGCATCGTGAGCACCACCACCCCCGCGCCGACCGCCGTTGAGACCGTCCTCGACGTCTCCGGACTCGGAGTCGACTTCTGGGTCGACGGCGAGTACTACCCGGCCGCCATCGACCTCAACTACCGCGTCAAGCGGGGCGAAGTGCTCGCCATCGTCGGCGAGTCCGGCTCGGGCAAGAGCTCCAGCTCGATGGCCCTGCTCGGCCTGCTTCCGCCGACCGCCCGCGTGACCGGCTCGATCGAGCTGCTCGGCCGCCAGATCGCTGGCCTCGACCAGCGTGAGCTGCGCAAGGTGCGCGGTAGTCAGATCGCCGTCATCTTCCAGGAGCCGATGACGGCCCTGAACCCCGTCTACACGGTCGGTTTCCAGCTCGTCGAGACCCTGCGCACCCACTTCGGCATGACGCCGGCCGATGCCAAAGAGCGGGCGATCGAACTCTTGACGAAGGTCGAGATGCCCGAGCCGGCGATCGCCTTCAACAAGTACCCCCACCAGCTCTCGGGCGGCCAGCGCCAGCGCGCCATGATCGCGCAGGCCATCTCGTGTGACCCGGTGTTGCTGATCGCCGACGAGCCGACGACGGCGCTCGACGTCACCGTGCAGGCCGAAATTCTCGAGCTGCTGCGCAGCCTGCGTACGCGCCTCGACTCGGCGATTCTGCTTATCACGCACGATATGGGCGTCGTCGCCGACCTTGCCGACTCGATGATGGTCATGAAGGACGGCCGCGTCGTCGAGCAGGGCACCGCCATCGAGATCTTCACGAAGCCGCAGCACCCGTACACCCAGTCGCTGCTCAGCTCGGTGCCGCACCTCGGAGCGACGGCGACCGAGTCGGGCTCGGCCGTCACCGAGCGCACGGGCCAGAAGCCGATTCTCTCGTTTAAGGACGTGGCGATCGAGTACCCCAAGCGCGGTCGCGTGCCCGCTTTCCGGGCCGCCGACAACATCAACCTCCAGGTGTACCCGGGCGAAATCGTCGGCCTTGTGGGCGAGTCGGGGTCGGGAAAGACGACCCTCGGTCGCGCCGCCGTAGGTCTGCTGCCCATCAAGGAGGGCACCCTCATCTCGGCGGGCATCGACATCTCGAAGGCGAACGCGAAAGAGCTGCGCCCGCTGCGCCGCAAGGCCGGAATCGTCTTCCAAGACCCCGGCTCGAGCCTCAACCCCCGTATGCCGATCGGCGAGTCGATCGGCGAACCCCTGTTCCTCGCCGGTGAGGCAAAGGGCGAGGCGCTGTCGAAGCGCGTCGAAGAGCTGCTGACCTCGGTCGAGCTCCCCAAGAGCTACCGCAATCGCTACCCGCACGAGCTGTCGGGTGGTCAGCGCCAGCGCGTCGGCATCGCGCGCGCCCTCGCGCTCGCCCCCGATCTGCTGATCGCCGACGAGCCGACGAGTGCGCTCGACGTCTCGGTTCAGGCCCGCTTCCTCGATCTTCTGCAAGACCTGCAGCAGAAATTGCAGTTCGCGTGCCTCTTCATTAGTCACGACCTGGCGGTCGTCGACATGCTCGCGCACCGCATCGCGGTCATGCACCGGGGTAAGCTGGTCGAGCAGGGCCCGCGCGACCAGATTCTGCGCAACCCGCAAGACCCATACACTCAGCGCCTCATCGCCGCCGTGCCGCTCCCCGACCCGGTAGCGCAGCGCGAGCGTCGTGAGAGCCGCCAAGCTACCAAGGACTAATTTTTATGGCGCTCGCCACCCGCTCCGACCTGCGTAACGTGGCGATCGTCGCCCACGTCGACCACGGCAAGACCACCCTGGTCGATGCCATGCTGCGCCAAACCGACTCTTTCGCCGCCCACGCTCACCTCGAAGATCGGGCGATGGACTCGAACGACCTCGAGCGCGAAAAGGGCATCACGATCCTCGCCAAGAACACGGCGGTGACCTACACGGGCAAGCACTCGGGCGGTCAGGACATCACGATCAACGTGATCGACACCCCCGGCCACGCCGACTTCGGCGGCGAGGTCGAGCGCGGCCTCAGCATGGTCGACGGCGTGGTTCTGCTCGTCGACGCGAGCGAGGGTCCGCTGCCGCAGACCCGCTTTGTGCTGCGCAAGGCTCTGGCGGCGAAGCTTCCGGTCATCCTGCTCGTCAACAAGACCGACCGGCCGGATGCGCGCATCGAGGCTGTCGAGGAGGAGACGCACGACCTGCTCCTCGGCCTCGCGAGCGACCTGCAAGACGAGGTGCCCGACCTCGACGTCGACGCCATCCTCGACCTGCCCGTCATTTACGCGTCGGGGCGCGCCGGCGCCGCGAGCCGCACCCGCCCCGCCGACGGCTCACTGCCCGACAACGACGACCTCGAGCCGCTGTTCGAGGCGATCCTCGAGCACATTCCGGCTCCCACGTACGACGACGAGCATCCTCTGCAGGCGCACGTGACGAACCTCGACGCGTCACCCTTCCTTGGCCGCATCGCGCTGCTGCGCATCTTCAACGGCACCCTGAAGAAGGGCCAGCAGGTCGCATGGGTGCGCCATGACGGCAGCCACCAGAACATGCGCATCACCGAGCTGCTAAAGACGAAGGCGCTCGACCGATTCCCGGCCGAGTCGGCCATGGCGGGCGACATCGTTGCGATCGCGGGAATCGAAGAGATCACGATCGGCGAGACCATCGCCGACCCCGAAGACATCCGCCCGCTGCCGGCGATCACGGTCGACGAGCCCGCCATCTCGATGACGATCGGCACGAACACGAGCCCGCTCGTCGGCAAGGTCAAGGGCCACAAGCTGACCGCCCGCATGGTGAAGGACCGCCTCGACCGCGAGCTGATCGGTAACGTCTCGATCCGCGTGGTCGACATCGGCCGCCCCGACGCGTGGGAGGTGCAGGGCCGCGGCGAGCTGGCGCTCGCGATTCTTGTCGAGAACATGCGCCGCGAGGGTTTCGAGCTCACCGTGGGCAAGCCGCAGGTCGTCACGAAGACGATCGACGGAAAGCTGCACGAGCCGTTCGAGGCGCTCACGATCGACGCGCCCGAAGAGTACCTGGGCGCCATCACGCAGCTGCTCGCCGCGCGCCGCGGCCGCATGGAGGGCATGACGAACCACGGCACCGGCTGGGTGCGCATGGAGTTCCTGGTGCCGAGCCGCGGCCTGATTGGCTTCCGCACCGAGTTCCTCACCACGACCCGCGGCACCGGCATCGCCAACGCCATCGCGCACGGCTACGAGCCGTGGGCCGGCTCGATCGTCGCGCGCAACAACGGCTCGATCGTCGCCGACCGTCAGGGCGTCGTGACGACGAACGCGATGATGGCGCTGCAGGAGCGCATGACGTTCTTCGTTAAGCCCACCGAAGAGGTGTACGAGGGCATGGTTGTCGGCGAGAACTCGCGCGCTGACGACATGGACGTCAACATCACGAAAGAGAAGAAGCTCAACAACATTCGCTCGTCGACGGCGGAAGAACTGGAGCGACTCACGCCTCCCCGCCAGCTCACTCTCGAGGAATGCCTAGAGTTCGCACGCGAAGATGAGTGTGTCGAGGTCACGCCCGAGATTGTGCGCATTCGCAAGGTGGAACTCGATCAGACGCTGCGCGCCCGTGCGACCAGCCGTCTGAAGCGCCAGAACGCCTGATCTCAGGCCCATTCCTCGAAGGAGCACCCGCGATGACCGTTCGTCGTCGTCCCCTTGCCGTTGCCGCGCTCGCTGCCACCCTCGCGCTCGGCGTCAGCGCGTGCAGCACCGGAACCCCTCTCGACAACATCGTCGAGGGGCTCGTCGACCAGGGTGTTGAGCAGATCACCACGGGGATCGATGAACAGGTCCAGGGGCTGATCGGCGAGGTGTTGGGCGGCGTTGAGGTCACGACTGACGGGTCGTTGCCCTCAAGCTTCCCCCGCGGCATTCCGCTCGTCGGCGAGGTGCTGGGCGGCGGCGCCGGCCCGGATGGCGCAGGGTGGGTGGTGCGCACTCGCCTTGACGACGCGGGCGCCTTCGCGGCCGCTCGAGGTGCCCTTGAAGACGACGGCTTCGCGTCGAGTGGTGTGTCGAGTGACGCGACGAGCGGATACGGCGCCTTCACGTCGGCGGAGTACCGCGTCGACGTGTCGGTGTCGACTGATGCGCAGGGTGAGGTCACCGCGACGTACGTGGTGACCCCGCGCTAATCCGGCGGGGTTCCATACGTGCGCATCGAGCATCCGGGCGCGAGCGGTAGGCTCTCGCCGTGAAGATCGCGCGTTTCGCTACGGCCGATGTAGCCGACCCCCGCTACGGAATCGTTGACGACAACGAGTTGGTTGTTCTGACGGGCGACCCGATGTTCCACGGCTACGACACGACGGGCGAGCGTGTCTCGCTGCAGGATGCGCGCATCCTTGCCCCCGTGATCCCACGCTCGAAGGTGATCTGCGTCGGCATGAATTACGCCGCTCACGCAAAAGAGATGGGCCACGACGGGCTCAAGAACCCGCTCATCTTCTTGAAGCCCAACACGTCGGTGGTCGGCCCTGGCGATCCGATCATCATTCCGCCGGTCGACGGACGCATCGTGCACGAGGGTGAACTGGCGATCGTGATCGGCTCCGTTGCCAAGCGCGTGAAGCGTGACGACTGGCAGAGCGTCGTCTTCGGTTACACGATCGCGAACGACGTGTCGGCGCGCGACGTCATGTTCGCCGATGGTCAGTGGGCGCGCGCGAAGGGTTACGACACCTTTTGCCCGCTCGGTCCGTTCATCGAGACCGACATCGACCCGACGAACCTCGAGATTGAGACGTTCGTCGACGGCGAGCTGCGCCGCAAAGGCAACACGTCGGACCTGGTGTTTGGAATCCCCGAGTTGATCGAGTTCATCTCCGACGTCTGGACCCTGCTGCCGGGTGACGTGATCCTCACGGGCACACCCGATGGCCTCGGGGGCTTCCTCGACGGCCAGACGGTCGACATTCAGATCGAGGGGCTGGGCACCCTGTCGAACCCGGCGAAAAACCGCGACGACCGAGTCGACGCGTAGCGACACTAATACCCCACTGGGTATCTGAATCGGCGTAGACTGCGGCGCATGACCGCACCTCTCGCTGCCGCCACCGCCCTCACGGCGGCCGAGATCGCGCGCCTGCAGCGCCGCGTCCGGTCAACGCTCATGGCGGGGCAGGTGCTCGCGGGCCTCGGCATGGGCTCAACCCTGTCGCTCGGGGCAATTCTGGCGGCCGAGGTGTCGGGCACCCCCGCCCTCAGCGGCATGGCGGCCACCATGGCAACCCTCGGTGCCGCTCTCGCTGCCGTGCCCCTTGCCCGGCTTGCCGCGCGTGCAGGTCGTGCGCGGGCGCTCGCGACGGGCGCCACCATCGCCGCCCTCGGCGGGATCCTCGCGATCGTCGCCGCGGGAACGGTCACCTTCTGGCTGCTGCTCGTCGCCCTCGCTGCGATCGGCGTCGGCACCGCGGTCAACCTGCAGTCACGGTTCGCCGCGGCCGATCTCGCGGCGGACGCGACGCGCGGGCGCGACCTGTCACTCGTCGTGTGGGCAACCACAATCGGCGCCGTCAGCGGTCCGAACCTTATCGGGCCAGGAGAGACACTCGGGGCCGCGTTGGGGCTACCGCTGCTCTCAGGCGCCTTCCTGTTCACAGCGGCCGCGCAGGCCGTCGCGGCAGTCCTCTATCTCGCCCTTTTGCGGCCAGACCCCCTGCGGGTGGCGGCGCGCTGGGACGCGCAGCGCGCCGATGACGCGGCGCGTGCATCCGGGTCGGTGGCGCCGCCGCCGGTCGCCACCGGCGACGCGGCCGGCGTGCGGCTCGCGTTCGTCGCGATCGCGCTCAGTCACGCCACGATGGTCGCCGTCATGGCGATGACCCCCGTGCACCTGACCGACCACGGGGCGAGCCTCGTGATTGTCGGCTTCACGATCAGTCTGCACATCGCCGGCATGTACGCGCTCGCGCCCGCCTTCGGCATTCTGAGTGACCGCATCGGGCGCTGGGCGACGATCATGATCGGGCAGGTGCTGCTCGTCGCGAGCCTGCTGTCGACCGCGCTCGGCAGCGAGAGTGAGGCGTGGGTGGTGGTCGGGCTCGTGCTGCTCGGGCTCGGCTGGAGCGCCGCCACCGTCGCCGGCTCAGCGTTGCTGACGGAGTCGGCTCCGCCGGCGCGGCGCACCGTGCTGCAGGGCCGCAGCGACCTCGTCATGAGCGCGAGCGGGGCCGCCGCCGGCGCCCTGTCGGGCGTCGTGCTGTCGCTGATCGGCTACTCGGGCCTGTCGTTCGCCGCCCTCGCGCTCGTGGCCGTCGTCGTCGTGCTGCTCACGCTCACCCCGCGGGCGGGCGCGCGGCCGCCCGCCGGTACGCTTGACTCCCGATGACCACCCCTGCCTTCACCACCGCCACCGGCGCCGACGTGCGCGTTCGCTTCTGCCCTTCACCGACGGGCACGCCCCACGTGGGGCTCATTCGCACGGCCCTGTTCAACTGGGCCTACGCGCGCCACACCGGCGGCACCTTCGTCTTCCGCATCGAAGACACCGACGCCGCGCGCGACAGCGAAGAGAGCTACCACCAGGTTCTCGACGCCCTGCGCTGGCTCGGCCTCGACTGGGACGAGGGCGTCGAGACCGGCGGGCCGCACGGCCCCTACCGGCAGTCGCAGCGCGGCGATATCTATCGCAGCATCATCGACCGCCTCGTCGAGTCCGGGCACCTCTACGAGAGCTTCCTGACGGGGGAGGAGATCGAGCAGAAGAACATCGAGCTCGGCCGCGACCCCAAGCAGGGCTACGACAACTGGGAGCGCGAGCTCACCGACGAGCAGAAGGCCGCCTACCGCGCCGAGGGTCGCGAGCCCGCGCTGCGCCTGCGCGTGCCCGACTCTGACCTCAGCTTCGACGACCTGGTGCGCGGCGAGATCACCTTCCCGCAGGGCAGCTTCGTCGACTTCGTTGTCGTGCGCCCGAACGGCGCCCCGCTGTACACCTTCGTCAACCCGGTCGACGACGCACTCATGGGCATCACGCACGTGCTGCGCGGCGAAGACCTGCTGTCGTCGACCCCGCGCCAGATCGCGCTGTACCACGCGCTCATCGACATCGGCGTGGCCACCGCGATCCCGCGCTTCGGCCACCTGCCCTACGTCACGGGCGAGGGTAACAAGAAGCTGTCGAAGCGCGACCCCGAGTCGAACCTCTTCCACCACCGTGACCGCGGCTTCATCCGCGAGGGGCTGCTCAACTACCTGTCGCTGCTCGGCTGGTCCCTCACCCACGATCGCGACATCTTCACGATGGACGAGATGGTCGCCGCCTTCGACGTCGAGAACGTCAACCCCAACCCGGCTCGCTTCGACGTGAAGAAGGCTGAGGCGATCAACGGCGACCACGTTCGGAAGCTGGCTGTCGACGATTTCGTCGAGCGCAGCATCCCGTATTGCAGCGGAGCCGGGCTCTTCAGCGACGTGCCGCGCCCGAGCGAGCGTGAGCTGCTCACCCGCGTCGCGCCGCTCGTGCAAGAGCGCGTGACCCTGCTCGGCGAGGTGCCCGGCCTCGTCGCCTTCCTTTTCACCGACGACGCTGACCTCGAGATCGAATCGGATGCTCGTGCCTCGCTGGGCGCCGACGCTGCGGCCGTCCTCGACGCCGGCCTCGCTGCGCTCGAGCCGCTCGACCACTTCACCCCCGAGCCCATCGAGGCCGCGCTGCGCGCCGCCCTCATCGACGGGCTCGAGCTGAAGCCGCGCCTCGCGTTCGGGCCGCTGCGCGTCGCCGTGTCGGGCCGCCGCGTGAGCCCGCCTCTGTTCGAGTCGATGGAGCTGCTCGGCAAAGAGTCGACGCTCGCCCGCCTGCGGGCGCTGCGCGCGACGCTGTAGGCGCGGTCAGCGCACGGCGGGCATCCGCCGCACGTCGCCGGTGCGTTCGGCGATCGCGACCTGGGCCGGCGGGCGCAGCAGCACCCACGCCGCGGCCATCACCGCGAGCGACGCGGCGAACAGCAGCCAGCCGAGCGGCGACTCGCCGTCGTTGAGCCCCGCGTACATCTTGTTGAGGTTCAGCGTCGCGCCCGTTCCGAGCACGAGGCCGGTGTGCACGATCGTGAACGCGATGTAGAACCACAGCACGAGGCGGTGGGCCTGGCGGGCCCAGGTGTCAGAGAGCGGGCCGCGGGCGCGCATCCAGTGTTCCGGCCAGAGCGGCGACAGCCGCAGGCCGGTGGCGAGCGCGAGCGGTGCCGCGACGACGACCGTCGAGGCGTAGGCGAGTTGCTGCAGACTGTTGTACGACACCCAGCTGTCGTTGCGCGGCACATCCAGCGAGGCGTACTGAAGGGCGCCCGACAGCGCGTTCGGCACGACGGCCCAATCGGTCGGAATCAGCCGCATCCAGTGCCCGCTAACCGCGAGCAGCACGACGTACACGACCCCTACGGCCACCCAGCCCACGACCACGACAAGGTGCCACCAGGTGTGGATGCTCAACCGCGTCGGGCGGCGGGCGTCACCGTCGCGCACGCGGCGCGTCCAGAACGCAATGGGGCGCGTTTTCGAGCGGATGTGCAGGCCCGAGCTCACGATGAACAGCAGGAAGAAGCCGTTCAAGAAGTGGGTCCAGCTGAGCCAGCCGGGGTAGCCCTCGGGCGTGCCGGGCGGGGGAGCGTAGGTTCCGGGATACGTGGCGACGAACTGCGCGACGGCCGGGTCGAGGCGCAGCCACCGGGCGAGTGCGATGATCGCGATACCGGCAATTAGGGCCGCCGGCACGAGCCACAGCAGGGTGCGACGGCGCGCGCGGGCGGGGGCGGAACTCACGAGTTCCACCGTACTGCCGCCGGGTGGGGAGGCGTGGTGCGGGCGCTCGGCCGTGTCTGGCAGAGTTGAGCGAGTGTCCGACCTGAAACCGCACCAGCGCTGGCCCTGGCTCTCATGGGTGCCTGCCGTGGTGCTCTCGCTGGCGATCGCCGGCGCGGTCGTGATGGCGCTCGTCTACGTGCCACAGTTCGCCGACGGCCCGCCGCCGCCCGAGCCTGGTCAGGTCGACGACGCCAACTTCTCGCTCTTCACCGAAGAAGGTCTCGCGTTCATCGAGCGCGAGCGCGCCCCGCGCATCGACA
>Ga0213835_101776_pt1 | contig 11918 bp, 7 predicted proteins | sample SWPATP01_FD_160576 | JGI IMG/M metagenome (GOLD analysis project Ga0213835, IMG submission 160576) | Coastal seawater microbial communities from Marineland, Florida, United States - SWPA TP0 #1 | ecosystem: Environmental > Aquatic > Marine > Coastal | place: USA: Florida | collected 2016-08-05
CTACCCGACCGACCACTGGCGCTTCACGCGGGCCGACATGCGCCGGATCCTCGAGCCGGTCTGCGAGGTGATCGAGGTTGTGAGCGACCCGACGCTCGGGTGGGCGTGCGGCGTCGGCGTGCTGGCGCGCCGAACCGCGGGCGACGCGGCCCTCGACGCCTGGCGGGCGCAGCTCGACCAGGTCCACGTCTATGAGGTCCAGCCCGGGGTGGATGTCGAGGGCGTGCACCGGACGGAGATCGCCGAGCCCTTGATCTCAGAGCCCCCGGTCGATGAAACGAACCAGACCCCGCCCGCTGGTGCGCCGCCCGCACGGGGTGTAGCATCGCCCGAGCCCGAGACCGCCGCCCCGGGGGGCGAGCGCGCGTCCGATGGGACGCCGGAGGGGGACATGTCCCAAACGCACGCGTCGAAGTCGTCCGAGCGCGTCTCGGATCGTGGTGATGACCGGGGTCACAGCGGGGGCGACGGCGGGCAGGTGGAGCCCGGCGAGGCGTCGTTCATCGCCAAGTCGGCCGAGCGTCTCAAGGGGATGCTCTACTCCCCCGGCGCACGCCGCGCGTTCAACGCCCACGGGCTGCACGTGATCCCGGCGAATTTCTACTCGGTCGTTCCCTCGTTTGAGGACATCGAGCGGAGTTTTGAGTACGCCGAGCCTGGGGCCGCGCCGTATGACGACCGTCGCGTGTTCGACCTGGCGCGGATGGACGCGGTGCTTTCGGAGCTGACCGAGCTTTCGCGCGAGTTTGAGCCGCCGACGGAGGGTGACGGCGCCCGTCCCGACGGGTTTTTCTGGAACAACCCCGCGTTCAGCTATTCCGACGCGATGAGCTACTACGCGTTTGTGCGTCTGTGGCAGCCGGAGCTGGTGCTGGAGGTCGGGTCCGGGTTCTCGACGCTGGTCGCGTCCGCGGCTGTGGAGCGGAACGGGAAGGGTCGGATCGTCTGCGTGGAGCCGTACCCGAAGCCTTGGCTCTCGGGCGTGAAGCACGTCGCGGAGGTGGTGGATCAGCCGGTGCAGGCGCTGGGGAGCGACTGGTTCAACGAGCGTCTGCGCGACGGGGATCTGTTCTTCATCGATTCCACCCACGCCGTCAAGACCGGCAGCGATTGTGCGCACCTCTACCTGCGAGTGATCCCCGAGCTGCGCCGGCACCTGCTGCTGCACGCGCACGACATCTTCCTGCCGCACGGCTACCCGCGCGAATGGCTGGAAAAGCACGCGATCTTCTGGAACGAGCAGTACATTCTGTACGCCCTGCTGCTGGGCAACCCGCACCTCCGCGTGCTCTTCGGCAGCAGCGCGCTCCATCATCACCGCCCCGAGGCGCTCCAGGCGTTCATGCACGGTCGGTGCGCCCCCGGCGGCGGGAGCCTCTGGTACGAGCACGTCCCCGCACAGGGACTCTGAAAGCGGAACCTCGCGCGATCACCCGTTCATGACCAGCGTCCTGGCGAATCCGGATCACGCGCCGCCGAGAGCGCCCGCGCGCCCGCTCGGGCTCCTGGTGCCGATGACCTCGCCCTGGGTGCATCGACGCCTGCTGGCGAACCTCGCCGGGCGCGAGGTGGCGCAGCGGTACCGGGGTTCGGTGCTGGGCGTGCTTTGGGCGCTCGCGGGCCCGCTGTTGCAGTTGTTGGTGTACGCGGTTGTCTTCGGGTGGCTGCTCGGCCCGCGCCTGGGCGAGGCCGACCGGGCGGCGTACGTCATCTACCTCTTCTGCGGCATCGTCGTCTTCGGGATCTTCGCGGAGGTCACGGGGCGCGCGCCCATGCTCGTCCTGGAGAAGCAGGCGCTGATCACGAAGGTCGCGTTCCCGCTGGAATTGACCCCGCTGGTCGCGCTATGGGGGGCGCTGGTCCCGGCGGGGCTTGGGCTGGTGCTGCTGCTGGGGGCGGTGCTCTGGTGGCAGGGCAGCGTGCCCTGGACGGCGGTGCTGCTGATCGTGCCGCTGGTGCCGCTGTCGATGCTGACGGTGGGTCTGGCTTGGATTCTGGCGGCTGTGGGGGTGTACATCCGGGACGCGCAGCACGCCGTGCGCGCGGGCGTGCAGCTCTGGTTTTTCCTGACGCCGGTGGTCTGGCCGCTGAGCCTGGCGCCGGAGGGCGTCCGTTGGCTGGTGATGCTCAACCCGCTGGCGTGGGCGGTGGAGTGGTCGCGGGATGTGCTGATCCGAGGGGAATTGCCCGGGCTGATGCCGCTCCTCGTGGTGACCGGGGCGAGTGCGGCGGTGCTGCTGATCGGGGCGTGGTGCTTCCAGACGCTCCGTCGCGGCTTCGCGGACGTGGTCTGAAGCGACCCAGGGGTCGGAAAAGAACCCCGGTTTCGGTGGTTTGAAGGCCTGAAGAGCGGGCGTGGCGTGGGCTCGCGAGCCTAGAATTGACGCTGTTGTGGGGCGATGAAACGGGGTAGGCATGGGTTCGGGGTGGCGCGGGGAGTTTGTGGCCCGGGTTCGGGCGTGGCTGCCCCCGGGGGCGCGGGCGTTGGTCGTGGGCGCATCGGACGCGGGCTCGCTCGCGGCGGACTGCGAATCGAGCCTTCGCGCAACACTCGGCGTGTCGGTCTGCGACGCGATGGGGCTGGATGAAGCCGCCGCCGCGAGCGTTGGTGATCCGCAGGATCCCGGTGCCGAGGGGCTCGGTGTGTACGACCTGGTGGTCTGCACCGACGCGCTCCGTCGTTGCGAGCGTTGGGCGGATCTGGTGCACGGTCTGGTGGTTCGCACGCGTCCGGGCGGGCTGGTGGTGCTGACCGCGCGCGGGCCGGGTGTGGCGCCCGAGTCCGGCTCGGGAGACTTCTGGCGGTGCACGCGGTGGGATCTGCGCCGCATGCTCGGCGGGGTGTGCGAGCTGATTGATGTCGGGGCGGACTCCGAATCAGGATGGGTCCGGGAGTGCGGCTTGATCGCGCGGCGGGTCTCCGGGCCGCCGGCGATGACACCTTGGCGCAAGACGCTCGATGCGGTGCAGCTGCACCGCGTGCGTCCGTCGCTCTACCCCGGCGGGCAGGACCGCCCGGATATGGGCGAGCCCGTGAGCGAGGCGCGTCCGCAGTCGATCGGGGCGGACGAGCCGATCTGGGACCAGTTCAGTCGGTACTCGGCCGTCGCGAGCGCGCTGCGCGCGAACCTGGACGGCGGCTCGCGCGACGCGTCGCGCCCGCTGCGCGTGCTGGACGTGGGCAGTGGAGCGCCGCGTCTGCTGCGCGGGCTGCTGCCGGAGGTGGAGGTCTGGTGCCTCGATCCGCTGCTGGAGGGCGCGCCGGCGGACGATCCGTTCGTGCTCCGCGGGCGTTTGGAGGACGCGGGCCTGGAGGCCGGCTCGTTCGACTGGGTCGTCTGTGTGGACACCCTGGAGCACGTGCCGCCGGAGGCTCGCGCGGGGTTCCTGGAACGTCTGGTCGCGTTGCCGAGCGAGGGGTTGGTGATCGCGGGCCCGCTGTCGGACGGCGGGGGGGCGCAGGCGGCGGACGAGGCGATCGACGCGGTGTACATGGCGCGGTACGGGCGAGCGTACCCATGGCTCGCCGAGCACCGGGAGTACGGGCTGCCGAGTGCGTCGCTGGTGACTGATGCGCTGGAAGCGGGCGGTCTGGCGTACGCGTCGTTCGGTAACGGGCATCTGCCGTGGCACGTGCTGCTGCTACCCGTGACGCTGATGCTGATGGAGCACCCGGTGGGGCGCGGTGCGTTGGATCGGTTGAGCCGCCTATTCCGCGATCGCATGCTCGTGATGGACCATGCCGAGCCGGCGTACCGGCGCGTGATCGTCGCCCGGCGTTCGGGCGCGGCTCGCCTGCCCGAGCTGGCGGCGATCGACGCGGAACGCTTGAGCGATGGGGACGCGTGGGCCCGGGAGGGCGTGAACGCGGCTGTGGACGACCTCGGCGGCGCGCTGCAGGAATCGGCCCGGCAACGTCTGAGCGCCGAGGCGGCGCTGGGCGTGGTTTGCTGGAGCGAGTCGCAGTGGCGCACGTCGCAGCTCCGCGCGGTCGCCGAGGCGAGGGAGCAGCTGGAACGGATCGATCGCCTGTGGTCGGAGCGTTCGCGTCACCTGGCATCACAGCGGGATGAAGCGGTGCGTGCGCTCGCGAGTGAGCGGGCGGCTTGGGCGCAGGCGCAAGCCGAGACGGCGCAGAACCAGCAGCGAGCAATGGAACGTCTCGAATCTACATGGAGCGCTCGGGCTCGCCTGCTCACGGAGCAACGTGACAAGGCGGCCGAGGTCCGCGCGTCGCTCATCGAAGCGCTGCGAGAAGCTCAAGGGCAAGCTCAGATGCTGGAGCGCGAGCACGAGGCGCTGCTGAAGCGAGCCGACGACGCCGACCGGACGGCTCGCGCAGCACACCGCCAACTGACCGAGGCGAAGGCGCGATACGAACGAACCGAGACGACGCTGACGGCGCAGGTTCAAGCGTACGAAGCGATCGTGGAAGACATGCAGCAGAGCCTTGCTGTGCGTCTGTCGCGCGGGCTCGGACGGGTGAAGCGTGCTTGCGTCGGGATGGTTCGCGCGCCCCGTGCGACGACCGGGGCGATCCTGGAGTGCGTGGGCAAAGCCGGGAAGCGCGCGCTGCCGATCCCGCAGGGCGCCAAGTGGCCGGTGGAGCGCGCGTACTTCACGCTGTTCTCGCCGTTCTTGCGTTCGACGCCCGGGTACGCGGCTCACAAAGCCGAGCGTTTGCGCCGTCGCGGGCTGCTCCCGGCTCCGCCGGCCGACGCGGTGGTCGAGCCCAAGGCGATGCTCAACGGCTCGCACGCGGCTCGCCCGGTCTGCGACGGGCCGGCGCTGGCGATCGATACCGATCCGCCGGCGGTGATCGTCTTCGGCATCATCGATTGGCACTTCCGTCATCAGCGTCCGCAGCACCTCGCCGCCGCGCTCGCGCGCAAGGGGCACCGCGTGTTCTACGTTTCGCCCCGCCTGGTCGCGCGCCCGCGCGCGGACATGGACATGGAGGTGCTGGACGTCGGCGAGGGCGCGAGTGTGCACCACGTCCGCCTGTGGGTGAACGGCGCGCCACGGATCTATCACGGCATGCCCTCGGCAGAGCAGCAGGCGCAGATGATCGCCGGGCTGCGCCGGATGATGCTGGAATACCGCATCGGGCGCGCGATCTGCAAGCTGGATCACCCGGCGTGGGTCTGGCTGGCGCGCTGCGTGCCGAATGCGTCGATCGTCTACGACTGCATGGATTATCACGCGGGCTTTGAGGAGACCGAGCACGAGGTGCAGCGCCTGGAGGAGGAACTGCTCTCGGTCGCGGACCTGACGCTGGTCAGCTCGCGCTATCTCGAAGAGTACATCGCCCCGAAGACGCGCGCCCACGCCATGATTCGCAACGCCTGTGACCCGGATCATTTTGCCCATCCGCCCGCGGACCTCTGGCGTGATCCGAAGGGGCGGCGCGTGATCGGCTATCTCGGCGCGATCGCCGAGTGGTTCGACGCGGAGCTGATCGCTCACGCGGCAAAGGTGATGCCGGACTGCGTATTCCTGCTGGTGGGCGCCGACAGTGCGCAGAACGAGGCGAAGCTCGCGGGGCGGAAGAACGTGCGATTCGTCGGCGAAATTCCGTATGCCGAGGCGGCTTCGTACGTGCACGCGATGGACGTCTGCCTGATACCGTTCCAGCTCACGAAGCTGATCCAGGCGACGAACCCGGTGAAGGTGTACGAGTACCTCGCGGCCGGCAAGCCGGTGGTCACGACTGATCTGCCCGAGCTGCGCGAGGCGGAGATCGACGCGCTGATCCACCGTTGCGAATCGCGCCAGGCGTTCGTGGATGCGATCCGCCGGGCGCTCGATGAGCGGGACGACGCGGCGCTCGCCGAGCGCCGCCGGGCGTTTGCTCGCGGGCAGACCTGGGCCCACCGCGCCGGTGCGGTTGATTCGGCGCTCGCCTCGATGCGGGATCCCCTGGTCTCGGTTGTGGTGGTGACGTGGAACAACCTCGCGCTGACTCGGGCGTGCCTCGAATCGGTGCTCGCGGAGCCGAGCTACCGCAACATCGAGCTGATCGTAGTGGACAACGCCTCGAGCGACGAGACGCCGGCGTACCTGCGATCGCTCGCCGAGACCGAGCCGCGCGTCCGCGTGCTGGCGCAGAGTGAGAACCTCGGCTTCGCGGGCGGGAACAACGTCGGGCTCCGTGCCGCTCAGGGCGAGTTTATCTGCCTGCTCAACAACGACACGGTCGTGACCGACGGCTGGCTGCGCACGCTGGTGAACCACGCGCGGCGCGATGCGTCGATCGGGCTCATCGGCCCGGTGACCAACAACATCGGTAACGAGGCGCGCGTCGAGACCGGCTACGACACGATGCCGGGGATGCGGTCCGAGGCGTTCGTCATCACCCGCGCCCAGGCCGGCGGCACGCGCGAGCTGGAAGCGGCCGCGTTCTTCTGCGTGCTCGGCCGGGCGGAGGTCTGGCGTGAGGTCGGCGAGATCGACGAGTCTTACCAGCGCGGGTATTTTGAAGACGATGACTACTGCGTCCGCGTCCGCAAGACCGGGCGGCGGATCGTGCTCGCCGAGGACGTGTTCGTGCACCATCACCTCGCCGCCTCGTTCGGCAGTCTGGGGCAGGACGAGCGCAACCGCCTGCTGGAGACCAACCGACGCGTGTACGAGGCGAAGTGGGGCCCCTGGCGCCCGCACCGCTACCGCGCGCCGGACGAGCACCCGCCTCGAACGATCGAGGCGGCACGACAACGCCTGTAAACTCCCGGGGGCTTGCGGGCGCCGGCTCACAATGATCAAAGGGGAATCAGTTGTTACGCAAACTCAAAAGCATGCTCATGAAGGACGCTGTCTCGGCGAGTCCACCTGTCGAAGTGCTCAGCTTGGAGCCGAACAGCGCTGACGGGGATCGGATAGTCGAATTCCGGTGCAACATCTGCGGACGCCCCGGTGTGCTGGCTTTCAAGAGTTTTGGGCGCGAGCACTCCACCTGCGCGGGGTGCCGATCCACGAGCCGGATGCGCGGCATCGTTCACCTACTGACCATCGGGCTACTCGGCACCGATGCGCCCCTGAGTGAGATCGGGGCACGAAAGGATCTGGTCGGTATCGGGATGTCGGACTGGCACGGCTACGCCAAACGCCTCGCCGAGAAGTTTGAGTATCTCAACACGTTCTACGACCATGAGCCGCAGCTAGACATCACCGACCCGGATCCGTCGCGATTCGGCACGTGCGACTTCGTGATCTCGACCGACGTGTTCGAGCACGTCTGCCCGCCGGTCAGCCGCGGGTTTGCGGGTGTGCGGAAGCTGCTCAAGCCCGGCGGGCTATTCGTGTTCAGCGTGCCCTACAACACCGAGGGCGCTACGGTCGAGCACTTCCCGGAACTGCACGAGTTCGAGATCCAGCCGAGCCCAGAGGGCAAGGTGCTGATCAACCGCACGCGCGATGGTCGTGAGCAGCGGTTCGGAGGCCTTGTCTTCCACGGCGGCGAGGGCGCTACGCTTGAGATGCGCGTGTTCTCCAAGCAGGGTGTGATCGACGAGCTGACGCGGGCCGGATTCGTCGATATCGAATTCTTCGAGGGTGCCCACGAGGCGAGCGGTGTGATCTTTCAGGAAGGGTGGTCGCGCCCCTTGCTCGCACGCACGCCGAAGGAAGCAATGGACGAAACCGGGGCGGGCGCGGGTCTCAGTTCTGTCGGCGGTCGCCACGATGGCGCTGACGCCTCAAGTCCGAGCGCTAGCCGATAGCCCCGAAGCGTCGCCTCAGCGGCGGCTTGCCAGGTGAACCGGGTGCGGATGCGCTCGCGCAGGGCGGCGATCGGGCCGGCTTGCAGCGCCCGCTCGACGGCGCGACGGATCGAGCTCGGGTCGCCCGGGTCGCAGTACGCGGCGTCATCGCCGAAGTACCAGCGTCCGGAGCCGCGGTCGGTCGTGACCACCGCGCACCCGCACAGCGCCGCCTCCAGCCCCGCGAGCCCGGGCGTCTCGTACCACGAGCAGCAGACGTGGACGTTCGCCCGGCGCAGTTCGTCGGCGATCCGATCCGGGTCGAGCGCGCCGAGGAAGCGTGCGTTCGAGGGTGCGGCCTCGCGCACGCGCCGTTCGTACCGGGCGCTGAAGCGTCCGCGCCCGCCGATGATCGTCAGCGGCTCGCTGAACCCGTGCAGCGATTGCACGAGCGCGAGCTGGTTCTTCCGCGCCTCGATGCGTCCGACGCAGACCACGCCCGACCGCGCCGAAGCCGGGTCTCCGGCGTCGAAAGCCGCGGCATCGCCCGCATTGGGCACGACCACGCTCGGGCACGGGACGCGGAAGCGGGCGCGGATCTGCTCGTCCTCTTCGGGGCTGTTGGGCAGGCAGACGCCCGCTCGCATCAGCAGGCGCTGCGCGCACGCGCGGAACCGCAGCGTGGGGATCGCCGCCCCGCGGAGTCCGAGCGTGCGAGCCGAGACGGCGGCCAGGCTGCGTTGGAGCAGGCGCGCGTTCTGGTACCGCGCGCTCCCGATCGTGCGCGACAGGACGCCCTGCACGCCCGTGCGCCCACGATGGTCGAACTCGTCCTGGGGCCACCAGATCGTGCTCAGCGCGATCGGCACGCCCGCCCGGCGCGCTCGTTCGCACCAGAGCAGGTTCTCCCACGGGCGGTCCATGTGGAACAGGTGGACCAGGTCGAACCCGGAGGGATCGCGCCGCCCGCCGAAGTCGAGCGTGATCTCCACGCCCGAAGCGGCGAGCGCCTCGGCTGTGCGGTGGATCTGGGTCGTGTCCCCGCCGCGGTGCCGATCTAGGTTCTCGCGCACGCACCAGAGCGCCCGCATCGGCACACCTTCCTCCGGCCCCGAGGGCAAGCCCCGCCCCGTCAGCCTAGCACACCCGCCCCGTCGCCTTCACGACCAGTCCGCGTACGCAAACGGCGATTCGAACCCCGCGAACTCGGGGAGTTTCTCGTCCTTCACGCTCAGCCTCGGTTCGCGGTCGATCGGCCAGGGCAGCGCCAGCGTCGGATCGTTCCAGATCACGCCCCCCTCGGCTTCAGGCTCGTACAGCCCCGTGACCTTGTACGCAACTTCCGTCCCCGGCTCCAGCGTCACGAATCCGTGCGCAAACCCAGGCGGGACATAGAGTTGACACGCATTGGCGGCGCTGAGCTCCGCCGCCGCCCACTGCCCGTAGGTCGGCGAGCCCCGCCGGATATCGACCGCAACGTCCCAGATCCGCCCGCGGATGACGCGGACGAGCTTGCCCTGAGCGTGTGGCGGGCGTTGAAAGTGGAGCCCGCGGAGGGTGCCGATGTGCTCGGAGCGGGACTGGTTGTCCTGCACGAACTCCGCCCGCACGCCGGCGGTCGCCAGTTTGGGCTTGGAGTAGGTTTCCATGAAGTATCCGCGCTCGTCCCCGTGACGCCGAGGCGTCACCAGGAGCACATCGGGCACCTGCAGGCGTTCGATCTCCATCCGCGGATTCCCCCGTCCAGTTGTTCGGCATTCGGCAGTCTCGTCTTCTTCGGCCTATATTACAGTTCGTCGGCGACGGGGGGCGTAGGGGTGGCGGCAAGCCGCCCACGAGTCGCGCGACTGGGGAAAGATCGTGCAACCAGGGGCAGAGATGTCGTGCGCCATCGCGGACGCGCCCGCCGCGTTGTCGGTTGGCGTGCCGATCGCTGTCGAGGCGCGTGCCGAGGGGGAGCTGGCGACGGTCGGCGTCATCATCCCCGCGTACAAGCCCTCGCGCGACCTGCTGGACACGCTCGACGGGCTGCGCCGCGAGGGCTTCGGGCGGGTGTTCGTCGTGGACGATGGCTCCGGCAGCGCCTTCCGCGAGGTGTTCGACGAGGCGTCTGCGCGGGAGCACGTGGTGCTCGTGCGTCACGCGGTCAACCTGGGCAAGGGCGCCGCGCTGCGGACGGGGATGCACGCCGCGATGAACGAGGGCGCGTTCGGCGCGGTCGTCACGGCCGACGCCGACGGGCAGCACCTTCCCGCGGACATCGCCCGCGTCGCCCGGCGCACGCTGGAGCGCGACGACACGCTCGTTCTCGGCTCGCGCGCGTTCAAGGAACGCGTTCCCCTGCGCTCGGCGTTCGGGAATATCACGACGCGATGGGTGACGCGGGTGTTCTCGGGGCTCGCTCTGAGTGACACGCAGACCGGGCTTCGCGGGCTGCCCGTGCGACTGCTCCCGGCGCTGCTGCGCCTGCCGCTCAACGGGTACGAGTTCGAAATGGAAATGCTGCTGACGCTGCGCCAACGCGGCTGCCGGTTCGACGAGGTCCCGATCGAGACGGTCTACATCGACGGCAACGCGTCGTCGCACTTCCGCGTGCTCCGGGATTCGATGCGGATCTACGCCGTCTTCGCGCGGTACCTGGTCGCCTCGGCTTCCACGGCGTTGATCGATCTGCTGCTGTTCGCGATCGTATTCCAGATTAGCGGGTACATCGGGCTGAGCATGGTGCTGGCGCGCACGGGCGCGGGTGTGTACCAGTTCGTGGTCTGCCGGAGCCTGGTGTTCCGCTCCGGGCGGTCGGTGCTCTGGTCGGCGGCGCGGTACGTCGCGGTCGTGGCGCTCTCGGGGGCGATCTCGTACGCGGTGCTGACAGCGGGTGTGATCGTGCTCGGCGGCCCGGTGCTCTGGTGGAAGATCATCGCGGAATTGGTGCTGTTTGTCGGGATCTTCGCGGTGCAGCGGGTGTTCGTCTTCCCGCCGCCTGTGGCGTACGAATCGGAGGCGCCGCGATGAGCACGGCCCCCGTTGCGACCGATTGGGACGCGTACTACCGCGCGCCGTACAAGACGGCTTCGGTCACGCGGCGCATTACCGCCTCGCGCCTCGAGCGCACGATCCGGCGCTTCGCTCCGGACGCGCCCGCGGGGCTGGAGATCGCCGAGATCGGCGGCGCCAACAGTTGCTTCTACGAGCGGTTCCGCGACAACCTGAAGCCCGCGGTCTACCGCGTGCTGGACACCAACCAGCTCGGGCTGGACCTGTTCGCCGAGCGGTTCGCGGGCGATTGCGGCTCGGGGCGGGCGCGGGGAGAGCTGTTCGACGTGCTGGCGTCGGTGCCACCGGAAGCGCGGGGCTGATCGAGCACTTCTCGCAGGCGGACACGGCCCGCGCCGTGCGCACGCACTTTGAGCTCTGCCGCCCCGGCGGGCTGGTGCTGATGACCTTCCCGACGCCGACGGTGCTCTACCGCGCGATCCGCGGGCTGGCGGAGCTGACGGGGCAGTGGATCTTCCACGACGAGCGCCCGCTGCGGGCCGAGGAAGTGCTCCGGGCCGCCGCCCCGTTCGGCGAGGTGCTCGACACGCGGGTGCTCTGGGCGATCGGGCTGACGCAGGGTCACGCGGCGTTCCGCGCCGCTGGGGGCGATGCTTGAACGCGGTTTCGTCGGCGGACGGTTTCTGGCTGGCGCTCGGGCTTGTGCAGATGCTGGTGCTGCCCGGGCTGGTGATGTGCCGAGCGGTCGGCGTGCGCGGGCTGGGCGCGTGGCTGCTGGGCACGGTCGTGCTCAGCCTGCTCATCAATCACTTTCTCGTGCTCGCGATGGGCCCTCTGGGCTGGATGCACCGTCCCGCGTGGCTCGGCGTGATCGCGGTCGAGTGCCTGCTGCTCGTGCTCATCCAGCGCCGCGCGCACGCGATCAGGCCCGAGCCGGAGAGCGAGGCGGACTCACCCTTGTCGGCGTTCATCAAGCCGACGGGGGCGTGGTTGTCGGACGCGCTCCGGTCGATCTCGCTGGTGTTCGGCGCGGTCGCGCTCGCGTGGGCGTGCTGGGTCGCGTGGACCAACATCGGCACCGTGTTCACGGCTTGGGACGCCGTCGCGAGCTGGAACCGGTGGGCGGTCGAGTGGTGGGCACGTGGCGAGCCGCGGGGCGTGCGGGAGTACCCGCAGCTCATCCCCTCGGTGTGGGCGATCTCCTACGCGCTGCTCGGGCACGACGCG
>Ga0213835_101780_pt1 | contig 11862 bp, 9 predicted proteins | sample SWPATP01_FD_160576 | JGI IMG/M metagenome (GOLD analysis project Ga0213835, IMG submission 160576) | Coastal seawater microbial communities from Marineland, Florida, United States - SWPA TP0 #1 | ecosystem: Environmental > Aquatic > Marine > Coastal | place: USA: Florida | collected 2016-08-05
ATCAGCACCAACGCCATCACGAGGGCGAGGATGACCCAGGGGTTCTCGCTGATCGACAGGATCATCGCGGCGGTGGCGCGGAAGACGCCCATGGTCGAGCCCGCCCAGGCGAAGAGCCCCGCGAGCGAGATGATCAGCATCAGCACGGCCGCGATGCGGGCGCTGTCGACCAGCACGCCGTAGATCTCGCGCAGGCCCATGGTGCGATAGATCAGCGTGCCGACGATGAGGCCGTAGGCGACCGCGACCACCGCCGTCTCGGTGGGGGTGAAGAGGCCCGAGCGCAGGCCGCCGAGGATGATGACCGGGGCGAGGAGGCCCGGGACCGCGTTCCGGAGCGAGGGCCAGAAGGGCGGCCGCTCGGTGCCCTCGCCGGCGCCGAAGCCGTGCCGGCGGCTCATCAGGAAGGTGGGCACCGCGATGGCCGCGCCCATCAGGAGCCCGGGCAGGAGGCCGGCGGCGAAGAGCGCGCGCAGGTCGAGCCCGGGCACCACCACCGAATAGACGATCAGCGCGATGGAGGGCGGGATCAGGATGGCGGTGGCGGCCGAGGCGGCGATGATCGAGGCGGTGAAGGGCTTGGGGTAGCCCGCCTTCAGCATCGAGGGCAGCATCACGGTGGCGACGGCGGCGGCATCGGCCACGCCCGAGCCCGACATCCCCCCCATGATGATGCAGACCATCACCGCGACCAGCGCGAGCCCGCCCTTGCGCGGCCCGATGCAGGCCTGCGCGAAGGTGACGAGGCGCGCGGCCACGCCCGAACGCTCGAAGATCATGCCGGTGAGGATGAAGAGCGGGATGGCGATGAGCGGATACTTGGCGATGGCGGTATAGGTGTTGGTGCCGATCATCCCCAAGGCCAGCAGGTCGAGCCCGATGACGATGCCCACCACCGCGCCGAGGCCCAGCGCCACCGCGATCGGCGTGCCGATCAGCAGCAGCACGAAGAAGGTCAGCAGCAGCGCGAGGTTGGCGTCCAGCAGCATCGCCGCCTCAGCGCCCGAGCCGCGGCCGGATCAGGACCGCCCAGCCGCGCCCGAGCACGCGCAGGAGGATCGCCAGCGACAGGATGGGCAGCCAGACGGTGTAGATCCACACCGGATAGCCGAGACCGGGCGAGGTCTCGCCCCAGCGCCATTCGTCGAAGGTGACCTCGGCGCCGTACCACAGGATCAGCGCGAACATGAGCGTGGTGGCCGCGAGCGTCACCAGCTCGGCCGCGAGGCGCAGCGCGGGCGGCATCCGCTGCAGGAAGAAGGTGATGCGGATGTGCTCGTTCGCGGCGAAGGCGGCCGAGGAGCCGACGAAGGTCATGAACACCAGCAGGAACACCGAGAATTCCTCGGTGAAGGCGAAGGAGGCGTTGGTGGCATAGCGCGCCACCACATTGCCGAAGGAGATCAGGAAGATCGCGGCCATGGCGGCGGCGGCCAGCGCCTCCTCGATCTTCACCGGCACGCGGGTGTGCCCGGTGCCGGTGTCGTCGTCCGCGGGATCGGGCGGGGGCGTTTCGGCCATGGACGCCTCGAAGGTCTGGGGTGGGGAAGGGCCGCGCCGGCGGCGCGGCCCGGGGTCGCTCAGCGGTTGGCGACCGACTCTTCGGCCAGCGCCACGAGGTCGGCGCCGATGCGGTCGCGCCATGCCTCGTAGACGGGCCGGGTGGCATCGACGAAGGCCTGGCGCTCGTCGTCGGTGAGGCGGGTGATGTTGACGCCGAAGCCCTCGATCTGCTCGATCAGGCTCTGGTCGTCGCCCACGAGCCCCGCGCGGGCGACCTCGACGCCGTGGGCGCCGGCCTCCAGCGCGGCCTGCCGGACCATCTCCTGGTCCTCGGGGGTGAAGCCGTTCCAGATCGCCTCGTTGACCGCAAAGATCAGCGGGTCGGCGACGTAATGCCAGAGGGTGACGTTCGCCTGCCCCAGCTCGTGCATGCGCAGCACCGAGTAGATGGTGAGCGGGTTCTCCTGCCCGTCCACGGCGCCGGTGGTGAGCGCGGGCTGCGCGTCGGCCCAGCTCATCTGCGTGGGGTTGGCGCCCAGCGCGGTGAAGATGTCGTTGAAGATGGGCGAGCCCACCACGCGCATCTTCAGCCCCTCCATGTCGGCCGGCGTGCGGATGGCGCGCTGCGAGTTGGTGACCTCGCGGAAGCCGTTCTCGGCCCAGGCCAGCGGGACGACGCCATTGGCGCGGATCAGCTCGAACAGCCGCTCGCCCACCGGACCGCCGGTCAGCGCATCCAGCGCATCGTAGTCGGGCATCAGGAAGGGCATCGAGAAGATGTTCATCTCGACGATCTGCGGCGACCAGTTGATGGTCGAGCCGACCGCCATGTCGATCACGCCGCGGCGCATGGCGGTGAACTCGCGGGTCTGGTCGCCCTGCACCAGCTGCGCGCCGGGGTAGATGACCATGTTGATGCGCCCGCCCGAGCGCTCGCGCACGAGGTCGGCCCAGGTCTCGGCGGCGATCCCCCAGGGGAAGGGGGCGGGCACCACGGTGGAGACGCGGAACTCGTCCTTGTAGCTCTGCGCCCCGGCCGGGGCGCCCATGGCAAGGGCCAGCGCGGCGCCGGCCATCAGCAGCGATCTTCTGAACATGGTCTCTCTCCTCCCTCGAATGCGGCCGGGGCAGCGCCCCGCCCGGTCAACTCTCATGCCGGGATGCTGCCCGGCGCGAGCATCGCCCGCACCGCCGCCGCCACGTCCCCGGCCCCGACCCGCGCGCGATCCTCCAGCGGCGGGGCATAGGCGATGGGGATGCGCGGCGCCCCCAGCCGGCGCACCGGCGCCTTCAGCGCGCCATGCAGCGCCTCGGCCACCGTGGCGGCGATCTCGGCGCCGAAACCTGCCACCTGCACCGCCTCCTGCACCACCAGCAGCCGGCCGGTGCGCGCCACCGACGCCAGCACCGTGTCGCGGTCCCAGGGCCAGAGGGTGCGCAGGTCGATGACCTCGGCCGCGATCCCCTCGGCCGCGAGGCTCTCGGCCGCCGTCAGGCACACATGGCGCATCGCCGACCAGGTCACCAGCGTCACCGCATCGCCGGCCCGGGCGACCTCGGCCCGGCCCAGGGGGACCAGATGCTCGCCCTCGGGCACCGCGCCCTCCAGCGCCCAGAGGTTCTTGTGCTCCATGAACACCACCGGATCGTCGCAACGGATCGCGGATTTCATCAGCCCCAGCGCATCGGCGGGCGTGGCGGGCGCCACCACCACCAGCCCGGGGATGTGGACATACCACGCCTCGAGCGACTGGGAATGCTGGGCGGCCGAGGAGCGCCACATGCCGATGGGTTCGCGCACCACCAGCGGCACGCGCATCTGGCCGCCGAACATGTAGCGCGCCTTGGCCGCCTGGTTCACGAGCTCGTCCACCGCGCAGAGGGCGAAGTCGGAAAACCGCATCTCGACCACGGGCCTCGTGCCGGTCATGGCCGCGCCCACCGCGGCGCCCATGATGCAGGCCTCCGAGATGGGGGTGTCGGCGATGCGCTCGGGGCCGAAGACCTCCTGCAACCCGCGATACTGGCCGAAGACGCCGCCGCGGCCCAGATCCTCGCCCAGCGCCCAGACCGAGGCGTCGCGCTCCATCTCCTCGATCAGCGCGCGGCGCCCGGCCTCGAGATAGCTCATCCGCAGGCCCGCCATCAGAACGCCCCCAGCCGCGGATCGCCCACGTCCTGCACATCGGCATAGGCGGCCGCCGGCTCGGGCCAGGGGGCGGCGCGGGCACCCGCCAGCGCCGCGGCCATCTCGGCGCGCGCCGCGGCCTCGGCCTCGGCCAGCGCGGCCTCGGCGATGCCGGCCATGCACAGCGCCGCCCCCAGCCGCATGATCGGACAGACGGCGCGCTGCGCCGCGACCTCCTCGGCCGGGCGATAGGCGGCCGGGTCCACCGCGGTGTGCCCGCTCAGGCGATAGGTCCGCGCCTCGATCAGCCGCGGCCCCTGCCCCGCCCGCACCAGCGCGATGGCCTCACGCGCGGCGGCATCCAGCGTCACCACGTCGTTGCCGTCCAGCACCTCGGCCGGCATCCCGAGGCTTTGCGCCCGCGCCGCCGCCCCCGCGCCAGCGGTCACGCCACGGGTGCGGGTGGTGGCGGAAAACCCGTTGTCCTCGCAGACGAACAGCACCGGCAGGTCGAAGACCGCGGCCCAGTTCAGCCCCTCCAGGAAGGGGCCGCGGTTGATCGCCCCGTCGCCGAAGATGCACACCACGATCCGCTCGGCGCGTTGCAGCTTCAGCGCCTGCGCCGCGCCCACGGCGATGGGGATGTTCGCGCCCACCACCCCGTTCGCCCCCAGCATGCCGACCCCGAAATCGGCGATGTGCATCGAGCCGCCCTTGCCGCCGCAGGTGCCGCCCGCGCGGCCGAACAGCTCGCGCATCATCTCGGGCGCGCCGGCACCCTTGGCCAGCGTGTGGCCGTGCCCGCGGTGGGTCGAGAGCAGCAGATCGTCGCGCCGCAGGTTGGCGCAGACCGCAGCGGCCACCCCCTCCTGCCCGATCGAGGGATGGATCGCGCCCAGCACCAGCCCCTCGGCCTGCGCCGCCACCGCCGTCTCCTCGAAGGCACGGATGCGCCACATCAGCCGGTAATGCGCGAGCATGCGCCCAGTGTCGAGATTGGGCACGTCGAGATTGGCCGTATCGAGATTGGCCGTGCCGAGATCGGCGCCCTCGGGACTCGCGGCGCCCCCTGCGCCGTCCGTCGCACCCGTCTCGACCGCCCTGTCGTCCGGGGCGTCGTCCCCTGCCCCGTCCGGAGCCTCGCTGGCGCTCATCGTCCCTCCCTGCCCGCCGGACCTGTGGACCAGACCTCCCCCGGGCGCTGCCGGTGGCCCGCGGCGCCGGCTCCCCCCGACGCCGACCCCCGGCGAGGCGGAAGCTAGAAGGGAAGGTCCTCCGGGGTCAAGCCGAATGCTGCCGGCGGCCGGCTTGCGCGGGCCGGGCCCTTGGCGTATCTCGCGGCGGGACCCGGACCCGGACCCGGCCGACCGCGACCCGGTGCCGGACCGGGGCCCCCGGATCAGGTCCCCGGAGATGGACCGCCGGGTTGGGCCCCGGATCGGCAACGGAGCGTGACATGCCGCTTCTGGTGATGAAATTCGGTGGCACCTCGGTGGCCGATCTCGCGCGCATCCGCGGCGCGGCGGAAAAGGTCGCGGCCGAGGTCGCACGCGGGCATGACGTGATCGTGGTGGTCTCGGCCATGGCCGGCAAGACCAACGAGCTGGTGGGCTGGGTCGGCTCCATCTCGCCGCTCTACGACGCGCGCGAATACGACGCGGTGGTCGCCTCGGGCGAAAATGTCACCGCCGGGCTGATGGCGCTGACGCTGCAGGAGATGGGCATCCCCGCGCGCAGCTGGCATGGCTGGCAGGTGCCGCTGAGAACCACCTCGGCGCATGGCTCGGCCCGCATCCTCGAGATCCCGCGCACCAACATCGACGCCAAGTTCCGCGAGGGGATGAAGGTCGCCGTCGTCGCGGGCTTTCAGGGCCTCAGCCCGGAGGGGCGGATCACCACGCTGGGCCGTGGCGGGTCGGACACCACCGCGGTCGCCTTCGCCGCCGCCTTCGACGCCGTCCGCTGCGACATCTACACCGACGTCGACGGCGTCTATACCACCGACCCGCGCATCACCCGCAAGGCGCGCAAGCTCGACCGCATCGCCTTCGAGGAGATGCTGGAGCTGGCCTCGCTGGGCGCCAAGGTGCTGCAGACCCGCTCGGTCGAGCTGGCGATGCGCTATTCGGTGCCGCTCAGGGTGCTCTCCTCCTTCGAGGAGACCCTGGAGACCTCAGGAACCATCGTCTGCGCCGAGGAGGAGCTGATGGAGACCAATGTGGTGGCCGGCGTCGCCCATTCGCGCGACGAGGCCAAGGTCACGCTGACCCATGTGCAGGACCGCCCCGGCATCGCCGCGGCGATCTTCGGCCCGCTGGCCGACGCGGGCGTCAACGTCGACATGATCGTGCAGAACATCTCGGACGGCGGGCAGACCGACATGACCTTTTCCTGCCCGGTCGACCAGGTCCTGCGCGCCGAACGCGCGATGACCGAGGCGATGGCGCGCGGCGACATCAGCTTCGATGCGCTGGTGGCCGACACCGAGGTGGCCAAGGTCTCGGTGGTGGGGATCGGGATGCGCAGCCACGCCGGCGTCGCCGCGCGCATGTTCGCAGCCCTTGCCGCCGAAGGCATCAACATCAAGGTCATCACCACGTCGGAGATCAAGATCTCCGTGTTGATCGACCGGAAATACATGGAACTCGCCGTGCAGGCGCTGCATGATGCCTTCGAATTGCACCGCCCCGGCTGACGGATCCGCGTGACGCGCCGTTCGGGGGCCTGTCGGGGCCTTTGAGACCATGCCGCATCGTCTCGAGACCGAGAGCCGAAAGCTCTTGCGCCGGCTGCGCGACACGCTGGCCGAGTCCCCCTCGAGCCCCGCGGCAGGGCAGGAGCGGCTGGACCGGATCGTCGGGCTGATCGCCGACTCGATGCGGACCGAGGTCTGCTCGATCTATCTCTTCCGCGACGCCGCCACGCTGGAACTCTGCGCCACCGAGGGGCTGAACGCGCAGGCGGTGCACAAGACCCGGCTCAGGCTGGGCGAGGGGCTGGTCGGGCAGGTGGCGCGCAGCACCCGCCCCATCAACACCGGCAACGCCCCGGCCGAGCCCGGGTTCCGCTTCATGCCCGAGACCGGCGAGGAGGTGTTCTCGTCCTTCCTCGGCGTGCCGATCCAGCGGCTGGGCGAACGCCGCGGCGTCCTCGTGGTGCAGTCGCGCGAGGCGCGCGAGTTCTCCGAGGACGAGGTCTATGCGCTGGAGGTCGTCGCCATGGTGCTGGCCGAGATGGCCGAGCTGGGCGCCTTCGTCGGCGAGGGCGCGGCGCTGCGCCGGCCGCACCAGCAGCCGGTGATGCTGCGCGGGCTGTCGGGACAGGAGGGCGCGGCCGAGGGCCGGGTCTGGCTTCACGAGCCGCGCGTGGTCGTCACCAACCCCGTCGCCGACGACCCCGAGGCCGAGACCGCGCGGCTGCGCGAGGCGGTCGACCGGCTGCGCGGCTCGGTCGACGAGATGCTGGCCATGGCCGCCGGCAGCGACAAGGAACATGCCGAGGTGCTGCATGCCTATCGGATGTTCGCGCATTCGCGGGGCTGGCTGAAGCGGATGGAAGAGGACATCGGCCGCGGCCTCTCGGCCGAGGCGGCGGTGGAAAAGGAACAGTCCTCGGCCCGCGCCCGGCTGGAATCGGTGCCCGACCCCTATCTGCGCGACCGGCTCCATGACCTCGACGACCTCTCGAACCGTCTGCTGCGCATCCTCACCGGCCAGGGGCGCGACACCGGCGCCGAGATGCCGCACAGCCCGGTGCTGGTGGCGCGCAACATCGGCCCCGCCGACCTCCTCGAATACGGCGGGCGCATCCGCGCCGTGGTGCTGGAGGAGGGCTCGGTCGGCAGCCATGCCGCCATCGTCGCCCGCGCCCTCGCCATCCCGCTGGTGATCCAGGCCGACCGCATCACCACCGAGGCGCTGAACGGCGATGCCATCCTCGTCGACGGCACCGAGGGCGTGGTGCACCTGCGCCCCGAGGAAAGCATCACCACCGCCTTTCGCGACAAGATGGCGATGCAGGCCAAGGCGCAGGAACGCTATGCCAGCTTGCGCGACCGCCCCGCCCGCGCCCGCTGCGGCACGGTGGTGGCGCTGCACATGAATGCCGGGCTGATGGCCGACCTGCCCTCGCTCGAGGGCTCGGGCGCCGAGGGGGTGGGCCTCTTCCGCACCGAGCTGCAGTTCCTCGTGCGCAACAAGATGCCCCGGCGCGGCGAGCTGGCGGCGATCTACTCGCGCGTGCTGGACGCCGCCCGCGGCCGCCGCGTGGCCTTTCGCACCCTCGACATCGGCTCGGACAAGGTGCTGCCCTACATGAAGCCGCAGGACGAGCCCAACCCGGCGATGGGCTGGCGCGCTATCCGGGTGGGGCTCGACAAGCCGGGCGTCATGCGGATGCAGCTTCAGGCGCTGATCCGCGCCGCCCGGGGCCGGCCGCTCGCGGTGATGTTCCCCTTCGTCGCCCACACCGAAGAGTTCCTCGCCGCCCGCGACCACCTGATGCGCGAACTCGAACGCGAAGAGCGGCTGGGCCATGTCCTGCCCAAGCGGGTCGAGGTGGGTGCGATGCTCGAAACCCCCTCGCTCGCCTTCGCGCCGCGGCGGTTCTTCGAGGCGGTGGATTTCCTCTCGGTCGGCGGCAACGACCTCAAGCAGTTCTTCTTCGCCTCGGACCGCGAGAACGAGCGGGTGCGGCGGCGCTATGACACGCTGACGCTGGGCTATCTCGACTTTCTCGAAGGGGTGGTGCGCCGCTGCGCCGAGGCGGGCACGCCGCTGAGCTTCTGCGGCGAGGACGCCGGCCGCCCGGTCGAGGCGCTGGCGCTGGCGGCGATCGGGTTCCGGACGCTGTCGATGCGCCCGGCCTCGATCGGCCCGGTCAAGCACCTGATCCGCCGCGCCGACCTCGGCGAGGCCCGTGCGGTGATCGAGGCGGCCCGCGCCGCCGGGGTCGAGACGGTGCGCCCCTCGATGATGAACTGGCTCGCAAGCCTGCCCGACGGCGCCGGCGGCTGACCCCGCCGGCGCCCTGCCCCGCAGCCGGCACCCGGCCGAGGCGTCGCAGGGGGGCCGTCTGCCCCCCATCGCCTTCGGCGATTCCCCCCGAGGATATTTGAGGAAAGATGAAGAGACGGGCTCCCGCAAGGCCCGTTCGCATGCACGGCATCGGGGGCCCCGGTGCCGGGCGACCAGAGCGAGGCCCCTCCCCCCCTTTCATCTTTCCTCAAATATCCTCGGGGGGAGCCTCCGGAGGAGGCGGGGGGCAGACGGCCCCCCTGCAACGGCGCAGCCGGGCGCCCCCCCCCAGGCCCCGGACGTGCCGTCTCAGCGGCCCGTCCCGCGCAGGGCAGCGATCAGCCGCGTCGTCAGCATCACCAGCACCAGCGCCCCCAGCCCCAGCACCAGCGGGTTCTCGAACCGGGCGACCATCCAGGCATGCGCCAGCGCGATCAGCACCGCCGGCCAGACCAGCAGATGCAGCGCGTTCCACCGCCGGAGCGTCAGCGCCTTCAGCGCCGCATTGGTCGAGGTCAGCGCCAGCGGCAGCAGCAGGAGCAGCGCCGCAAGGCCCAGCTGCACGTGCAGCATGCTGGTGATCTCGGCCCAGGCGAACTCCCAGATCCCGGCCTGGTCGAGGAACAGCCAGATCGCGACATGACTGGCGGCGTAGCCGAAGCTCCACAGCCCCATCGGCCGGCGTGCCGCGAAGACGGGCTTCCAGCGGGTGAGGAGGTGCAAGGGCCCCAGCGCCAGTGTCGCCACGAGGAAGATCAGCGCGAACCGTCCGGTCCAGTGCAGGAGCGGCTCGTCGGGCACGAAGCCGAGGCCGCCGGTCCACCACTGCCCCCACAGCCACAGCCCCGGCAGCGCCCCCGCCACCGTCACCCCCCAGCCGACAACGGAGAAGGCGCGCATCGGAGCCTCCCCGCCTCAGAAATTCTCGGTCAGGTCCATGCCGGCGTAGAGATGGGCCACCTCCTCGGCATAGCCGTTGAACATCTCGGTGCGGATGCGTCCGCCGTCGGGCAGGCGGCGCTCGGTCGCCTGATGCCAGCGGGGGTGGCGCACGCCCGGGTTCACATTGGCGAAGAAGCCGTATTCGCGCGGCTGCCGCGCCTCCCAGCTCGAGACCGGGCGGTCCTCGCGCAGGCGGATCCGGACCACCGACTTGCTCGACTTGAAGCCGTATTTCCACGGCACCACCAACCGGATCGGCGCGCCGTTCTGGTTCGGCATCACCTCGCCGTACATCCCCACCGCCATCAGCGTCAGCGGATGCATCGCCTCGTCGATCCGAAGCCCCTCGCGATAGGGCCAGTCGAGGATGCCACTCGTCTGGTTCGGCATCTGCCCGGGGTCGTGGAGGGTGAAGAACTCCGCATACCGCGCCCGCGAGGTCAGCCCCGCCGCCTCCAGCAGCCGCGACAGCGGAAAGCCCACCCAGGGGATGACCATCGACCAGCCCTCGACGCAGCGCAGCCGATAGATCCGCTCTTCCAGCGGAAAGCGGGCCAGGATGTCCTCGATCCCCAGGGTGAGGGGCGTCTCCACCTCGCCGTCGACCGTGACCGTCCAGGGGGTGGGGCGCAGGGTGTGGGCGTTGCGGGCAGGGTCCTCCTTGCCCGTGCCGAACTCGAAGAAGTTGTTGTAGCTGCTCGCGACTTCGAAGGGCGTCAGCGTCTCGTCGGTGGAGTGCGGCCAGGCCGCCACCTCGGGCAGCGCGAGCCCCGCCTGTGCCGCGCCGGGCCATGCCACCGCGGCCCCCAGCCCCGCGATGAGCGCGCGTCGGTTCAGCCAGACGTCGCGCGGCGTGATCTCGCAGGCGAGAGGGTATCGGGCAGGCATGACGGTCTCCGTGGTCTCGACAGGCAAACGGCCCGGGGGCCCGGGCCGTTCCCTCGTCAGCGGTCGGCGGCCCGGATCAGGGCAGCGCGGGGATGGTCACCTGCGGCATCTCGCCGGTCAGCGCGTGCAGGAAGGCGACGATGTCGTCGAGCGTGTCGTCGTCGAAGGCCTGACCCAGCATCTGCTCGCCCATCAGGTTCACCGCGTCGTGCAGGTTGTCGATGCTGCCGTTGTGGAAATAGGGATAGGTCACGGCCACATTGCGCAGCGTCGGCGTGCGGAAGGCGTAGCGGTCGATCTCGTCGCCGGTGACGACGAAGCGGCCGAGGTCGGTCGGTCCGGGCAGCTCGAAGCGGTGGAACAGCCCGTCCGTCAGCGCCGGCCCCTGGTGGCAGGCCACGCAGCCGTTGTCGGCAAAGGCCATCATGCCGCGCACCTGCTGCTCGGTCATCGCCTGCACGTCGCCGCGCAGGAAGCGGTCGAAAGGCGAGTTCGGCGTGTTCAGCGTCCGCTCGAAGCTGGCGATTGCATAGGCCACGTTCTGCGCGTTGATCGGGTTTTCCTCGCCGGGGAAGGCCTCGCGGAAGAGCCGGATGTAGACGTCGAACTGCTCGATGCGCTTGAGCGCCTCGTCGAGGTCCATGGCCATCTCGTCCGGCGCCTGGATCGGGCCCAGCGCCTGGCCCTCGAGGTCGGGCTCGCGGCCGTCCCAGAACTGGTTGGGCAGGAAGCCCGAGTTCAGCACCGTGGGGGTGTTGCGCAGGCCGACCTGCCCCTCGTGGCCGGTCCCGCGCGGCAGCCGGTCCGACCAGCCCAGCGCCGGGTTGTGGCAGGTGGCGCAGCTGATCACGCCGCTCGCGGACAGCCGCGGCTCGAAGAACAGCATCTTGCCCAATTCCACCTTCTCGGCCGTCAGCGAGTTGTCGGCCGGGATCGGCGGCAGCGCCGGGAGCGGCTCGAACACGCTGAGGTAATAGTCCATGTCGTCCTCTGCGGCCGCGGCACCTGCGAGCAGGGCCAAGGCGCTGGCTGCCGCAACGAGGCTGCGGATCGGTCGCGTCGTCATCACTCTCTCCTTCCGTCGGCATCGCTGCCGGGCACCCGCCATGCCAGTCGATCGGCCCGGGCATGTCAACCTCACTGGACAGAAAATGCGTCAGACGCCATGCGACCCGGTGTCCTCCCGGCCCCTGCCCCCGCGGGCCCGCGGCCGTCGGGCCCCACAGCCCTCGGGACCGGTGCCTGCGCGCAGCCGCCCGCGTCCGGCGGCTGCCCCCAGACCGAAGCCCCCGTCCCCGTCGGCCGGCGCATCCCGTCGACAGCCACCGCCCGCTCCCCGCCCGGGGCGTCCCGGAAGACCCCGACGGGCCAGCGCCTGGCCCCCGC
>Ga0213835_101783_pt1 | contig 11845 bp, 8 predicted proteins | sample SWPATP01_FD_160576 | JGI IMG/M metagenome (GOLD analysis project Ga0213835, IMG submission 160576) | Coastal seawater microbial communities from Marineland, Florida, United States - SWPA TP0 #1 | ecosystem: Environmental > Aquatic > Marine > Coastal | place: USA: Florida | collected 2016-08-05
CCAACAATTACAAGTTTAGCATATTTATCTCGAACTGATTTCACCACATTCAAAACTCCTTGCGAGTGTCCATGAGCGGTATCCACAACAATACAATCCACGCCGGCATCAACTAAAGCATCAACTCTTTTGAGCGTATCAGCTGCGATTCCAACGGCGGCTCCGACTCGCAGTCTTCCTATTTCATCTTTACATGCATTAGGGAAATTCTTCTTTTTTTCAATATCCTTAAATGTAATTAAACCGACCAAAATACCATCTTTATCAACAATAGGAAGCTTTTCTACTTTATAGCTTTGGAGCAAATCTTCAGCTGCTTCCAATGTAGTTCCTTGTTTTGCCGTTACAAGATTTCCACTTGTCATTATATCGGTAAGTTTTTTACCCATATCCTGCTCGAAGCGTAAATCTCTGTTTGTTACTATTCCCAATAGCTTATTGTGTTCATCCACAATTGGAATTCCGCCAATTTTTTGAGTGCGCATTACTTCGCGAGCATCGGCTACGGTGGCGTTTAATCCAAGCGTAACCGGATCAACAATCATCCCACTTTCACTTCTCTTTACTAATCGAACGTGCTCAGCTTGCGCGGATATGCTCATATTTTTATGGAGGATGGCCATCCCCCCTTCGCGTGCAAGTGCAATAGCAAGACGGTATTCAGAAACGGTATCCATGGCCGCACTTAAAATGGGGACATTTAGAATTAGCCCACGAGCTAATTCAACTGAAGTATCAACATCACGTGGTAAGACATTTGAGTACGCAGGAACAAGTAATACGTCGTCGTATGTTAGACCTTGTCTTGTAATTTTGGATGATTCGTAATCTTGAGCCATAAAAATGGTATAGTTTATTCAGGATATATAGATTTTTTTGCAGCGAGAAGCGTGTTTTTCATCAACATCGCGACCGTCATAGGTCCAACACCACCCGGTACGGGCGTAATCCAACTGGCTTTTGATGAAACGGAATCGAAATCACAGTCGCCAATTATTTTGTAGCCCTTTTCTGTTGTGTGATCCGCAACTCGGTTAATGCCCACATCCACCACAACTACACCTTCTTTAACCATTGGTCCGGAAATTAAGCCCGGCTGACCTACAGCTACAATTAAAATATCGGCATCGATGGTGTATTTTGTAAGTTCTTTAGTAAACTTATGGCAGATTGTTGTTGTAGCCTTTCCGGTTGTGTTTTCACGTGAAAGCATAATAGCCATGGGGGAACCGACAATATTACTTGCTCCGACTACAACAGCATGTTTACCCTTTGTTTGGATGCTGTAATAATGAAACAATTCTAAAATTCCTGCTGGTGTACAAGGCCTGAAAGCCGGTTGACCAATCGTCATTCTTCCCACATTCATCGGGTGAAAACCATCCACATCTTTTTTGGGATCAAGGCTTTCAATGATGGATAACTGTGGGATGTGCTCCGGAACAGGAAGCTGAATGAGAATACCATCAGTGGCATCGTCAAGATTATAATGCTGAATCGTTTTCTGTAATTCGTTTGAGGAGATGGTATCAGGCAAAACTAGGGTGTCAGATTCGATACCCACATCGTTACATGCGCGAGTTTTTGCCTTAACGTACGAATGGGATGCCGGATTTTCACCAACCAAAATAACTTGAAGCTTGGGAGCCCTATTTCCTTGTTGAATCCAATTTTTTACGTCAGCAGCCACCGACATGCGCACTAAAGATGCGACTTTACTACCATCCAGAATGCTAGCACTCATAAGCTTCGTTTAATATCGTATTTTTTGATTTTGTTATACAAATGACTTCTTTGTATCCCGATTTGATCGGCTGTTTGAGAGATATTCCACTCATTTTTATCTAAATGATAGCGGATAAACCGATCTTCAGCGGCCTCCTTAAACAACTGAAAGTTGTCGAATTGGGTAATAAAAGACATAAGCGAGTCCTCTGCGCTGTTTGATGCCGGAATGTTAACAAACATTTTTACGGTATTGGCATCAATTTCAGGTTCAGAGGCCAAAATACCTATGCGCTCTACCACATTGTGTAATTCCCTGATATTACCACTCCAATCAAACGATTCGAGTAGTGCTAGTGCTTCATTTGAAAAATACTTTCCATCAAAATGTATATCACTACCTGCCATGCGATTAATAAAATAATCAACAAGCAAAGGAATATCTTTTCTTCGTTCTCTCAAAGGAGGTACGTGAATAGGGATGACATTCAGCCGGTGGTATAAATCTTCTCTAAATCGATTTTCTTTGATCTCAAGGGGAAGGTCTTTGTTGGTGGCCGAAAGGATTCGAACATTGATTTGAATGCTTTCTGTACCTCCAACCCGCGTAATCTTATTTTCTTGAAGCGCTCTCAACACTTTTGCCTGAGCACTAGCACTCATATCTCCAATTTCATCAAGAAAGAGGGTTCCATTATTCGCCTGCTCAAATTTCCCAATACGCCGTTTCGTAGCACCTGTAAATGAGCCCTCTTCGTGTCCAAACAGTTCGCTTTCGAGTAAATCTCCGGGGATAGCTGCACAGTTAACTTCAATAAACGGACCTTCACTACGCTTACTAAATTCATGGAGCCAACGAGCTACAAGTTCTTTTCCTGTGCCGTTTTCACCTGTAATTAGAACACGCGCTTCAGTTGGAGCAACCTTCCGAATCGTCTCTTTAATCCTTCTAATAGAGTCACTTTCGCCAACAATATCACTAACTTTACCAAGTGACCTTCTAAGACCTTTATTTTGTTCCCTCAGTTTACCTTGGTTTAGCGCATTTCGTACAGTAATTAAAAGGCGATTTAAATCGGGCGGTTTCTGCAGAAAATCAAAAGCACCAAGCTTAGTGGCCTGAATAGCCGTTTCGATATTTCCATGCCCTGTAAGCATGATTACAGGCGTGGTGTAGCCCTTCTCATTGATGGCTTCAATGACCTCGAACCCATCCATCCCTTGCATTTTTATATCGAGAAAAATTGCGCCATAACTTTTCTTTTCCAGGAGCGAAAGCGCCTTTTTTCCGGATTCTGCTTCATCCACAACGTAACCTTCAAACTCGAGTATTTCCCTGAGTGCACTACGGATACTTGATTCGTCATCTGTAACCAATATGTGATGCTTTGCGGAGTTCTGCATGTGGGATTCTTTGTACTATGGCAATTAAATTAATCAGAAAACTATAATCTTTTAAAATAAGGCTGAATTTGGTTAATTCACAGTTAACATTTTGGTTACTAAAAAAGATTGCGATAAACTTTTCCTAATATCAATGAGTTAAAGCTATAGAATTCTTGAAACGATAATTTTCATTATCTTTGCGAATGCTTTCCAAAACTATACACTAAAAACAAAAAAAATGAATACATACCTAAAAATCATTATCTGTACATTTATTTTTCTTACAGGCGTAAGTGCCATTTATTCTACAGCTGAAGCGCAGATTAATAGAGAAGGCTCATTCGGAGCCGGAGTGATACTTGGTGAACCAACCGGAATATCACTAAAGCTTTGGACATCATCATCAACGGCAATGGTTGGTGGTATTGCATGGTCTTTTTCGGGAAAGTCAAGCATGCACTTGCATACCGACTACGTATGGCACAATTTTTCACTTGCTGAAGTTGAAGAAGGTACTTTAGGGTTCTACTATGGAGTAGGTGCCAGAGTACTTTTAAGCGGTGATGATAGTACTCTTGGTGTACGTATTCCACTTGGTATCAACTATATATTTAGCGGTGCACCATTAGAACTTTTTGCTGAAATCGTTCCTATTTTCGATCTCATTCCAGACACTAAATTCAATGGCAATGGTGGTTTGGGATTAAGATTTTTCTTTTGACTCCCAAAAAAATTAGCTTATTTATAGCTTTTAAAGCTTAAACCTTAAACAAGAAGTTGCTGAAAAGATTCTGACTTAAGTCTTTAATTACTTTTGAATTTACAATTAAAATTCTATTTGTTAATCAAATGATTTATTTAATTGCGTGTTTTTGTAAACTCATTTTTAGTCAAAGTAATTAAAACATGACACAAAAAAAGCCGTCAATTGACGGCTTTTTTGCTTTACTAAAAATTCTATTAAGCAGTATGCTGATAAAGATGCACATCGCGTTGTGGGAAAGGAATTGTAAGACCTTCCTTTGCAAAAGCTTTGTACACTTGTTCGTTCAAATTGAAAAATACCGCCCAGAAATCAGGGGCATTCACCCATACTCTGACAACGATATCAACTGAGCTATCGCCTAATTCCTTTAAGGCTAAGAAAGGTGCAGGATCTTGCAAGATACGCTCATCTTTAGCAATTAAGCCTCTAATTACATCATAAGCTTTATCAATGTCATCCCCATAGGCAATGCCGAAAGTCCAATCTACTCTTCTAGTTGGTTGAAGTGAGAAGTTTGTTAATGATCCGGTTGCAAGTGGTCCGTTTGGGATAATAACAACTTTGTTATCAGGAGTATTTAAGATTGTGACAAAAATTTGAATCTCCTTTACGGTACCCATATATCCCTGAGCATCAATGAAGTGACCTACTTTGTATGGTTTGAAGAATAATATCATTACACCACCCGCAAAGTTTTGCAATGTGCCCGATAACGCAAGACCTACGGCCAAACCTGCAGCACCAAGAATTGCAATAAAGGAGGTCATTTCGATTCCTAAGGTACCCAAAGCTGCAATGTAAACCATAATTTTGAGCAACACAGTAAGCAAGCTTACAAGGAACGTACGTAATGTAGCATCTGTTTCACTTTTTTCGAGACCTTTCCGTAGTCCACCGGCGATAAATTTGACAACCCATAGACCTACTACAAGTACAATTATTGCTGAAAGAAGTTTCGGACCGTTTTCTATCACAAATTCTATTAATCCACTAGTATCAATTGATTCCATCGTTAAAATTATTAAGTTTATAATTCACATTACTATCTGCGTAATAAAAATAATACAATTAGCAAGCTAGAAAAACATAAATCTTCTTAATATGAATATCACAAAAAACACAACTGCTTTAATAACAGGGGCTTCATCAGGTATAGGTAGAGAAATAGCACTAGAGTTAGCAAAGAGAGGATCCCGTACCATATTAGTAGCTCGTAGAAAAGACCGCCTCAATGAACTTGCAGATGACATATCGAAAAACTATAAGACTGAAAGCATTGCGTTAGCTTTTGATTTATTAGAAGATGGAGCCTCTCAAAAAATATATCAAGAACTTCAAACCAAAGAAATTGATGTAGATATTTTGATCAATAATGCCGGCTTTGGATATAAAGGGTTATTTCATGATAATGATATTCTATCTTACAGAAACATGAACTTACTAAACATGACTGTTCTGACCGAATTAACCTATCTTTTTTCAAAAGGCATGAAAGAACGTAACTACGGCGGGATATTGAATGTAGCCTCTATGGCTGGAATGGGACCCATCCCCCTATTTTCCGTTTATGCAGCCACTAAATCGTATGTTATTAGCTTATCTGAAGCTCTTTGGCATGAGATGAAACCTCACAATATCAATGTGACTGCGCTATGTCCCGGACCGGTAGAAACAGAGTTTTTTGAAGTTGCGAAAATGGATCCCAAGAAAATGAGCATAAGAACCATACAAAAAGCAGATGAAGTTGCGAAAATTGCCGTTGATAGTCTAATTTCAAATAAACGAGTTGTTCCGACTTCAACCTCATTAAAAATAATGCGTTTAGCAAGCAACTTTGTACCAAATCGATTGAGTATGACTGCTGCTGCTGTAATGATGGGGAAAGAGATATAATTGCTATCAAAGAAGTCTGATAATATTTAACTATAATGATGATATTGAATAATTTATTTAATAATTTAGGTGACTTACAAAGAATCACGTTTAATCTGAGATAATTAATATTTAGAACCGTATGCATAATGCAGATAATCAGTCAAACACCTTGTTGTTTGATGATCTATTTTGTGAAGTTTCCAAAGATGGAATTCTTAAACAAAAAGACAACTCATTTTTTAAAGGCAAAAATCTTTCAACTGAAATTACCGAAAATTTCGAAACACACATAGCTCCGTTCAAAGAAGCGTTTTCGGCTTTAGAAGCGTCATTGAAAGAAAAAACTTATGAATCTTTTGATGAAGTGCTGGCAATAGCCTCGGTATCTGAATCAATTGGTGATTTCGACACACTTTTAAATGAGTTAAAATCTGCATTTGAGGCTGAAGCTGAGGTCGAGGTCGAGGTTGAGGTTGAAGCTGAGGTTGAAGCTGAGGTTGAGGTTGAGGAAAGTGAAGAAGTCAATACTGTTTCATCTTATTATGAGAATCTGGTGGCTGAGGCTCAAGAAGTTGCTTGTTCTAATAATTGGAGTGGTGGGCTATCTCTTTTTGAAGCAATCAATGCAAAGTGGAGTGAAGGTCCTGATGCAGATACATCCATTCTGAACAGTTTAAAGGCTAAATTGGATGAGGCTGTTGAAACTTTCACTAACAGAAAGTTGGAGAGCCAAAAGAAATATGAAGAAAAACGTGAAAAGAATTTCGCATTAAGAGAAGAGTTTCTTTCTAAGCTCCAAAGAATCATTGAGCAAAAAAAGTGGCAGGCTCAGGGCGAGGTTAATGCAATTCAACGAAAGTTTGAAAATCTGCGTCCATTACCAACATCTGGAATTGAAGAACAGGATGCTAAACTAAAAGAACTCATTGCTAATTTTGATGAACATCGTAAAGATTATCTTGTTGAAATAAAGCAGAAAGAAGATGATAATCTTATCGGCAAATTGGCGACCATCGAAAAAATGGAACAATTAGTAGCTGCTGCAGGATCTGACAGTGATAATTGGACAGTTATTAGTAATGAGCTGGATACTCTAAATAAACAATGGAAGAAAATTGGAAGAGTACCTAAAGAAAAAGAGGACGAAATCTGGGAGAGATTCAGACAAGCTCAAGATAGCTTCCTCAAGAAAAGAATGGAGTTTGATGTTGCTTTCAAGAAAGAAACTGAAAGAAATATCTCAAAACGTGAGAAATTAATCAGCAAAGCGGAAGCACTTCTGAAAGATGTTGATCTAGCCTCTGCTGTTCGTGAAATAAATAAATATCATTCTGAGTGGAAGAAACTTGACAATCTTCCAAAAGAGCTTAATGATGCACTTTGGGAAAGATTCAAAGCCGCTTCTGATGCATTCAGCGAATTTAAATCAGCCAATATCGATACACTCAGAAATCTAGAACAAGAAAATCTGGTAAAAAAAGAAGAAATTCTGGCAGAAGCTAAAGCTCTTGTTGATGAAGGCAACTTCAAAGCCGGAATCAAGAAAATGGAACAACTACTTGCCCGCTGGAAGGAAATCGGGCCTGTGCCTCAGAAAAAATCAGGTCAACTTTGGAAAAAATTCAGAGAAACACTTGATGATTACTATAAAAACCGTAGAGCTCATTTCAAAGAAGTTAGAGGCGAACAACAAGATAATCTTAAACGTAAGCATGAAATTGTTGATCGTATCAAAGAGCTCTCCGAAGCTGAGGATTTAGAGGCTGTTGTAAAAGAGGTGCAAGATTTACAAGCTGAGTATAAGAAAATTGGTTTTGTACCTATTAAAATGAAAGAAAAAATCTGGGAAGCATTCAATGAAGCTTGTGATTTATTCTATGGAAAATTAAGAGGTCAAGGTAGTGGAAGAAAAGGTAGTGCTAAAGACAATGTAAGTGCTGACAAGCAAATTTCTTCTGAAATGTTCCGTCTTAGAAAAGAAGCTGATAAAATCAGAGAGCAAATCATGAAGTACTCTGATACTATGACCTATTTCAAGCCAAATAAAAAAGGACTTGAATTGAGAAGTGAAATTCAGCTCAATATCGATAATGCTGAAAAGAAGCATGAAGAAATAACCAAGAAAATCGAAGAGCTTCAGAACCAGCTTAATGAATTAAGTTAAATTAAAAACCTCCTAATTGGAGGTTTTTTTTTGTTCTTTTGGAAAATAATCATCACCTTTGTGTAACAAAATCAGTACTATTCGTAAGAATGGACTTGTAATATCTATTTATTCAATTATTTAAAGCAGGCTCAGTGGCTAAGAGTTTAAAAGAAAATTTAATCGTTACCCCGGCATTCATTTTTTCTTATGTCGGTGTGTTGGGTTATGTCATTTTCTTCTTGCTTAGACCCTCTATCGACCTTACAAGTGGAACTTCAGTTAGTCATACTGCATCAGATGCCCTTAACATAATTCATCAATTAAATAGTACGTTAGGTTTTGATTCACGTGATTTAGCTGGAATGGCTTTCCGAATCAATGACAGTGCTTTGTGGAATTCCTTAAATGAAGAACGTTCCGGACGAGCAACTCCTTCCAACCTAAATAGGAATCAAGTCCCACTTAATTCCTGGAGAATTACAATTGGTGAAAAATATAAAGAAGCTGCCATTTTGATTGGTGATAGCAAAGTATTCACCGATGTAGGTATCGTTCAGGCTCGACTCTCAGATACTAACCAAATTTTATCGGTAAATACAAAATCAGGTGCTTCCCCCCTCTTTTTTGAAACAGATTTGAATATCAATGATTTCAATCACCTAATTTCTGAAATCTTCGGCTATTCATTAAGTAATTATGTTTGGGCTGATGAATCTGATTTCGTTGAACTTGCAAGCCCTGAAAGCTTACAACGTTCAGAGGATCAAGATGTAATTTTTCTACCTGAAGATGGTGTCTATACTTTAAACAGAGTAAGCCCAACTATTCCCGGGCCCCGTTCTATATCGCTTCACTACAGTTCCGGTGTTCAAGCTTCTGAAAACGAGGATGTAATTAAAGGTATCATAATTAATCGATTTAGCACCACCTTTGTGGATGAAGCATACATTACTCCAGTTAATGGTGAATTATCTGGCAGAATCGTTTTTAGTGCCATATCTCTTATTGCTACCCTGATTATTATCGGGATTATTGTTCTTGTTACAGGTCTGCGACAGATTTTTAGGGGACGTGTAGAGTGGAAGCGTGGTATTACCATTTTCTTATTGATAACTATTGCACATTTCTTATGGACATTTTTCTTCTATACTGATAATCTCTACAACTTTATAAGCACGAGTATTATTTATCTCGATATGGTTCAGCAACTTTTTGTTGCTATGTTATTTGGCTTATTTGCTTTTTTAGCTTATATCTCTTGGGAATCATTAGCACGTGATCTTAAAAGTCAACAAATTCCGGTTATTGATGCATTTTGGTCAGGTAAATTATTTCAAAAACAAGTGGGTGCTGGAATCCTTTCAGGATATGGTGTTTCAGGATTTTTGCTGGGCATTTTTGCCCTGTTAATGTATGCGTTTAATGGTGTTTACTATCCTATTGATAGTCTTTCTATAGGTGCTCGTGACTTGGCCTCTTCAATACCTGCGGCTTTTATTAGTTTAAATGCCGGTACGTCATCCGCAATTATAGTACTTTCTCAAGTTGGTATTATCTACTGTTTAATTGCTTATTTAGTTAGAAATGACATAGGACGAATTATACTCACCACGTTATTAACCGGAATCACCTTATTCAGTTTAAGCAGATTTTTTTCAACTGAAATTCCTGAATATAAATCTATTATCATCTTTCTGATTTTAGCACTCCCATTAGTACTTTCATATCGTTATTTCGGCATTATTTCAGCCTTTATTTCATGGTTTATTTTATTGGTTGTTGTTCGGTCTGCCGGACTCATTGGCACAGATAATCCTGAATTGTTAACTAATTTATGGTCATTAGGATTTGTGCTACTGATCCCATTTATTATAGGATTAGTTGGGTTAAGGGGAAATTCAATCCAATCCTACAAGGAATTTGCACCTGAGTACGAAGCGAATTATGACAAAAAAATGCGCTCTGAAAAAGAGCTTGCAATCGCTAAAGAGAGTCAGTATGCATTAATGCCAACAACTGCACCCGAACTTCCCGGATTTGATATCAGAGGATTTTTTGTGCCATCTTACGAAGTCGGGGGCGATTTTTACGATTACGAGGTAATTTATAACTCCGATAACATCCCCCAAGCTGTTGCTCTTGCCATTGTGGATGTATCAGGTAAGGCTATGAAATCAGCCATCAACGCCGTTTTCACAAGTGGATTGCTTCTTAGCAGAATTCAAACAGATCAGCCTGAACACATCCTCAGACAAGTTAACCCTATTCTGTGTAAGAAAACGGATTCGCGAACATTTGTGACATGCCAAATCGGTAGGGTTGAGCTTTCTACCAAAATGTTACATTTAGCGAATGCCGGGCATTGCCTTCCCCTGTTAAAAAGAAATGGAAAAACAGAGTTTATCCGAACTAAAGGACCTCGTTTTCCACTTGGAATGCGTACTAATGTGAACTACGAAGCAACTGAAGTTCAATTAGAGCAAGGTGACATCCTCATTTTGTATTCGGATGGTCTAGCAGAAGCACAAAATCAAAAAGGTAATCGACTGGAATTTGATGATATCTTGAAGCTTGTGAATAATCTCCCATCTGATACTATGACTGCACAAGATATATGTGCATCCCTCAAAAAATTTATCTTAGATTATAGCGACTACGAATTAGTAGATGACACAACCGTTATTTGCCTGAAAGTAATCTGATCTGCCATTTAATTCTTCATACAAGCTTCAGGTTTTCATCCTCACACAAATTCGTCTAAATCTTTTTTCTTATTTGCCCCTTCAAGGATTTTATGCGCTGTTTCTTGAGCAATTTCAGGTTCAAGATGAATGGTAACAACAGCGTCATGTTTTAGCGAATCAATCAATTTTCTTTCAAGTTTAGTGGCATCTTCATGAGCTTTAACGAGGGAAATATCATCCGAGAAAACCAAATGTAATTCAATCCAAGAAGTTTTACCTGAAGTTCGGTGCCGTAAATGATGCCATCCCAAAATTGATTCCGGAAGCGTTCCATCAAGAACTTTTTTAAGTGCAACATCCACTTCTTCTCTACGACGATCCATGAGTCCATATACTGAAAAACGCAGTAATTTCCATGCCTCGTAGCTTATATACCCGGCAATTGCTAAACTTACAAAAACATCAATAAGCAAAAAGCCGGTAAAATGAATGAGAATGAGCGAAAGCACAACCCCACCACTCGTCCAAACATCCGTTAGTGTATGTTTACCATTGCTGATGGCAAGAACTGAATCGTATTTCTTACCAACTCGAACCAAATAACTTCCCACCGCCAAATTGATAAGAGCAGCGAGAACCAATAATCCAATTCCTGTATCAAGGTGATTGATTTCTACTCCAACAATTAATGCTTTAACAGAGTGATACACAATGGTAATAGCTGCACCGATAATAATAGCACCTTCAGCTCCAACTGACAGAAATTCAACACGTTCATGCCCGTAGTGGTGATTATCGTCTGCCGGTTTGAGGCTTAGATAATATCCGTAAACAACAAACATAACAGCAAAAAGATGAACAACAGACTCTGCAGAATCTGCTAAAGCTCCGGTTGATCCTGTAACAAAAAAGGCACCGATTTTGAGAGAGAGGGAAAGAAAGGATACCGTAAGACTAATAATCAGCGCTCGCTTTACAGGGTCATTCTTAGGCATGCTGATGAGATATAAATAGAAAAAATGAGTAGAAAAAGACTTCTCAATAATACAGAAAAAACAAATGCTATCACAAAAAACAAAAAAGATGCTCTTTTATGATTTTCATCCGCATACTTATTTTCAATCATTCACGCAATCAGGCTACAATCTTTCTGGGGATGTCATTAGGGAGACGTGCAAGTGTTTCATAATTCAGATTATTGGTAAGTTCACTAAATGAGCTTACTGACATATCAATTGTTCCATCTGTTCCGATAATAATTGC
>Ga0213835_101784_pt1 | contig 11833 bp, 11 predicted proteins | sample SWPATP01_FD_160576 | JGI IMG/M metagenome (GOLD analysis project Ga0213835, IMG submission 160576) | Coastal seawater microbial communities from Marineland, Florida, United States - SWPA TP0 #1 | ecosystem: Environmental > Aquatic > Marine > Coastal | place: USA: Florida | collected 2016-08-05
CACAGGGATGACAACCGATCTTATCACCAGGTTCAAGTTCCACAACTCCAAATCCACTAAGGGATTCACCATCAGATACAGACCTTGGTACTGCATACACCGTACATAATTGGGTACTTTGGTAATATACTAAAATTTGAATTACTATTTTATACTTTCAAAAAAATAAAACACACAAAAAAGGCCCCGCAATTGCAGGGCCTTTCATTTAAAGTAAGTAGTGCCTTCTTACTTTACTTTTTCAACTACAGCCTTGAATGCCTCGGGATGATTCATCGCCAAATCAGCAAGAACTTTTCTGTTCAATTCGATGTCAGCTTTTTTCAACATACCCATAAATTGTGAATAAGAGATGCCATACTGTCTGGCACCTGCATTGATACGCTGGATCCACAAAGCCCTGAATTCTCTTTTCTTGGCTTTTCTGTCTCTGTAAGCGTACTGTAAACCTTTTTCGTACTTGTTTTTGGCTACTGTCCAAACGTTTTTACCTCTTCCGAAGTAGCCTTTTGTTGCTTTAAGGACTTTCTTTCTTCTTGCTCTTGAAGCAACTGCATTTACTGATCTTGGCATAATTTTAAATTTTTTGACCCTAGGTGCCTTTCGGACTTTTTAACCTCAGCGTCTGGTGAATAAATAAACCTTAATTGTTTAAAGGATAAAGAACCAGATTATCCGATTCTCAACATTGCTTTCACTCTGCCCTCATCAGACTCATGAACCATACCCATTTGAGTAAGATTTCTCTTTCTCTTGGTAGATTTCTTGGTCAAAATGTGGCTTTTGTAAGCATGCTTCCTTCTGATTTTTCCGGTTCCAGTTAACTTGAACCTCTTTTTTGCACCTGATTTTGTTTTTACTTTTGGCATAACTGTATTTGTTTGTTGAAAATTATTTCTTAGCCGGTTTTGGCGCCAAGAACAAAAACATCCGCTTTCCTTCCAATTTAGGAAGTTGTTCTACCTGAGCATAGTCTTCAAGTTCCTGGGCAAATCTCAATAACAACATTTCACCTCTTTCTTTGAAGACGATGGACCTTCCCACAAAATGAACATATGCCTTCACTTTTGCTCCTTCCTTCAGGAAGTTGATGGCATGCTTCAACTTAAAGTTGAAATCATGATCATCTGTATTCGGCCCAAATCGAATTTCCTTTACAACAGTCTTTGAGGCATTGGCCTTAATCTCCTTTTGCTTCTTTTTTTGCTCATATTTGAACTTTGCATAGTCAATCACCTTGCAAACAGGCGGACTGGCATTAGGAGAAATCTCTACAAGATCAAGGTCATTTTCCTCAGCAATTTTTAATGCTGCAGAAAGCGACAGGACGGCATTTCCACCTTCCACGAAATCCCCTACTACCCTTACTTCTCTTGCTCTAATCTTTTCATTGACTTTGTAAGGCTCTTCTTGTCTTTGTCTGAACGGTGTTCTTCCTCTCAAAATTTTATGGTTGTTTTAATGAAATAGCCTGCAAATATCGGAATAAATTTGAGATTTTAAAAATCTCCAAGTTTTTCACAATAAATTTATTTTTTCAACGAAGCTTCAATAATCCCTTTAAAATGGGTAACAAATTCCGCTAAGCTCAAGCTCCCCAAATCTCCCTGCCCATGCTTCCTGACGGAAACCTGCTCTTCTTCTTGCTCCTTTTCGCCCACAATCAACATAAATGGGATTTTCTTGACCTCAGCATCTCTGATCTTTCTTCCGATTTTTTCATCCCTGTTGTCAATAGCCCCCATGATGTCATGGTCTTCCAACAAAGACTTGATCTGCTCTGCATAAGCAATGTACTTCTCAGAAATCGGAAGTATGATTACCTGATCAGGAGAAAGCCATAACGGGAAATTACCTGCACAGTGTTCAATCAAGACAGCAACAAAACGCTCCAAAGAACCAAAAGGTGCTCTATGGATCATCACAGGCCTGTGCTTTTGGTTATCAGAACCAATGTATTCCAATTGGAAACGCTCAGGAAGGTTGTAATCCACCTGAATGGTACCCAACTGCCATTTTCTGCCCAAGGCATCCTTGACCATAAAGTCCAGCTTAGGACCATAAAATGCCGCCTCACCCAATTCGGTAACAGTCTCCAACCCCCTTTCAGCAGCTGCTTCTATTATGGCCGCTTCTGCTTTGTTCCAAGCCTCATCGGAACCGATGTATTTGTCCCTGTTATCAGGATCCCTAAGGGATATTTGTGCGGTAAAATCCTCAAAACCCAATGCTTTAAATACATAAAGTACCAGGTCAATCACTTTGATAAATTCTTCCTTCACCTGATCCGGTCGGCAGAATATATGGGCATCATCTTGGGTAAAGCCCCTGACCCTGGTCAATCCATGCAACTCACCACTCTGCTCGTAGCGATACACAGTTCCAAACTCCGCATAACGGATCGGTAAGTCCTTGTAGGACCTTGGTTTGTGCTTATATATCTCACAATGATGCGGACAGTTCATGGGTTTAAGCAAAAACTCCTCCCCTTCATTTGGAGTTGCTATGGGCTGAAATGAATCTTTTCCGTACTTTTCATAGTGACCGGAAGTTTCATACAAAACTTTATGCCCAATATGTGGGGTAACTACCTGTTGGTAACCGGATTTGTCTTGTGCACGCTTCATAAAAGCTACAAGACGCTCCCTTAAAAGTGTTCCTTTTGGCAACCAAAGCGGTAAACCCATACCCACCTTCTCAGAAAAGGTAAACAATTCCAATTCCCGGCCCAATTTCCTGTGGTCACGCTTCTTAGCCTCTTCCAGCATGTGCAGGTATTCCTGCAATTCCTTCGCTTTAGGGAAAGTGATGCCATAAATCCTAGTCAACATTTTATTTTTTTCATCCCCTCGCCAATAAGCACCGGCAATATTCAAAAGCTTGGCTGCCTTGATAAAACCGGTATTGGGAATATGGGGACCACGACAAAGATCAACGAAGTTGCCCTGCTCATAAAAAGTAATAGATCCATCCTCTAGACCATCAATCAGGTCCAGCTTATATTCATCTCCTTTTTCTGTGAAATAGCTGATGGCATCTTTTTTTGTTACTTCCTTGCGGATATATTCATTCTTTTCTCTGGCCAATTCCATCATTTTGGCCTCTATTTTCTCCAGTTCAGCGCCTTCCAGTGGCTTATCTCCAAAATCCACATCATAGTAAAAACCGTTTTCTATTGGAGGCCCAATACCAAATTTGACTCCGGGATAAAGCGCTTCCAAGGCTTCAGCCATTAAGTGCGCTGAGGAATGCCAAAAAGTGTTTTTCCCTTCCGCATCATTCCAGGTCAAAAGCTGTACGCTAGCGTCCTGATAAATAGCACGGGTAGCATCCCAAACCTCCCCGTTAACTTTCGCTGCAAGTACGTTTCTGGCCAAACCCTCGCTGATACTACCTGCAATCTGTAGCCCTGAAACTCCTTTTTCATACTCCCTGACTGAACCGTCAGGAAGGGTAATATTGATTTGTTGGTTAGACATTTAAAATTTAAATAAATGAAACATGGCATCTTTACAAACAGATGCTTTATGGCTGCAAATATGGGAATTCAAAAGCGCTAAAAAAAGCCTGTTTTTAAATTGATGAAGTTATTAAAAAGGAATTGAACTCATTTTTTCCATTTTAGGAGAATTAATATTCTATTTTCACTGCTCCCCGCTCTTTTCGCAGTTGAAACCAACTTTTTTCCTTTACCTTCTTGAAATTCCTCCCAATCCGTAGATGTCATTTTTGATTGGAGACTTTTAATATGTAGGTATAAATCTTTTCCAGTTGTATAAGTGTAAACCCATTCTTCGTTTATTCGATCTGGAAGATATATTCCTGGCCCCTCATCAATATCATTGACAAGTTGCCAATGATGTTAAAACTAATAAATAAATATTAAACTGTGAAACGCCCTTCTCCATATATCATAAAACAGCCTTATATTTGTCCAAAGCTTAAAATAGCATGAAATACGACATCATCATCATTGGCGGGGGGATAGTTGGACTCGCTACCGGACTAAAAATAAAACAGAAAAACCAAAAGCTTAAAGTAGCCATACTGGAGAAAGAGGAAGAAGTAGCCAGACATCAGACAGGCAACAACTCAGGAGTCATCCATTCTGGACTCTATTACAAACCTGGGTCGCTCAAGGCCATCAATTGCATCAATGGATATCATGAACTTATCCGGTTCTGTGAGGAAGAAAATATTCCCTACGAATTGACCGGTAAAGTGGTGGTGGCCACCAAGCCGGAACAAATCCCAATCCTCAATGGACTCTATGACAGGGCCCTGCAGAATGGATTGGAGGGAACAAAAAAGATTACCTTGGATGAGCTCAAGGAATATGAGCCTTACTGTGCAGGTGTGGCCGCTTTTCATGTGCCCCAGACAGGTATTGTGGATTACAAAGTGGTAGCCCAACATTACGCCAAAAAATTTGAATCCCTTGGAGGTGAAATTTTCCTGAATAAGACTGTAAAAGGCATCAAGACCTTGAATGGGGTTTCTTATATCCGAACCCAACAACAGGAATTTGCTACCCAACTTGTGGTCAATTGTGCTGGTTTGTATTCAGACAAAATTGCCCAAATGACACAGGAGGAGCCCATCGATGTCCGCATTATCCCCTTCAGAGGGGAATATTATAAAATCAAAAAAGAAAGGGAATATTTGGTCAAAAATCTGATCTATCCGGTACCCGACCCCAATTTCCCATTCTTGGGCGTTCATTTTACACGAATGATGAAAGGGGGAGTTGAAGCAGGTCCAAATGCGGTTTTGGCTTTTAAAAGAGAAGGGTACAAACGTTCTCAGGTCAACTTAGCAGAATTGAGCGAAACTTTGGCCTGGCCTGGATTCCAGAAGGTAGCCTCAAAATATTGGAAAACCGGCATGGGGGAATTGTTCCGTTCCTTTTCGAAGAAGGCTTTTACGGAGGCCCTGCAGGAATTGATCCCGGATATCAAAGAGTCCGATTTGGTGGATGGTGGTGCTGGCGTACGCGCTCAGGCTTGCGATAAAACAGGAGGGTTGTTGGATGATTTCTGTATCCGGGAAAATGAAAATGCCGTCAACGTCCTCAACGCCCCCTCTCCTGCTGCTACCAGTTCATTGGCTATAGGAGAAACAGTGAGTGATTTGGTGTTGAAGCGTTTTTGACTTGTTTTAAAATGAAATGAGGTAAAAAAAACGTTTTAATTCCACAACAAATAAAACCATCATAGTACCTGTGCATGGTAGCAAAGATTTAAAAAAAGGAACTTTTTCAGCTATTTTAAAACAAGCAGGAATTGATAAAAACATATTACAGTGAAGGTTGGAAATGTCCTTAAGACCTCTCTATTCCACTGACCATTTAACGGCATTTTCCAGCATCTGTATAAAAGCATCTTGTTCCCAGGCAGACGCATCATGGCCAATAGAAGTATAGAACGTTTTTCCTTTTCTTATTTTTTTATACCATGCGACAGGATGGTCTTTTCCCATTCCAAAGTTTTTATTCCTGATCAAAAAGATATTTCCATTGGGATCAATTTTTTCCCCATCTATGGTATAAATGATCCTAAAACCTTGAATTCTTGGATTACTGAAAAAAACATACCATTCATCAGCATGGGTCCAGGTTGCCGGCAAATCCTGTTTCAATGAAGGACTTACATCAGGATCCAAAAATAAGTCCGTTTCCTGAATTTGATTTTTTATAGGATGATGGGAGAATTTAGCACCTATTAAATTTTTCTCATACCATTCCCATCTATGGGAATCATCACCGGCACCATGTATACCCAATAACATCCCCCCATTTTCAACATAATTCTCCAATAGTTGTTGCTGTTCATCATTTAGTACCCTACCGGTAGAATTATTAAAAATGACCACATCAAATTTGGGAAGCTGTTCCTCATTAAAGACACCTCCGGCTTCGGTTTCATATAGAAACCAATCATTTTTGACAGCCATTTCTGAAAAAGCTTTCTTCCCAGCATCAATCGAGGCATCATGTCTAAACCCTGTTGTTTTAGAAAACAAAAGCACATTGACTTTTCTATCAGTCGGAAATTCAATGTCAGGTTTAACAGTCTCAAACCTTACAGGAAAACCATATTTTACTTTGTAAATAAAAAAGCCACCAATAAAAACCAAAACAATAAATATTGTAAACAGTGACCATGCCAATACTTTTACCAAACTACTCATAAGATGCATTTTAATTGTTCTGGTTAAATTAATTAAAAATAACCCTGAAACCTCAATTTTTTAAAAACTCCAAAAACCTCATCTCTGCCCAAGTAAACTCCTCGCCTTTGACTTGAAAACCCGTGTGCCCTCCCCTTTTGGGCATCTCTAAAAATATATGGTCAGATTTTTCTGCTATTTCAACGGGAAAACATCGGTCATACAACAAAGGGTCATTGAGTGCATTTATTATCAAGGTAGGAGTCTGAATGTTAGGCATCCATTGGTCTGCAGAGACGGAATGGTAAAAATCCCTGGCATCCTTAAACCCATGGACTTTGGCGGTAAAATGGGTATCGAAAGTATCAAAATCCTTTACCCTTTGCAGCAAATCCAAATCCACCAAACCTGGAAACTGTTCTCCTTTGATTTGCATTTTTGCCTTCAGTTTGTCTAAAAACCGCTTCTTATAAAAAGCATTTTTTCGCCACCTCAAGGTAGCCGCTGAATCTGGTAGGTTACAAGGGGTAGAATAAACAGCGGCTTTTTTGATTTTGGGATTCAGGTCAAGTCCTTTTTCTCCCAGATACTTCAAAGTCTGTGCCCCTCCCATACTGATACCCACCATGTAATATTCCCTGTAAGTCTGGGTTCTTTCTACATGCTCCATGACCGTCTCCAAATCATAGGAAGCCCCGTGATGGTACAAAACCGGTCTTTGGTTCATCTCACCGCTACACGATCTGTTATTCCACGCCAGGACATCAAAGCCCTGTTGATTGAATAGCTTGGCCAAAGCCTTGGCATAGTGCCTTTCAGAACTACCTTCCAATCCATGGGAGACAATCAGTAATTTCTCTGACCCCACTTTAGACCAGTCTATATCCAAAAAATCCCCATCAGGTGTAAAAATCCTTTCTCTTCTATAATTTACTCCTTCAATTTTTCGGAAGATACTGGGAACAATGGTTTCCAAATGCCCATTAAAAAGCAAAAATGGTGGATTCTTATAGGTGGATGTTTTGATCAGGGGCATTTTGTGTTGTTTATTCCACCTCAAAAATAAAACATATCTTCATTCAGGGAATTATTTCTTTTATTTGAATATCATAAAAAATACCTCATTCACATGAAAAACAAGTTCACGATACTAATTATAGCCGCTTTAATTAGCGTCCAGCACACCACAATGGCCCAGACCGTAGATGCTTTTATTGAAAAAATATACCCAGAGCTGGATGCTTTGTACAAACACCTGCACCAAAATCCGGAACTTTCTTTACAGGAGAAAGAAACTTCTGCCAGAATTGCACAGGAATTAAGAAGTATAGGCTATGAAGTTACGGAAGGTATCGGTGGTTATGGAGTAGTTGGCCTGCTGAAGAACGGTCCCGGGCCGGTGCTTTTGATCAGAAGTGATATGGATGCTTTGCCCATGGAGGAAAAGACAGGGCTGCCCTATGCATCCACCAAAAAAGCAATAGGCAACGATGGCAAGGAAACCTATATCGCCCATTCTTGTGGACATGATATCAATATGTCTGTCTTTATCGGCACAGCCAAGTTGATGATGGAATATAAAGACAGTTGGCGTGGAACGCTGCTTATGGTCGGTCAACCTGCAGAAGAGACTGGCATGGGTGCCTGGAACATGCTGAATGATGGACTTTATGAAAGATTTCCCCATCCGGATTATGCCATTGCCTTACATGATGATCCTTTTTTACCAGCTGGCACGCTTGGATACAAAGCAGGACCATTGATGGCCGGGGTAGACATGATGAACGTTACCGTATACGGGGAAGGGGCCCACGGGGCTGCGCCACATAAAGGCATAGATCCCATCGTTTTGAGTGCCCAGATGATCCAAGCTTACCAAACCATAGTGAGCAGAAGATTGGCCCCTACCGAACCCGCTGTAGTGACTGTAGGGTCAATACACGGTGGTACGGTACATAACATTATCCCTGACCAGGTAACCATGCAACTTACCCTAAGGTCTTATTCACCCGATACCCGGGAAGAGTTAATCAGCAGTGTCAAAAGGATCAGTGAATATTATGCCAAAGCCGCTGGACTTCCTGAAGACAAAATGCCAAGCTATTGGATTAGGGAACCCCATACTCCTGCATTGATCAATGATGCCCAATTGACAGAGCAAATGGTAACCGTCTTTGAAAATAACTTTAGTCCCGACAAGGTGGTTGAAGTAGAAGCCCAAATGATAGGAGAAGATTTCAGCCGCTTTGGCATGCAGGAAAGGGCTATTCCAATCAGCATGTTTTACTTAGGAGCGAATGATCCGGAATTTTTAGAAAAAGCCAAAAAAGATGGGATGGATATTCCAGGGCTGCACAGCCCCTATTTTGCACCGGTGCCTGAACCTACGATCAAGACCGGAGTAAAAGCCATGGGCTTATTTGCCATGGACATTTTAAAGAATCGTGAAGTCATGATGGAGGAAAAGCGATAAAATAATATTGGGATTATAAAAGCTTTACACAGGCTTAACCGAATGTCCTTTTAAACAAAATACCTTTGCAGTGTAAAATTTTCTTCATAGGTATCAATCATATTAAAGAAGGGAGGTGGTTTCTTCCCTTTTTTTTATTGCTTTCGCTTGATCACGTAATTTTTTATGGGAAACTCCATAACGGCTTTATCCAACTCCCCATTGACATAATAAAACCGGTTTTTATTTCCATTGACATTCACCTCATAATAATCTTTGACTTTTTTGATGGGTGAAGGCAGCCCATAAGCTTCTGCCATGAATTCCTGTGCTTGGCTTGGTTCTTCAAAATAAAATACCGCTGCACTGTAATAAAATGGTCTTTGAATGGCCGTATCCAACTCATGTTTATAGTTGCTGGACTGAATTTTATATTGTTCTCCTGTCCATCGAATGTTACTTTCAAAATCTCCCCTATTGGTTTTGGAGGTCATTTTGGCATTAATCAGTTGCCTTCCCTGATATACAGCATGGGTGAGGTAATCGAGATTAATTTTTCCAAAAAACCAAAAACTTACCTGGCTTTTTAATTCGTATTGCGTCTGACTTCCATTTTTCTCTTTTTTTGCAACCATTTCACCTATGGAAATTCCTGCAATGGAAACATCGTATTTAATGACTTCCTGTGCCCCCACATTGGACATGATCAAGAAAAATACAAGGGTCAATATTCCCAAATTTTTATACATACTGAACATTCAACTGGTAATGAATTACAAAAGTACCCAAAGCAGATAAGCTTTAGGACATATTATGAATAATATTAAACAAAATTCCCAAAAGGTCACAAGGTGATAAAGCCTTATTTAAGGACAACTCCGCAACCAAACCTTTAATTACTACAAAATCACCTGCAATGGATCTCCATTGCAGGTTTTTTAATTTTTTGAACAAATATCCATTGAATATTTATTGCTTCTCACTTCTTTTTTCTACTTTTCAATCAACAACCAAACAATCATCCTATCTATTTCTTTAGAGTATGCCTATTTATTCTGTCATTACTGGATCAGGAAAATACATTCCAGATATCGTGGTTAAAAATGATGACTTCCTGAAACGAAATTTTGTAAATGAAAAAGGAGAAAGTATTCCCAAAGCCAATGAGGAAATAATCAGAAAATTTCAGGAAATAACAGACATTAAAGAGAGACGATACCTCAGCCCCCAATACAATACCTCAGATATGGGTTTTTTCGCTGCTCAAAAAGCGATTGAATCCTCGGGAATTGATCCTGAGACCTTAGATTACATCATCGTCGCCCACAACTTTGGAGATATCTTATATAACAACCAAAAATCCGACCTCGTGCCTGCATTGGCATCTAGGGTCAAACATCTTTTGAAAATTCAAAACCCGGACTGTGTGGCCTATGACCTACCCTTTGGTTGCCCGGGCTGGGTACAGGGAGTCATTCAAGCCGATTACTACATTAAATCAGGAGATGCAAAAAGGGTTCTGGTCATTGGTGCTGAAAACCTGTCCAGAATTGCTGACCCGCATGATATTGATAGCATGATTTATTCAGATGGTGCTGGGGCAGTAGTTGTTGAAGCCAGAGAAAGTGAGGATCCCTTGGGCATTATTTGTCATAAAACACGTTCAGATACCTATTCTGAGGCCCATTTTTTGAAAATGGATATTTCTTACCATCCCCAGTTTGAGGACAATACCCTCTTCATGAAAATGAATGGAAGAAAATTATATGAATATGCATTGAATACAGTCCCCAAACTGGTCGTTGAAACAATAAAAAAGGCAGGGATTGGTATCCATGATGTTAAGAAAGTCCTTATCCATCAAGCCAATGCTAAAATGGATGAAGCCATTATCCAAAGGGTATTTAAAATATTTGGAGCTGTTGACATCAATTCTGAAGAAGTAATGCCTATGACCATATCTAAATTGGGAAACAACTCTGTGGCCACCGTACCGATTTTGTACGATATGATAGTCAGAGGAGAAATGCCTGAGCACGAATTCCATTCCGGGGATTATTTGGTTTTTGCCTCTGTAGGCGCCGGGATGAATGTGAATGCTTTTGTGTATAAAGTGCCTTAATTATTATGTACCAAGTACGAAGTACAAAGTACCATGTATGTATCCTGTAATCTGTACCTATTATGACATTAAAGCTATTGTCGTTACTTGGTACATGACACATGGTACATGGTACAAGGTTAATAGTACTTGGCACAAATTTTTTTACTTCAACTTACACAAAAATCCTCCCTACCAAATAGGTTACCGCTTTTCCACCAATAGCCACCCTATCACCTTGCAGTTTACAATTGAGTGTACCTCCCCTTGCTGACAGTTGCTTTGCTGTAAAGATCGTTTTCCCCAATTTCTCTGCCCAAATTGGAATAAGGGTGGTGTGGGCAGAACCGGTTACAGGGTCCTCAGGAACACCTACCTGAGGACCAAAGAAACGGGATACAAAATCCACTGATTGCCCAGGGGCAGTGGCTATGACTCCCCTAGCAGGAATATTGGCAATCTTGGAAAGGTCAAATTGAAGGGACCTGATATCTTCCTCTTTTTCAAAAACCAAAACCACATCGGACTTTCCTCTGTAAGCCTGAAGTGCGGAAGGGATAAAGCAATCCAGCAAATCAGTGGTTAATGGAATTTCTTTGACATCATCCACGGGAAAGTCAAGAATCAAATCATCTCCCTCCTTGGAAACTTTCAATATTCCCGATCGCTCGGAGTAAAAAGTAATAGCTTCTCCTTCAAAGCCTTCATGCTGAAATAAAACATGGGCAGTGGCTAAAGTGGCATGGCCGCAAAGATCCACCTCAACCGTTGGGGTAAACCAGCGCAACAGATACCTCTCCCCTTCTTGGACATAAAAAGCGGTTTCGGAGAGGTTATTTTCCATAGCAATTTGCTGCAGGATGTCATCAGGAAGCCATTGTTCCAAGGGAACCACAGCAGCAGGATTCCCTCCAAAAACTTTATCTGTGAAAGCGTCTACTTGATAGATTTTTAATTCCATAAAAACTTCGTCTCAAACTTTATAATTCCCTTGTGTTAAATGTATCTCCCATATCGATTTCGCCATATTGAAATCCCCTTTTGAACCAGCGCGAGCGTTGTTCTGAAGTACCATGGGTAAAGGAATCCGGTACTATTCTCGCCGTAGCCCT
>Ga0213835_101785_pt1 | contig 11828 bp, 13 predicted proteins | sample SWPATP01_FD_160576 | JGI IMG/M metagenome (GOLD analysis project Ga0213835, IMG submission 160576) | Coastal seawater microbial communities from Marineland, Florida, United States - SWPA TP0 #1 | ecosystem: Environmental > Aquatic > Marine > Coastal | place: USA: Florida | collected 2016-08-05
TACCCGCGACTGGCTGCGCTATGAGGTGCCGGACCATTTCATCAAACGCGAGATCCGTGGTCATTACCGCGGCCAGAAGCAGATCTGGTTCCTGTTGCGCATGGTTGCGCGCGACAACGACGTGAACCTGCGCCTGACCGACCATCCGGAGTTCGACGCCTGGCGCTGGCACGATTACTGGGTGCCGCTAGACGTGGTCATCGAGTTCAAGCGCGATGTCTATCAGCGTGCTTTGCAGGAGCTGTCGCGTTTCCTCACCATTCCGCCCAACGGCGGCCATGGCGAGCGGCGCCACAGCGCGCGTTACCTGCGCCAGCCGCGTTCGACCAGCGTGCCCGGCGCCAAGCCGGCGGCGTCGGTCGTCGCGGCGGAGCCGCAGTTGATGCTGGCGCCGGACAAGTAAGCGTCCTCTAGCGCGACAAGCAGGCAGGTCCACCATGTGGGCCTGCCTGCTTTTTTTTTTGCACGCTACAATGACGGCCACTTCAATGTCCTGTCCACCTCCCCATGTTCACCCCCTCTTCGCACGACGTGCGCCGTTTTTTCTGCGAAGCCTGGCGCAAGCAGCGCGCTGGCGAAATCCTGACGCCGATGGACGCCATCGCCGCCGACTGGATCGTCCAGCACCCGGAATACCATGACGCCCTGATGGACGCCGACGAGGCCGTCGCACGCGACTACTCGGTCGAAGGCGGCCAGCCGAATCCGTTTTTGCACCTGTCGATGCACCTGTCGATCGCCGAACAGGTCTCGATCGACCAGCCGCGCGGCATCAAGGCGGCGCACGACCTGCTGGTGTCCCGCATCGGCAAGCACGATGCCGACCATGAAATCATGGAATGCCTGGGCGAGATGATCTGGAAATCGCAACGCACCAGCACCGCGCCCGATACCGATGCATATATCGAGTGCGTGCGGCGGCGCGCGACGCGCTGATATAACGTTGTATTTGCGCAATTAATTCGCTTTAGTTACATAATAATAATTATTATGTTTCTATGAAAAAATGCGCCCACCTCCTGTTCCCCTTGCTGGCCTGCCTCCTGCCGCCCTTCGCAGCAAGGGCTCAGCAAACGCCTGAACCGTGTCAGTACGTGCAGATCGCGAAAGTGCCGATCCGCTACACCGGACCTGGGCTGGCGCCATCGATGCAGGCCGCCATCAACGACAAGCCGGCCACCATGCTGGTCGACACCGGTGCATTTTCGAGCTTCCTGACGCGCGAAGGGGCGCGCCGCCATCAACTGTCGCTGACGCCTGGCTCCGACATGGTGGAAGGCATTTCCGGAAGCTCGGGCGTGCTGCTCGCCAAAATCGAGCGCCTCGCCATTGGCCCGGGCACCACGGTCAAGGCATCCATGCCGGTGATCAAGGAGCTGGCCCATACGCCGTCCTGGGACGGCCTGGTGGGCGCGCACTTCCTGTTCCAGACCGACCTCGAAATCAACTTGCCCGAGAAGGAAATGACGTTTTTCCAGGCGGAGAACTGCTCCTCGGCCCACCTGGCCTATTGGGATGCGCGGGCGGTGGTGTTGCCGATGGGATTCTGGAGCGGCAAGCGCAAGACCCCCTATTTCACGATCGAGATCAACGGCAGGCAGCTCAAGGCCATCATCGACAGCGGCGCCGGCGCCAGCGGCATGACTGCACGCGCGGCCAGGTCAATCGGCATCAAGTTGAATGGCGCCGGCGTGCGCGCCCTGCCCGACACCGGCGGGATCGGCCGAGCCCGCGTCAAACAGTGGCTCGCCCGCGTCGACAGCATCAAGATCGGCGCCGAAACGATTTCCGATACCGACCTAGCGGTATTCGAAGCACAAAGCTATATGGATGTCGATGTGCTGCTCGGCGAAGATTTCCTGCGCTCGCACCGCGTCCTGTTCGCGATGTCGCAGAAGAAGATTTATCTGAGTTACATAGGCGGCAACGCATTCCGCCGCTACGACATCGTCGAGCCGTGGGTGTTCCAGGAAGCCGAACAAGGCAATCCGGAAGCGCAATTCAACCTGGCGCTGCGTTACCTGTCAGGCACGGGTGGGGCCACGCGCAACGAGGACATGGGCCGCGCCTGGCTGGCGCGCGCCGCCAAACTTGGCCACATCCAGGCGAATTTTGACCTCGGCAACGATCTGTTGCACCAGAAGCGCTATGCCGACAGCGCCGCCAGCCTGCGCATCGCACTCGACGCCTGGCCCGACGACCAGGAGCTTGCCCTGGCATTGCATGTGGCGCGTCTCGGCAGTGGCCAGCAAGCACTGGCGCAGCAGGAACTCGCGCCGTTTGCTACCGCCAAAGGCGATTGGCCGCGACCGGTCGTCGACTATTACCTGGGCACGATCGGCGTGACGGAGCTGCTGGCCAAGGCCGGATTGGACAAGGAAGACGGTGCACGCCGCGTCTGCCTGGCGCGCCAGTACGCCGCCATCCGGCTCGAAGCCCTGGGCGACAGTGCGGGCGCGGCAGCACTGGCGGCGAGCACCTGCGCCGACGCCGACAGCGGCGACAGCCCGGATCCGACGCCGCGCGCCGGTGGCTGAGGACAGCTGGGCCGATCAGCCCAGCTTGTCGTCCGCCACCCGGTAGCGCGGATCTTCCAGCAGGTTCACCTCGATCATGTCCTTCGCCTGGCCGAGCAGTTCGCGGCAGTCCGGGCTCAGGTGGCGCAGGTGCAGGCGTTTGCCGAGCGCCCGGTAGCGCGCCGCCAGCGCATCGATGGCCTGGATCGCCGAGTGATCGACCACGCGCGCGCGGCGGAACTCGACCACCACGTCCTGCGGATCTTCTTTGGGGGCGAACAAGGCGTTGAAGTTCGCGACCGAGGCAAAGAACAGCGTACCTTCGAGCTCGTAGACCTTCCAGCCCTGCGCGTCGACGCCCGCCTGCACCCGGATCTGCTTCGCGTGCTGCCATGCGAACACCAGCGCCGAGACCACCACGCCGGCCAGCACCGCCAGCGCCAGGTCGAAGATGAGGGTGATGGCCGCCACCAGCACCACCACCAGCGTGTCCGCGCGCGGCACCTTGCCGATCATGCGGAAGCTGCCCCACTCGAAGGTCTTTTCGCAGACCACGAACATCACGCCGATCAGCGCCGCCAGCGGAATCCGCTCGATCCAGCTTGAGCCGAACAGGATGAACGAGAGCAGGAACAGCGAGGCCGCGATGCCCGACAGGCGGCCGTAGGCGCCATTGTTCACGTTGATCATGCTCTGCCCGATCATGGCGCAGCCGCCCATGCCGCCAAAGCAGGCCGTGACGATGTTGGCCGCGCCCTGCGCCATGCATTCGCGGTTCGGCTGGCCGCGCGTCTCGGTGATCTCGTCCACCAGGGTCAAGGTCAGCAGCGACTCGATCAGGCCGACGCCGGCCAGCACCAGCGAATACGGGAACACGATTTTTAGCGTCCCGAGAGTCAAGGGCACGTCGGGCAGCGCGAACTGCGGCAAGCCGCCGCCGATCGCGCCCAGGTCGCCCACGGTTTTCGATTCGATGCCCAGCAGCGCGGCGCCGCCCGTCACGGCCAGGATGCCGACCAGGGTCGCCGGCACCGCCTTCGTGATGCGCGGCGTGATATAGATGACGGCCATCGTCGCCGCGACCAGGCCCAGCATCGTGAACAGCTGCGCGCCCTGCATCCATTCCCCGCCGATCTTGAAATGCCCGAACTGGGCGATGAAAATCACCAGCGCCAGGCCGTTGACGAAACCGAGCATCACCGGATACGGCACCATGCGGATGAACTTGCCGAGCCGCGCCGCCGCGAACAGCATCTGCAGCACCCCCATCAGCACGATCGCGGCGAACAGGTACTGCACGCCATGCTCGACCACCAGCGCCACCATCACGACGGCCAGCGCGCCGGCCGCGCCCGAGATCATGCCGGGCCGCCCGCCGAAGGCCGACGTGATGAAGGACACCAGCACGGCGGCGTACAGGCCGGTGAGCGGAGAGACGTGGGCGACCAGCGCGAAGGCGATCGCTTCGGGCACCAGGGCCAGGGCGACGGTCAACCCGCTGAGCAGGTTGGTTTTCACATAGACGGGTGAGACGGACTGCAACATGAGCTCCAGATAAGCGCGAGGCGCCAAAAATAAAATCCCCCGGCGCCGGCTTGGAAAAGCCGGATCCGGGGGATCCGCATACTACTGCATTGTCCGGCACGCTGCCGGACGCGGTCTGCTTATCGACTGCTTATTTGCTGATCACCAGCTGCGACGGCAGGCTCGCCAGATACGCGCCGATATCGGCCATGTCCTGGTTCGACAGCGGTTTCGCAAAGCCGGCCATGATCGGGTTGCTGCGGCCATTGGCCTTGTCGCCGCCGCGTTTATAGGCGGAGAGCGCGTGCGTCAGGTAGTCGGCGTGCTGGCCGGCCAGCTTCGGATAGCTGGGGTCGATCGGTTTGTTGAAATCGGCGCCATGGCAGGAAGCGCAGTTGTATTTCTTGGTCAGTTCTTCGCCGCGCTTGACGTCGGCGGCAAAGGTGGACGAAGCACAAGCGAAGGAAACGGCGCCGAGGGCCAGCGCGATGATCAGTTTTTTCATGGCGTGGTCCTTACTTGCGGCTCTGGGCGTTCTGCTGTGAATAATAGGCGGCGACGTCGGCGATGTCCTGGTCGGACAGGCTGGCGGCGATGCCGCGCATCGACGGATGCTTGCGATCGCCCTTCTTGTAGGCGTGCAGCGCCGATTCGATGTACTTGGCCGACTGGCCGCCGATCATCGGCACCTGGTAGACCTCGGGGAAGCTGGCTTTATAGCCGGGGATGCCGTGACAACCGATGCACATTTCAATCTTGTTCGGTGCTGCCTTCGCGTTGCCGACGACGTCCGCTGCGAGCGCAGGGCCGGCGCAAACAGCCAGTCCGAGTACTGCCAAAAGTTTTTTCATGGTGGGAATCGCAAAATTTTTTAATCGAATACCGCTACCGTACAAAAGCCTTGAATCTACATTAACTTGTTGATTCTAGCCCAACAAAAGGTTGCAGTCTACCAAGGTCGCTTCCCGCCTCAGCCGGGCCGTAAATTCTGGCATATACTCGTTATTTCTCTCTTACTGACTGACGCGTATGCAAGCCCATCCCCGTTTCGAAGGCACCGAAAGCTATGTCGCCACCGACGACCTGAAGCTGGCCGTGAATGCCGCCCTCACGCTGCAGCGTCCGCTCCTGATCAAAGGCGAGCCCGGCACCGGCAAGACCATGCTGGCCGAGGAAGTGGCATCGGCCCTGAACATGCCGCTGATGCAGTGGCACGTGAAATCCACCACCAAGGCCCAGCAAGGCCTGTACGAATACGACGCCGTCTCGCGCCTGCGCGATTCGCAGCTGGGCGACGAGCGCGTGCGCGACATCCACAACTACATCGTCAAGGGCGTGCTGTGGCAGGCCTTCACGGCGCCGGAACCGGTCGTGCTGCTGATCGACGAGATCGACAAGGCCGACATCGAGTTCCCGAACGATTTATTGCGCGAACTCGACCGCATGGAGTTCTACGTCTACGAGACGCGCGAAATGGTCGTGGCCAAGCACCGTCCGCTGGTGATCATCACCTCGAACAACGAGAAGGAACTGCCGGACGCTTTCCTGCGCCGCTGCTTCTTCCACTATATTAAATTCCCGGACCGCGAGACGATGGCCGACATCGTGCAGGTGCACTACCCGCGCCTGAAGCGCGAACTGCTCGCCGCCGCCCTGGAAAGTTTTTACGCGGTGCGCGACATCCCCGGCATCAAGAAAAAGCCGTCGACCTCCGAATTCCTCGACTGGCTGAAACTGCTGATGGCGGAGGACATCCCGGCCGAAGCCCTGCACAGTAAGGACAACAAGGCCGTGGTGCCGCCGCTGCATGGCGCCCTGCTGAAGAACGAGCAGGACGTCCACCTGTTCGAGCGCCTGCTCTCGATGTCGAGGATGAACCGATGATCGCAGTCGAGCCGGTCACGCTCGAGTTCAACGGCGTGCGCCTCGAGCCTTTGGGCCTGGCGCATGTCGATGGCCTGCGCCTGGCCGCGCTCGATGGCGCCTTGTGGAACCTGCGCGTGACCTCGGTGCCGGAACCGCACCGCACCCAGGCCTATGTGCACACGGCGCTGGAGACGCCGAACCGGGTGGCCTTCGCCGTGGTCGATGTCTCGAGCGGCGCCGTGCTCGGCACGACCAGCTACCACGACATCCTGCCCGAGATCGACCGCGTCGAGATCGGCTACACCTGGTACGCCAAAAGCGTCCAGCGCAGCCATGTGAACACCAGCTGCAAGCTGCTCCTGCTGTCGCACGCCTTCGATACGCTCGGCTGCGCGGTGGTCGGTTTTCGCACCGATAATTTTAATTACGCCTCGCAGGCGGCGATCGAACGCCTGGGCGCGAAGAAGGATGGCGTTATCCGCCACCACGGCGCCCGCCGCGACGGCACCGTGCGCGACACCGTCATCTACAGCATCGTGCGCGGCGAGTGGCACGAAATCAAAACGCACCTGCACTATCAACTGACCCGCCACGCCGCTATTTAGACCCATGCTGATCGATTTTTTCTTCGCGCTGCGTAACGCCAAAGTCCCCGTCTCGATCAAGGAATTCCTGACCCTGCTCGAAGCCCTGGAAAAGAGCGTCATCGCCCCCTCGCTCGACGAGTTTTATTACCTCGCGCGCCTGGTGATGGTCAAGGACGAGGCCCACTTCGACAAGTTCGACCGCGCCTTCGGCAGTTATTTCAAGGGCATCGAAGCCGTGTTCGACACGGCCAAGGGCGAGATCCCGCTGGAGTGGCTGATCAAGCGCATGGAGCGCGAACTGACGCCCGAACAGAAGGCGGCGCTGGAAAAATTCGGCTACGACAAGCTGATGGACCGCCTCAACGAACTGCTCAAGGAACAGAAAGAACGCCACGCAGGCGGCAGCAAGTGGATCGGCACCGGCGGCACCTCGCCCTTCGGGCATGGCGGCACCAACCCGGAGGGCATCCGCATCGGCGGCGCGGGCCGCAATCGCACGGCGGTGAAAGTGTGGGACCAGCGTTCGTACAAGGATTACGACGACGAGCGCGAACTCGGCACGCGCAACATCAAGGTGGCCCTGCGCCGCCTGCGCCGCTTCGCCCGCACCGGCGCGCTCGACGAATTCGCGCTCGACGAGACGGTGCGCGCCACGGCGAATAACGCCGGCTACCTCGACATCCGCATGCAGGCCGAGCGCAAGAACCGCATCAAGGTGGTGATGCTGCTCGACGTCGGCGGCAGCATGGACGACCACATCGAGCGCGCCGAAGAGCTGTTCTCGGCGGCGACGAGCGAATTCAAGAACATGGAGTTCTACTACTTCCACAACTGCGTCTACGACTACCTGTGGAAGAACAACCGCCGCCGCCATGCCGAGCGCTTCGACACCTGGGACGTGCTGCGCAAATACCCGCAAGACACCCGCATCATTTTTGTGGGCGACGCCACCATGAGCCCTTACGAGGTGCTGGCGCCGGGCGGCTCGGTCGAGTACAACAACGAAGAAGCCGGCGCCGAATGGCTGGCGCGCTTCTGCAAGGCCTTCCCCAAATTCGCCTGGCTCAATCCCGAGCCGGAGCACTTGTGGCAGTACCGCCAGTCGATTTCGGTGATCAAGCAGATCATGAACAACCGCATGTTCCCGATCACGCTGGAAGGCCTGGAGCGGGCGATGCGGCTGCTGAGCAAGTAGCCCTGTTTGCGCACCCATCGCATCCTCGTCATCGGCGGCTACGGCTTCTTCGGCGCCCGCCTGGTTGAACTCCTGTCGCGCCAACCCGGCCTGCACATCCTCATCGGCGGCCGTTCGGAGGCCAGGGCGCAGGCACTCGCGCAACAGCTGCGCCCCGGCGCCCACGCGCACCTCGCCGCCCAGGCCATCGACATCGCCAGCCCCGCGCTCGCCGCCACGTTGAAGACCCTGCGCGTCGACACCGTGGTACACACCGCCGGCCCCTTCCAGGGCCAGGACTACCACGTCGCCCAGGCCTGCATCGACGCGAAGGCCCACTACATCGACCTGGCCGACGGCCGCGATTTCGTGGCGGGCATCGGCGTCCTGCACGCCGCGGCCGTCGCTGCCGGGGTGCTCGTCACCAGCGGCGCCAGCTCGGTGCCCGCCTTGTCGAGCGCCGTGGCCGACACGCTCGCCGCCGGCATGGCGCGCGTGACGGAGATCGACATCGGCATCAGCCCCGGCAACCGCACCGACCGCGGCCTGTCCACGGTAACCGCCATCCTCGGCTATTGCGGCCAGCCGCTGCCGGGCGGCGCCGGCGGCCAGAGCATCGGCTGGCTGCGCACTTACGCCCACCGCTACCCTGCCCCGGTCGGGCGCCGCTTGTTATCTCCCTGCGATGTCCCGGATCTGGTGTTGCTCGGCCCGCGCTATCCCGGCGCGCCGCTGGTGCGTTTCGGCGCCGGACTGGAATTGCGGCTGCTGCACCGGGGGATGAATGCGATGGCGCTGCTGGCGCATCGCGGCCTGGTGCGCAACTGGGCGCGCCATGCGCCGCTGTTGAAGCGGATGGCGGACTGGTTCCGGCACCTGGGTTCGGACGCGGGGGCCATGCACGTGCGGGTCACGGGTCTGGATGTGGAAGGCGGGAGGGTGTCGAGGAGCTGGTCGCTGGTGGCCGCGGCGGGCGACGGCCCGTTCGTGCCCACGCTGGCTGCCGCCGCGCTGGTGCGGCGCCTGGCTGGCGGTGAGCCGTTTCAGCCTGGGGCCAGCCCTTGTCTCGGCCTGCTGTGCCTCGAAGACTTCGAGCGCGAGGCGGCTGGCCTGAACATCACAATGAAATCAGCTGCTGCGGATGCGTAAGGCATTGCGCACGACGTACAGCCCGACGACATCCAGCGCTGCATGCACCATCATCGCGGCCAGCAAGCCGACGTACTGATAAATCAAGCCCAGCGCCACGCTCGCCCCGAACACGCCCGCCGCCTGCACCAGCGTCGCCCGGTTCACCTTGCGGAACTGGTACACCGGCGTATGCGTCAGCAGGAACACGAACGAGGCGATCCACACGCCGAGCAGCGGCTGCAAGGCGGCCCGGAACAACAGCTCTTCGCCGATCGCCGCCGCCAGGCTGATCCAGAGCGGATTACGTCCCGACAGGTCGAGCCGGCCGTAGGCGATGATCGTGTTCCTGGTCGCCTCCGACTGCGCCGTCAGCCGGAAGCTGGCGTACGACGCCACCGCCGCCAGCGCCGACAGCCCCAGTCCAAGCAAGAATTGCTCGCCCACGGACATCGGCCCACGGAATACCGACAGCGGCTCGGCCTGGGCGATAAAAATGATGACGAGCGCGCACAGCGAAAACACCACGCAGGTCAAGACCTGGGCGGTGAGGCGGATCGGTGCGCGCGCTTGCGGCGGGGCTTGGGGCGGAACGGGCGTGGTCATCAAGAAAAGCGGCTTGCTGGTGAGGAAATCGGACGGCGGCGCCGCGGAAGCGGTTTCAGTATCGAAACAGCGCACCGCATTTTATCGGCCTGCCGATACGGTGACAACCGGACGGACGCCGGCATCGCGCGTCAGGACGCCACCCTATGGACCCGGCTGCTCCGCTGCCCGACTCGAGCGCATGATCCGCTCGATAAAATTACGCTTCACTGGCTGCGGCATTCTCTCGTCCACCAGCCCCGCCCAGCGTTCGCACAACTCCTCGCAGGTCGCGCGCAGCACCGGATCCAGATTCGGCAGCCGCGCCAGCGCGCATAAATGGCGCTCGATGACCGAGGCCAGGCGCACGCAGGGTTTGTCCTTCTCATCGCGCGCGGTGTAGTGCGACATCAGGTGCAGCAGGGAGGCGAGCATGGCGGCGTCGCGCTGGGGCATGCCGTAGTCCGGCATGGCGGTGTCTGCAAATGAGTAGTTATGGCGAGGCCTTTTGATCAGTCGTTAATGAGAATGATTATCATTCATTATGATCATGGGAGGAACGCGATGCAAGAGGTCTACGCGTCACGCTTGCGCTAGTCCCAGTTTGGGACTAGCATATTCGAATGCGTGTACTTTCTCTCCCAACCCTTCGTGCTTTCTACGAACAGCCTGGATACGCCGACGCGAAAGAGCCTCTGCTGACATGGCATGGACATGTCCTCAAGGCCAAATGGGAGACTCCCGTCGACGTCAAGGCTGATTTCGGCACGGCGAGCATTTTGAAGGAAGGCCGGGTAGTGTTCAATATTGCAGGGAATAAGTACCGCTTGGTCACGTCTATCAACTACCCGTATGGGATTGTTTTCGTGAAATTCGTCGGGACTCACAAGCAGTACGATGCTATCGATGCTCAAACAATTTGAAAGACATTGCCATGGACATTAAGCCCATCCGTACTGAAACGGACTACCAGGCGGCACTGAGCGAAGTTGAGTCGCTCATGACTGCTCAATTCGGCACGCCTGAAGGTGACCGGCTGGATGTCCTCGCAACGCTTGTCGAGGCTTATGAAGCAAAGCACTTCCCGATGGACATGGCAGACCCGATTGAAGCCATTAAGTTTCAGATGGACCAAAAGGGTCTGACACCCAAGGATCTTGAGCCGATGATCGGTAGGCTCAATCGCGTGTACGAGGTGCTGAGCCGCGCCAGACCGCTGACGCTACCCATGATCTGGCGCTTGCATAAGGGATTGGGCATTCCCGCTGAAGCCTTGATTCAACCTCCGCGCACTGCGGCTGTCTGAGCACACCATCTACAAGCGCGTCTCCCTCGCCGCCCTTAAAAACTCATCCAGCACCGGCGTGCAATCGAGCAGGTCCGTCCCGCCGGCCCGGTGGAATTCCGGGTGCCATTGCAGCCCCATCACGAAATCGGCCTTGTCGTAGCGGATCGCCTCGACGATCCCGTCCGGATACGACATCGCCTCCACCCGGATGTCGCGCCCGAGTTCCTTGACGGCCTGGTGGTGGATCGAATTGACGATCGGCCGCCCGGCGTTCGGGAACATGCGGCCCAGGGACGAGCCCGGCGGGAATTCGATGGCGTGGCGGTGGGCGTCGTAGTCGGTGTGCACATGGGCCAGCGCCGCCGGCACGTTGGTCGCCACGTCCTGGTACAGGGTGCCCCCAAAGGCGACGTTGATCAGCTGGCAGCCGCGGCAGACGCCCAGCACCGGCTTGCCGGCCTCGACGAATTCGTGCAGGAGCTCGAGTTCGTACAGGTCGCGCGCGCGGTCGCCGCTCCATTCGGGGCGGGTGGGCGACTCCGAATACGTTTGCGGCGAGACATCCGCCCCGCCCTGCAGCACCAGGCCGTCCAGGTGGCGCGCGTAGTGCTGCAGCGTGATGTTGCTGGGGTGGAGCAGGCCGTTGGTGTTGACGGTCGGAATCATGAAGACCAGCACGTCGCGCGACATCACCCATTGGGCGATCGACTCTTCCAGGTACTGGAGGTTCTTGCTGCGCAGGCCGGTGGCACCCGGTTCGGGATGAAAGATGCGGGCCGAGACGCCGATGCGCAGGGTGCGGCGCATGAAGTCCCGGCTGAAACGGTCGCGCAGGGCGCGCCAGCGCGAGCGCAGCACCCGCCCGGCCAAGGCAACGGGCGTATCTCCGGGACGCTGGTAGCGCGGCACGCCACTGGCCGCGCGGCGGTCGGGTATTCGCTGCGGCGCGTCCTCGCGCTTTTCCAGCGGCGGACCGGCGGGCTCGTCGGGAGGCTTCTGTTGATCGTCTGCCATGCCACAAATATAGCTCTGCCACGGGCGCGCACGATTCGAAGTTGTAACAAAATCTGCGCGCCTGACCTTACACCGACAGCTCCGGCAGCGAGGTCAATCGGTGCAGCATCGCCACCAGGCTGCGGTCGCCCACCGGCTTGTCGAGC
>Ga0213835_101786_pt1 | contig 11825 bp, 6 predicted proteins | sample SWPATP01_FD_160576 | JGI IMG/M metagenome (GOLD analysis project Ga0213835, IMG submission 160576) | Coastal seawater microbial communities from Marineland, Florida, United States - SWPA TP0 #1 | ecosystem: Environmental > Aquatic > Marine > Coastal | place: USA: Florida | collected 2016-08-05
GCCTTGGCACGGACAACGCGCCTCCAGGCAATGCGCGCTTCATTGCAGCGCCTGCCTACAAGCGGCTTCTGGCCGCCGAGCCTTACCTGCGGCGGTCGATCCCCACCCTCATCATCGTCTTTCTTATCGTCATCGCCGCGGCGCGGGCTATGTCGCTGATCGCCATGAAGGAAGACAGCGAGCATGTCGGCAAGGCAATGCTGTCCCTTGCGGCTGCCCAACTATCCGCCTCCCTGGCCAATCAGGGCGTCAATGGCCCGCCGGATGCAGAGGCTGCGGAGGCGCTGGCCGCCGATCTCGCCAGCCGTGCCGGTCTGGGTCCTGAACATGCTGTCATAGTCACAGACCCGTCCCTCGTTATCGTCGCTGCCACGGGGAAGCTGAGACCCCATCTCGGCGAAAAGCTCGATGCGTTGGTGGCAGGCGGTCAACCGCTCTTCCTGTTCGGCTCGCGCGCAGGCGTGATGGAAGTGGCATTGGCCGGCGAAAGCTGGCATGCCGCGCTCGACCTTGCTTCCGGCCGTGCCGGCGCGGCCGCCGTCATGATACCGCACGAGGCGCTGTTGTCGGACTGGCGCAAATCCGTCTCGCTCAACGTGACCCTGTTCGTGCTCACCGCGACGGTGCTGATCATCATTCTCTACGCCTATTTCGGGCAGGTATCGCGCGCCCTGACCGCCGATCGAATCTATCTTGAGGCGCACCAGCGCGTGGATCTGGCACTGACCCGCGGGCGCTGCGGCCTGTGGGATTGGGATCTCGAGCGCGGGCGCATGTACTGGTCGCGATCCATGTACGAGATGCTGGGCTACGAGCCCTGCGACGCCATGTTGTCCTTCGGCGCGGTCTCCGAGATCACCCACCCTGACGATCTCGACATGTTCGATCTCGCCAACCGCATCCTTTCCGGCGAGACCGAACAGGTCGATCAGATCTTTCGCATGAAGAATGCGCAGGGCCAGTGGATCTGGATCCGAGCCAAGGCACAGGTCAACGACCGCGCCTCATCTGATGTCCATCTGATCGGCATCGCCGTCGACATCACCGAACAGCGTCACCTCGCCCAGCGTTCCGAAGTTGCCGATCTTCGGCTGCGCACCGCCATCGAGAGTATCTCGGAATCCTTCGTCCTCTGGGATGCCGAGGGCCGGCTGGTGATGTGCAACACCAAATTCCAGGAAGATAACGGCCTTTCAGACCGCGATGTCGTGCCGGGTGCCCGACGCGCCGAAATCGAGAAGCGCATGGTAGCGTTCGCGCATGAGCGCCGGCTTGCAAACGTCAACGGGCCGAACGGGGCCGCTACCTACGAGCGCCAGCTTGCCGACGGGCGCTGGCTGCAGGTCAACGAACTGCCTACCCGCGACGGCGGCATCGTGTCGGTGGGCGCCGACATTACGCAGCTCAAGCTGCACCAGGAAAAACTGGTCGAAAGCGAACGCCGCCTGATGGCGACGATCCACGACCTCAGCCTGGCCCGCAAGGCCGAGGGCGAGCGGTCGGCGGAGCTGATGGACCTCAACCGCAAATACATGAAGGAAACCGAACGTGCCGAGGCCGCCAACCAGGCCAAGTCGGAATTCCTGGCCAACATGTCGCATGAGCTGCGCACGCCGCTCAACGCCATCATCGGCTTCTCCGAACTGATGCAGCAGCAGCTGTTCGGCCCGCTCGGCTCGGAGAAATATCAGGAATATACGAGGGACATCCACGGCAGCGGTCAGTACCTGCTGGGCGTCATCAACGACATTCTCGACATGTCGAAGATCGAGGCGGGCCAGTTCTCGATCGACCGCGAGAGCATCGACCTGTGCCCGCTCATCCGCGAGACGGTGCGGGTGGTCTCCCTGCAGGCCGCCGACAAGCAGATCACGCTGGAAACCAAGATCCCGGACTCCATGCGCCTCTACGCCGACCGCCGCGCCATCAAGCAGATCGTCATCAACCTGCTGTCCAACGCGGTCAAGTTCACCGGCGAAGGCGGCCATGTCTCGCTGCGCGCACGAAAGGTCTCCGGCGCCATCATGTTGTCGATCGAGGACACGGGCTGCGGCATCCCCAAGGATGCGCTGAAGAAGCTCGGGCGTCCCTTCGAGCAGGTCCAGAACCAGTTCTCGAAGAACCACACCGGCTCGGGTCTGGGCCTTGCCATCTCGCGCTCGCTGGCCGAGTTGCATGGCGGCGCGCTCAAGATCCGCTCCAGTGAGGGTGTCGGGACGATCGTCTCGGTCCGCATCCCGATCCGGCGCAAGACCGAGACGCGCGCCGGCATCAGCGAGGCTGCTTGAGCAACCTCTCGAAATGTGCCCTGCCGCGCTTAGAGGTTTCCACCAGATGCGCGCGCAGGACGCTCAGTTCCGGCAGGTCGGTCGCGCGCAACAGCAGATCGGACAGCCCTTCCGGTACGTCGTCCGGCTCGAACGGCCCGGTCAGGCAGACGCGCAGAAGCTGGGTCAGCCCGAAATAGAGCTCATGCGCGGCGACCAGTTCGTCGCGCGCCTGCGCCTCGCAGAAATCCGGTGAAAGCCGTGCCAGCGTCGCCACCGTCGATGTCGTCCGCTCGCCGGGCTCCAGGGCGCCAGTCAGGGTCGCCACCTGGGCAATGAATTCGAGGTCGATCAGTCCGCCCGGTGCGAGCTTGACGTCCCACTCGTCGCGAGGTGGCTTTTCTTCCTCGATCAGGGCGCGCATCTCGCGCGCGTCCCTGGCGATCTTCCGCGCATCGCGCGGCAGTTTCAGGACCTCGCCGATGCAGGTCTCGACCTCGGCCAGAAGGCTGGCGTCGCCTGCCACCGGCCGCGCCCGGGTCAGCGCCATGTGCTCCCAGGTCCATGCCTCCTCGCGCTGGTACTTGCGGAACGCATCGACATGCGTGGCGACTGGCCCCTTGTTGCCGGAAGGGCGAAGCCTCAGATCGAGTTCGTAGAGCGTACCTTCCGCCGTTGGCGCGGAAACGGCGGCGATCAGCCGCTGGGTGAGCCGTGCATGGTAGAGAGAGGGATCGAGCCCCTTCTCCCCATCCGACTCCTCGACATCCGCATCATGGTCGTAGAGCAGGATCAGATCGACGTCGGAGCCCGCCGTCAGCTCGCGACTGCCAAGCTTGCCCATGCCCAGGATGCAGACCCGGCCGCCTTTCACCTTCCCGTGGCGGCGCGCGAATTCCGCCTGCACGGCATCGAGTGCGGCACCGATGGTGAGGTCGGCCAGGTCGGAAAAAGCCTTGCCCGCGCGCGTCGCGTCAATGGCACCCGTCAACAACCTGATGCCGATCAGGAATTTCTGCTCGTCGGCGAAGATTCGCAGCCGGTCGAGCACCTCCTCGTGCAGTGTTGCTGCACCGAGAAACGCCTCCAGCCGATCCGCCAGATAGGCCTTGTCTGGAATCTCGCTCATCAGACCGGGATCGAGCAGCCCGTCAAAGACATGCGCGCGCCGCGTGATGATGGCAGCAAGCCTCGGGGCCGAACCCATGATGTTGGCGATCAGCCGCAGAAGTTGCGGGTTGGTCTGGAGAAGAGAGAAAAGCTGGATGCCCGCCGGCAGCCCCTTGAGGAACTCGTCGAAGCGCAACAGCGCCTCGTCGGCCCGCCGCGTCTGGCCGAAGGTCTGCAACAGGGCCGGCGTCAGTTCCGTCAGCCTCTCGCGCGCTTCGGCGGATTGCGTGGCGCGATAGCGGCCGAAATGCCAGGTGCGGATCACCCGCGCGATGTCGCTTGGGCGTTCGAATCCCATTTCCGAAAGCGTGCGCATCGTGTCGGGATCGTCGACATCGCCAGTGAAGACCAGATTGCCGACGCCGCTGGAAAGCTGCGGCGCAGTCTCGAACAGGGCCGCATAGTGCCCTTCCACCAGTTGCAGCGAGGCCTTGAAGGCAGTGGCGAAGGCATCGGCTGTCTCGAACCGCATCATCCGTGCGATCCGCTCCAGCCCTTCCTCGTCCTCCGGCAGGACGTGGATCTGCTCGTCCGCCACCATCTGCAACATGTTCTCGACGTCGCGCAGGAACCAGTACTGCGCCGTCAACGCATCGCGGGCGTCGTCGGTTATCCAGCCGCGTTCGGCGAGCTTGGCGAGCATCGCAACCGTCTCGCGACCGCGCAGTTCTTCGAAGCGCCCACCTGCGATCAACTGCTGGGTCTGGACGAAAAACTCGATCTCGCGGATGCCGCCCCGGCCCAGCTTGACGTTGTGTCCCCGCACCGCCACGTCGCCGTGGCCCTTGTGGGCATGGATCTGGCGCTTGATCGAATGGACATCGGCGATGGCCGCAAAATCCATGTATTTGCGCCAGACATAAGGCCGCAACTCCTTCAGGAAAGCTTCGCCCGCCGCGATGTCGCCCGCCAGCGCGCGGGCCTTGATCATTGCGGCCCGTTCCCAGTTCTGGCCGCGGCTTTCGTAATAGTGAAGCGCAGCTTCGACCGGGATCGCCAGTGGCGTGGAACCTGGATCGGGCCTGAGCCTTAGATCGGTGCGGAAGACATAGCCATGCGGCGTGCGCTCATTGAGGATACGCACCAGCCGTCGGGTCAGCCGCGCGAACAGATCCGTCGCCTCCATCGGGTCGGGAATTCCCGGCGCTTCGGGATCGTAAAACACGATCAGGTCGATGTCGGAGGAGAAGTTCAGCTCCGCCGCACCCAGCTTGCCCATCCCGAGCACGATCCAGCCCGATCCTTCGGCTGGATGTTCGGGGTCCGGCAGGGTCAGCTTGCCGGCATCATGCGCCTCGATGAGCAGGAAATTGACCGCCGCGCCCACACAGGCATCGGCAAGCGCGCTCAGGCGGCGCACGGTGGTCTGCGCATTTGCCACACCCGCCAGCGAGGCAAGCGCGATCAGCGCGTGGGCCTCGCCCTTGGCCTCGCGCAGCGCCTGCATCAGACCCGCCTCGTTTGTCCCGCTCTGGCGTCCGAAAGCCTCGATCTCGCTCAAGATTGTGGTTAGGCGCGTATCCAGGTCTTCGTCGAACAGGTGCTCCAGCATCGCCGGCCGTCGGCGGAAACGGTCGCGCAGAAAGGGCGACAGGACGCAGGTACTGCGCAGGAAATCGACAAGCGGACCGCTATCCGCCAGCAATGCGGCAAGCCTCGCAGCGCCGGTTTCCTCGGCGCGCTCGGCAAGGTCCGCCAGGGCCTCATCGTCCGCCCGCGACACCAGTGGCTTGATCGGTTTTCCAAACCAGGAAGAACCGTCCTTGAGCTTGCCCCCTCCCCGATCGTTCATTTCTTCGCCTTATCCTCCGGAAACACCATCGACACGCATATTCCCGGATCGCGGGAGGTGAGTTCAAGCCTGCCGCCGTGAAATCCCATGATTGCCTTCGCCAGACTGAGGCCGAGCCCCGAACCGGGCTGGCTGCGGCTGTCTTCCAACCGGACGAAGCGCTCCGTGGCACGGTTGTGATCGGCCTCGGGGATTCCGGGTCCATTGTCAGCGACATCGATTCGCCAACCCGTGCCTTGCGAGAGTTCCACGGACACCTTGGCGTCCCGCCCTTCGCCCTGGCTGTATTTGATCGCGTTGTCGATCACGTTGGACAGTGCCTGGCCGACAAGCTCCCGGTTTCCGGTCACCGGCGCTCGCGGCGGTGCGGCACTGGTCAGTTGCACGCCGCTTTCCTCGGCCAGCGGCTCATAGAGTTCCACGACATCGGCGATAATGGCTGCCAGATCGATCTGTGCCGTCTGTTCGGCAGAATAGCCTGCCTCAAGGCGCGAAATCATCAAGATGGCGTTGAAGGTCCGGATCAGTTGGTCAGCCTCGGCAATCGTCGTCTCCAGCGCCTTGCGGTACTCGGCGGAACCCTTGTTGCCGGCAAGAGCCGCCTCGGCTCGGTTGCGCATGCGCGTCAGCGGCGTCTTGAGATCGTGCGCGATGTTGTCGGAGACCTGCTTCAACCCCTCGTTCAGGCTGGCGATGCGTTCCAGCATGGCATTCAGGTTCTCCGACAGCCGATCGAACTCGTCACCGGTGCCGCTCACAGGCAGACGGCCCGAAAGATCGCCAGCCATGATGCGGCGCCCGGCATCCGACACCTGGTCGATGCGCTTCAGCGCGCGCCGCCCGACCACATACCAGATGATCAACGCGCCCAGCCCCATGAAGCCGAGCGCCAGCATCAGCGCTTGACGCATGACGGTGCGAAGACGCTCGGCCTCGCCAAGATCGCGGCCGACCAGCAGGATCATTTGGTTCGGCAGCCGCATGACATAGGCGACGGCCCGATGGCGGTCTTCGTCGATCTCTTCGCCTGCGGTGTCAAACCGCGTGTAAAGGAAGGGCGAGCCTGTCCATCCCTCTATGTCGAGGACGCCCGGCTGCAGCGCTTCCACATTGCCGGCAAGAATACGGCCCTGCGGGTCGGCCAACAGATAGAGATTTGCGCCCGGCTGGCGCGAGCGTTGCTCGACGAAACGGACCAGAAGCGGCAACCCGCCACGCTGGTAGGCGCGGCCGAGCACGGGCATTTCATCGGAGATCGTCTCCTGCAGCTGCCCGGTCAGCATGCGCACCGACAGCGAGGTCGTGTAGAAGACAAGGATCGCCGCGCACAGCGCAAAGAGCAGCAGATACAGCGCCGACAGCCGCGTGGCCGTCGTCTTGAAGATGGCGGGCAGCCTGGCCGCCATCAGCCGGCCTTCAGCATGTATCCGGCGCCCCGGATCGTATGCAGGACGGGCTTGTCGAAGCCCTTCTCGATCTTGGAACGCAGGCGCGAGATATGCACGTCGATGACATTCGTCTGCGGATCGAAGTGATAATCCCAGACGTTTTCCAGCAGCATCGTGCGGGTGACCACCTGGCCGGCATGGCGCATCATGTATTCGAGCAGCCGAAACTCTCGCGGCTGCAGCACGATCTCCTGTCCGGCACGACGCACCGTGTGCGAAAGCCTGTCGAGTTCCAGGTCGCCGGCCCGGTAGACCGTCTCGATATCCGCCCTGCCCTTGCGGCGCGACAGGACCTCGATACGCGCGAGCAGTTCGGAAAACGCATAGGGCTTGGTCAAATAGTCGTCGCCGCCGGCCCGAAGCCCGGTCACGCGATCGTCCACCTCGCCCAGTGCCGACAGGATCAGCACCGCCGTATCGATGCCTTTGGCTCGCAGGGCAGCGATGACCGACAGGCCATCGCGCTTGGGCAGCATGCGGTCGACGATCAGCACGTCGTACTCGCCGTCGCTGGCCAGCATGTATCCGGTCTCTCCGTCGCGGGCGAGATGGGCCGTATGACCGGCTTCGGTCAACGCCTTCTCCAGATAGTCGGCAGCCTCGCGGTCGTCCTCGATGATCAAGAGTTTCATGCGCACCTTATAGGCGAATGAGTGGGCAAAGACATCAGGTCCAGATGTGTTTCGGGGCGGCGGTTTTGGCCGCCGCCCCGTCAGCTCAAGCTTGGTCAGGAGTGGCTTCAGCCGCGCGACACGGGCAGGGCGACGAACAGATTGCCCTCATCGCGTGAGATCTGCACCAGGACGGCCCGGCGGCCGGCCTGCGAGGCCTCCTCGACGGCCCGCGCGACGTCCTCGGCGCTGGCCACCTCGACGGAATTGACCGCCACGATCACGTCGCCGGGGCGAATGTCACGCTCGGCGGCGGGGCTGCCGGGCTCGACATCCGTCACCACCAGGCCGCGCCCGTCATCGCCGCGCGCCACCTTCAGGCCGAAATCGCCCATCGGGTCGGCGCTTTCTTCCAGCGGGATCTCGGACTGGCCGCTTGCCTGCTGGTTCACACCGGGCAATTCGCCAAGATCCACGGAGACGACTTCCTCGGCGCCGTTGCGCCACAGCGTCACGTCGACCGCGGTTCCCGGTGCAATGCTGCCAATCACGCGGGCAAGGCTGCGCGGCGAGTCCACATTGCGTCCGTCGACGGCGGTGATGATGTCGCCGGCACGCACCCCTGCCGCGCGCGCCGGGCCATCGGCCTGCGCCTCGGTCACCAGCGCACCGCCGGCGGCCGGAAGCCCGACCGAATCGGCGATATCGTCGGTGACCTGCTGGATCTGCACGCCAAGCCAGCCGCGCATCACCTGGCCGCGCTCGATCAGGTTGGTGACCACGTCGCCGGCAAGCGAGGCCGGAATGGCGAAGGCAATGCCGACATTACCACCCGACGGCGAGAAGATCGCCGTGTTGACGCCGACAACCTCGCCATTGAGGTTGAATGCCGGGCCACCCGAATTGCCGCGATTGACGGCCGCATCGATCTGGATGAAGTCGTCATAGAGACCCGCGCCGATGTCGCGGCCGCGCGCCGAGACGATGCCGGCCGTCACCGTGCCGCCGAGACCGTAGGGGTTGCCCACGGCCACCACCCAGTCGCCGACCCGCACCGCGCTCTCGTCGGCGAAGCCGACATAGGTGAAGTCGCTCTCGCCATCGACTTTCAGTACCGCGAGATCGGTGCGCTCGTCGGTGCCGACAAGTCGTGCATCATACTCGGTGCCGTCGTCGAGCACGATGGTGAAGGTCTGGCCGCCTGCCACCACGTGGTTGTTGGTCACGAGGTAGCCGTCTCCCGACACGAAGAAGCCGGAGCCCTGGGAGGTCGGGCGCGAGCGGAAACCGCGCTGGCCGTCGCCGCGCGGGCGTTCGGCGCGGGGACCCCGGTCGCGTTCCATGCCGCCGCGATCACCCCAGAACTCCCGGAAGAAACGCTGCATCGGGTGATCCTGGGGCAGGTCGTCGAGCCCCGGGAAGTCGAAGGAGAAACTGCCGCCGCCGCGGTCGGAAGCCGGCTCGACACGGCTCTCCACACGCACGCTGACAACCGCCGGCTTCACCTGCTCGACGACGTCGGCAAAGCCGCTCATCTGGTTGGTCTCGACCCGTACCGGGTCGGCATGGACCGGCAGCGCGCCGGACGCAACGGCACCGAAGCCGACCGCGCCGGCAACAAGGGCGCTGGCCGCGGCGGTCATCAGCCGCTTGCGCAAGGTATCGGTCCTGTTGGAAGTGTTGTGCATGTCGGAAGACCCCTGAATGCTTGGAGGAACGTGAAACTCCTCCTCTCGATAGGGGCGTCCACCTTACGGCGGCATTTCCGGGACATGAAATTTTGGTAATGTCCGCTTGGGCGACCGATGCAGACATTCGCCTGCGCCGGCTGAGGTCGGGGGCTTAGCCTTTCACCCGCTTTCAGGCGCAGCGCGAACCGGATATGTGGCCTGGAGCTACTTTCCAGGTTGGCAGGGCCGCTTCCTTCGGTCGCTACCCTTGCTTTTCCAACAATTCCTTCAGCCGGCGGTCTTCTTCCTCGCTCAGCCTGTCTTCCTCCTGTCGGCGCCGGTTGCGTGCGGCGAAGAAGACAAAGGCACCACCGCCCAGGATCAGCAGGACCGGAGAGGCCCAGAGCGCGGCGTTGCGCAAATTGAAGCGCGGCTGCAGCAGCACGAACTCGCCATAGCGCGAAACGACGTAGTCGATCACTTCCTCGTCCGTGTCGCCGGCGAGAATGCGCTCGCGCACAAGAACGCGCAGGTCGCGCGCCAGCTCGGCGTTGGAATCGTCGATCGACTGGTTCTGGCAAACCATGCAGCGCAGCCCGGTCGACAGGCCGCGCGCGCGTTCCTCGAGGGCGGGGTCTTCGAGCAGTTCGTCCGGGTCCAGCGCGGCAAGCGCCGGCGGCGCCATCAGCGACAGCGCGACCAGGCTTGCCACGACGGTGCGGGCGATTACCTGCCTCATGCCGGCACCTCCGCGGCCGGGCGCTCGGGCTTGGCCTTGCGCTGCGAGGGCGCGCCAACGCGAAGACGCCGGTCGGCCAGCGAGAAGCCCGCACCGATCATCATCACCACGGTCCCGAGCCAGATCAGAAGCACAAGCGGCTTCCACCAGACGCGCACAACGATCGAACCGTCGGGAAGCTGGTCGCCCAGGGCGACATAGAGCTGGCTCAGCCCGTGCGTCGAAAGCCCGGCCTCCGTCGTGGGAAACTGGCGGGCCGTGTAAAGCCGCTTGGACGACATCACGGTGCCGACTTCCCGGCCGGTCGCATCGAAATAGGTGAAATGGCCCTGGTCTTCGGTGAAATTCGGGCCCTGGAACGGCTGGATGCCGTCGAAGCGCAGCGTGTAGCCGGATACCTCGATCGTCTCGCCGGGCTGCAGGCCGGCCATCCGCTCGACCTCAAGCGACGACACAGCGACGATGCCAAGCACGGTCATGCCAACACCGATATGGGCGAGTGCCGTGCCAAAGACCGAGCGCGGCAGCCCCGCGAAACGGGCCAGGGCCACGCGCGGCGAAACCTTGCCGACACCCGATTTCAACACCAGGTCGGTCAGCGGCCCGAAGAACAGCCAGAAGGAAAGGCCTATGCCCAGTGCGGCCAGCACCGAGGCCCCGTCGACGAAGAACCAGACCACCACGACCACCATCAGCGAGGCGGCAAAGGCGGCAAACAGCCTCTGGCAGGCTGCATAGAGATCGCCGCGTTTCCAGGCCAGCAACGGCCCGAACGGCACTGCGATCAGCAGCGGAATGATCAGCGGGATGAAGGTCATGTTGAAGAAGGGCGGCCCGACCGAGATCTTGTCCCCGGTCACTGCCTCTACCATCAGCGGATAGAGAGTGCCGATCAGCACGGTTGCCGTGGCCGTGGACAGGAACAGATTGTTCAGGACGAGCGAGCCTTCGCGCGAGATCGGGTGGAAAAGTCCCCCTGCCGTCAGCCTGTTCGCCCGCCATGCAAACAGGCCGAGCGAACCGCCAATGAAGAAGATGAGGATGGCGAGGATGAAGACACCGCGCGTCGGGTCGGTGGCGAAGGCATGCACGGAGGTCAACACGCCCGAGCGCACAAGGAATGTGCCCAGAAGCGACAGCGAGAAGGTCAGGATCGCAAGCAATACTGTCCAGATCCTCAGCGCAGAGCGCTTCTCCATCACGATGGCCGAATGCAGCATCGCCGTTCCAACGAGCCACGGCAGGAACGAAGCGTTCTCAACCGGGTCCCAGAACCAGAAACCGCCCCAGCCCAATTCGTAATAGGCCCAGTAGGAACCCATCGAGATGCCGCCGGTGAGGAACAGCCAGGCCGCCAGCGTCCATGGACGAACCCAGCGCGCCCAGGCCGCGTCTATGCGTCCTTCGATCAGCGCCGCGCAGGCAAAGGAAAAGCAGATCGAGAAGCCGACATAGCCCAGATAGAGAAGCGGCGGATGAATCGCGAGACCGATATCCTGCAGCAGCGGATTGAGGTCACGCCCCTCCATCGGTGCCGGATCGAGCCGCGCGAAGGGGTTCGACGTTGCCAGGATGAACAGCATGAAGGAGGCGCCGATCAGGCCCTGGACAGCCAGCACATTGGCCCTGAGGGTTGCCGGCAGGTTCCGCCCGAACCATGCCACCAGCGCGCCGAAGGCAGCCAGGATAACGATCCAGAGCAGCATCGAGCCTTCGTGGTTCCCCCACGTGCCGGTGATCTTGTAGAGCATCGGCTTTTGCGAGTGGGAGTTCTCCCACACATTCACGACCGAGAAGTCGGAGACGATATAGGCATAGGTGAGAACCGCAAAGGAAAGCGCGGTCAGCGCGAAGCCGGCAACCGCCGTTGGTGCACCCACCGCCATCATCCGGTGGTCTCCGATGCGCGCACCGACCAGCGGCACGGTGAACTGCACCAGTGACAGGGCGAAAGCCAGGACGAGCGCGAAATGTCCGATCTCGACTGTCATGGTCTAGTAGCCCGTTCCTTCGGTTGCCGCCTCTCCGTTCTGGCCCTCTGCATGCTGCCACATGCCGAGTTCCTTGAGGCTTTCAGCCACCTCGCGCGGCATGTAGTTCTCGTCATGGCGCGCCAGTACGGTGTCGG
>Ga0213835_101791_pt1 | contig 11794 bp, 17 predicted proteins | sample SWPATP01_FD_160576 | JGI IMG/M metagenome (GOLD analysis project Ga0213835, IMG submission 160576) | Coastal seawater microbial communities from Marineland, Florida, United States - SWPA TP0 #1 | ecosystem: Environmental > Aquatic > Marine > Coastal | place: USA: Florida | collected 2016-08-05
CGTTTCCGGGTCAGTGGTGATGTCTAGTTGGATTGTCCCCCGGTTACGTTTAATCCTGACACCTTTGGGACATTGTTTGCGGGATAGGTTGAAAAACTCAAGAATGTCTTGAAAGCCTTGATATGTACCACTATGTGTACTGTTTGTACTTGCACTCATTTTGCACTAACTCCTAATAATGCGATCGCTTTTGAGTGCACTAGAGTAACGGTAGAATAGGGGTTATAGGCTTTATAGTGGGTTCAAATCCCACCCTCTCCGTTGTTTCAGCCCCTACACAAATACCTTTGGCTATAATTTGGCTATAATTTGGCTATAAATTTAGGCAGTTATAGCCAAAATAAATTTTCAGAAATTTACCCCCCCGCCCCCATCCACAAACCTTTGTGTACCTATATATGCGTCATGTGAACAACTTGCACCAGTACACTGGTTAATTTTGGGGACTGGATGCAAGCCTAAACCAACCTGTACCATATCGCCTCCCAAACTGCCAAAATATCAATGTACATTGATATCTCAGAAGATTAACGGAATCCTTTTTGTGTCAATTTGACATCAACTCCTAACAGCGTCAGAGCCTTGGCGATCTCCAATTTAATCGCGCCGCCATTATTAGCTTTCAATTTTGTGGCAGGTAAGAGGATATCAATTATCTGCTGGTAGATCGGATTTGGCTTATGCTCACCTGGTGGTTGGTGGTTGCCATTACTGTTTACCGGTATCTCAATCACGTCGCCCTGATCCATCTGATGAGCGATCGCCAATAGTTCCTCTGCAAATACATCCGGAACTCGGATCGCGCGGGTCGGGGTGTTGATCCATTTGGGTTGTTTTAAGCCACTGGTATCAGGATGGTAGTTAGCCATAGGATTTTTATACCTCTATCATTGTACATTGATAATGTATATCATTGTACATTGATAAGTGTCAAGTACAAGGTTATATTTTGCCCGCTATTGTCCACTAATCTGGTCGGGTATCGGTCCCTTGCCTAGGATGATTATTATATCAATGTACATTGATAAGTTGACAGGCGATCGCCTAAGCCCGAAACCCGCCAATTACTAACAAGCGTCCTGCCCCCGTCGCCCGTTAAAGAGTAGGCCCAAAGCATAGAACGGGCCATTTTAGATGTGGTCAGTATTGGATATAAAAAAAATCACAAATTAATTTTGGGTGTCCTGCCTGTCCACTGTGGCTGTAACGTCTATACCAAGGGGATTACAGGGTGGACAGGCAAAAAAAAATCTGCCTGTCCGCTGCCTGTCCTGCCTGTCCGTTTAATTGGACAAAAAAATACCCGACCTGGTGCGATCGGGGAGGGTAAGGGGTGTTATATGTTTGGCTGAGACTTTGCCGAGGGCGTGACTTATAAGTCTTTATTTATCTTCGGTCAACTCCCCCGACTGCTTGGCTCGTTCAACTTCTTGGAGTAAAAGCCAAGCCATCAGATTGGAGAGGGAACGAAAACGCTTTTTGGCTAACCGTTCCCCCGTTTCTTTAAGGTCTGGATCAATATAGACGTTTACACGCGGCAGTTTGCTCGGCACTGTCTGAGAAATCATGGGTGCATCTTCATTGTACTGTACAGCCATATTTTAGCAAAAAAGTGTTGACAGTGGGTGTACCGAAACTGTACAATTGACACACGGAAACAAAAACAAGCCCACTGGTGTGTATGCTTGGCGGCTGACACCAGTGGGCGCGAAAACCCCTTTACAGGAGTAACTATGACTTTAGCAGAACTTAAAGCTAATGCGATCGCCTCAACCCTAAACCCACCAATCGCCAACAATCATCCTGTCCCCATCAACCCGTCAAGAGTAAGCCAAAAATATAAAACGGGCCATTTTTGTGTACAGCCAGTAATGGATTTAAAAAAAAATCACAAATTTTTATTTTGGGGTGTCCTGCCTGTCCCCTGTGGCTGTAACTGCTATAGCAAGGGAGTTACAAGGGGGACACCCAGAAAAAATTCTGCCTGTCCCCTGCCTGTCTACCTGTCCCCTTCTGTTGGACAAAAAAATACCCGACCTGGTGCGATCGGGGGTTGGTGATTGTGTATTGATTGAACCTGCTATTAGAGAAACGCCCGTACAGACAAAAAGTGGGTGTTCAAATTTCACCTTTGTTCTTGGCTTCCTCAATTTCCAACTGCAACAGGCGGCGGATAAGGCTTGAAAGAGATCTTTGTCTCTTCTCTGCTAATTTTTTACCCTCTTCTAACATCTGTTCATCCAGGTAAACCTGTAGCTTTGGCTTGTTGCTAGGCACAGTGGCAGTCATATAGGTGTTACTCCAATTCTACTCTTACTCAAAAAAATATGCTAGGGGTATTTACAGAGCATTCACTTTTATGGTACAGTTAATTTACCGAAAGGTCAAACACAAAATAACCCACTGGTGTCAGCCGCCAAGCAAGCCACCAGTGGGTCTGAAAACCCCTTTACAGGAGTAACTATGACTTTAGCAGAACTTAAAGCTAATGCGATCGCCTCAACCCTAAACCCACCAATCGCCAACAATCATCCTGTCCCCATCAACCCGTCAAGAGTAGGCCCAAAACATAAAACGGGCCATTTTTTTGTACAGCCAGTAATGGATTTAAAAAAAATCACAAATTTTTATTTTTGGGTGTCCTGCCTGTCCCCTGTGGCTGTAACTGCTATAGCAAGGGAGTTACAAGGGGGACACCCAGAAAAAATTCTGCCTGTCCCCTGCCTGTCTGCCTGTCCGCTTCTGTTGGACAAAAAAATACCCGACCTGGTGCGATCGGGGGTGAGTAAACGCAACAACAAATAAGTTGTTACTTTGAATTGTCTGTTAATTCTTCCTTTTCCGCTTCCTCTACAGCCTTTTCCGCTATCACAGCCATCAAATTTGACAGTGTGCGTCGTTGAATCCCAGCCAATTTTTCTAGTTTCTCCTTAATTTCGGGGTCAACATAAAAAGCAATTCTGGCTAATTTGGTTGGCCCGCCCACAGTTTTTAGTCCGCTAATCATAATTTCCTTGCAATTATACCACAACGTGCTATTATGGTTTTATGCTAACACAGCCTATACACAACTATATTAGCCTGTGCGTGATACATATAGCCTGTGTTGGCAATTGCCAACAAAATACCCACTGGTGTCTGCGGCCAAGCATACACACCAGTGGGCGCGAAAACCCCTTTACAGGAGTAACTATGACTTTAGCAGAACTTAAAGCTAATGCGATCGCCTTGGGATTATCAAAAGAAGATATCCGCCAGTTTGGCGACTTGCGTTCAAAAGCCACTTGGGAAGCCGCTATTACCCAAGCCGAATACGAAGCCGTACCAGAGGCCGAGCCTATCCGCGAAACTCTGTCCGATCAGGTTATGGTTAACCCTTTATATCAGGCAGAACCTGACACCACAAATCAGCCGAAAAATCAATGTACATTGAAAGAAACGGGAACTGATTACCGTACTCCCCAGAGTGTAATTTTGGTTACAGGGGCCTGCGATGGTATTGAGGAAGTTATTGATTTTGCTGCTGACCTTGGAGAGGCGCGACACATTGCCGACCAAGTTAAGTTGATGTTTGGGCAGCAAATCATAATCCGAGAATCCGATGGTAGTAGTGAGATGCTCTACCGTCGCCACGATGATGAGGTTGACCCCGACACCCTGCCAGAACTCAAGGATAAAGACGATCGCTTTGATTGTTGGAGTCCCTGGATGAAAGTAGGCGCTAAATTTACCACCCCCCGTGGCAACCGTTTCACCATTGTTGGCTTTGACAAGTGGGGAAACTGCCACGCGATCGCCGATGGGGATGAGGAGACCCAAACCTTCCGGCTTAGTCATCTGATTCAGTACACCCCAGAAGCTGACGATGATACCCGTCACGAAATTATTGAACAATTCCGCCAATCCGGGGTATCTGATGCTGATATCGCTGAATTGAAAGCCTCGCCCCTTTCTGTTACCGGTGCCGCAGTCGTTTTGGGTTTTCTGGAAGGCTTGCTTGAGCCAATCCCTGCCACCGGTGTGGTTGTTGGTTTGGTGCTGAGTTTTTTCGCCCTGGGGTGAGGGATGCCGGATGGGTGGGGTTCAAAGTTTCCCTAACTGCCGTGGCGATCGCTCTCCTGTGGCTAGGATTCTGGCTAGGGACTGGTGATCTAAGAATTCCCCCCTTTACCCTCACTGTAGACATTGCCAACCCCAACACAGAGGAACAGAAATGACACCCGAACATTGCCGTATCAGGGATTTAGTCATGAGATTGTATTGTCTCTTTTTGGATAATCCCGATGCCATAGCAGTTTTAAGTCCAGTGGTGCAACGTCAAATTGCCCTGTTCTGTTCTGATGCCGGCGCTGTTTTCGAGTGCAGCCTAAACCGATTGGATGTCAGGACAGAAAGGAACAGGAAAACCCGGCAATTAACACTTGATTAAAAATGCGATAACCGCGCTTGGGAGGGTAGCCGCCCGTTATCACCAAGTTTGTTACCCATTAGTTAGGAACATTTGATTATGATTGGATTTCTCAGAGGCGACGATGTGAAAGGTGGGGCGATCGCCCCCGTTGAGGGTCAGCATAGCAACCTTGATAAAGGGTCGGTTTTTGTTACTAGCCCCAACGGCATTACCCCCACTGGCCCTGGTAGCTGGGAGCATTTCCGTTTCGCTCCCGTGCTTGACCGCCCCCGTGTTCTTGATCCAGCCGAAGCCGATGCCCTCACCGACCTAGCCGATGAATCTGACAAGCACGTTGTTAGCACCCGGAAAGGATACCGAGCCTTAAAGCGATTGGATAACAATAGCCGCAAGGTCAACGAATCCTATGAGAAGTTGCGCCGCCATCAGGCTGGGAATGAACACAAGATTCAGTCAGCTAAACACGATTCAGCCAAATACTTGCACGGATTGCGACCTAAATATGCGCGCTTAGGGCAAGGTTTGGAAAAATCCGCACAACTGGCTGATCAGAAAATTAACGCCCTGATGTCTACCCTGTAATCCCATAAAAACGCCCCCGTTATTGGGGGCGAAAATATCAAAGGAAGTAGAACAGAATGATTCAATTGTATAGAATGCTTGGGTTGATTTTGTTATTTGGTGCGAGTAGTTCCACCGTGTCACTGTTGGCTGTCAGTCACCAAAGTTTCCGCCTCCCTGCCTTCTGGCTTGCCTTAATTGCCGCCAGCGTCTTGGGTGCAATGGGGGCGATCGCCTACTATCACAGAGACAAATCTGAGGAATGGTGGCAGTGGTTAGTTTTGGCGATCGCTGTGGCTGCTGTTCTAATTATTGGGGGTGCAATCCAATGGATGTAATCAATCCCAACGCCAACAATCAAGCCATTCGGAGTAATTGGAGATTGTTAAACGGCATATCAGTCTTAATAGCAGTTACAGCATCACCAGTTTGGTTTTTTACACCTTTCCTCACATACCAAAACACCCTAAGATGGTTATCTATTAGCTATGGTATGGGGGGCGGCGCTGGATTACTCTTGACCAGTAATGAATTGGCAAAACTCAAGCCAAAAATTACCGCATTAAATAAACAAGAGGAGGCAGATTTCAAGCATTCGGTCGCCAGTTCACTCTATCTAACTCAGCAGACTAACCAGGCAATTGCCGAATTTCTAAATTTTCAGATACATGACTCCCTTTATGCTCAACCAGAACTCCTAGACTCCCATGCTCACGGGGAGTTCAGAGAGTTACCAGAAAAGTTAGAAAGTTCTGAGTTAGCTAGTCAGTTTGAACTTGCCGAACTTTCTAAACTTGCCGAACGCTACCAGCAAGCCGTACTAGACGCGCTAGATAAAGGAATGATAGAATCTAAGATTATCAAAGACGTAATGGGTTTGGGTGGTGCTAAATATGCCAAAGGTCGTGCTGTACTTGAGTTAATTAAACAGGACGCAGAATATGAAGATTAAATTGTTTCACGAGAGTTTTTTGGACATAATGCAATGTTTGGATGGGACTATCTTAATCAACCTTAAGGTTAAGATACCTGTGTTTGAGAGAGACCCACAGCACATTAAATGGTTGTGTGAAGCGCACGAATGGCTGCGCCCCTATTTTCCTTTTTGGAGAGGAGTTTGTTAGTATGGCTAATCAGTTTATGCTAACCATCCCGACTGATAGGACAGCTAGACGCATTTTTACTCTCAGAATTCTTGTATACAGCTATCGGTCGTATGTGATAGATATACACTTATCACCTATTAGTTTTGACTACGACAATGACCATATAAGATGGTTGTGTAAAACCCACAAATGGTTAATGCCTTATTTTCCGCTTTTTGATTTTCTATAATTCTGGTGGTGTTGGTCATGATAAGACTCACAAGAAAATACAGGTTAGCAATAGAAATAGCCCCGAATTTTTCTCATTCTGATCGCGATTCGCTTTACAGCCACTTAGTCGGTATGGGGTATTGGTGGAATGGTCAGGCTTGGGCATTTGTTGAGCCAGAAGATTCACACCCTCCCAGCGGCGTGATTCGTATTCGGGTAATGACTGCCAGTAAGCTGGTGGCTAAGGTTGCCACTGAGCTTGCCGAACGTTTTGAATTAGATGGTTATACGCTATCTGACACTTCCAGAGTCTACCCCTGTCGCCCACCAAACAACAATGATGGCCGGGTTTATTTAACATTTATTCCCCCAGAGGGATGGGAGTAGCAGAAAATCAAACCGTAACACCCCCCTTTCCTTGATGTCCCCATCCCATCCTCAATCCGTCTTAATTGCTATCGCTGTCCTAAGCTGTCTCCCTTGCATATCCGGAAACCCTATAGATTTCCGTAACTGTTCGCATATCTAGTGCGATCGCATCCTAAGCTATTACCGGTATAAATAAATGGCTTGTTAATTAGCTTTTTGGGATGATTCCCTACTAACACTGTTCTATTGCCATCCTTATGGCTTACTTGATTTTACCGCTAGAGGAGTGTATCATAATCTCTTTAAAAGAATAGTGGCGGTTAGCCGATTAAACCTTTATCCCCTGTGGATAAAAATACTTCATCACCCCTAACCCGTTTCGCGTCTACTCTTAAAAACACTTTTCTTATACCCCCTTGGGGGAGAGTAGCAGGCCGTGAAATCGCGATTGTATGAGGTTAAGGCATTGGAAGAGGGAATCTAATCGGTTTTAACAAGAAAGTAAAACCAACTAGAAATGGTGGCAGCTTTCTTATTGAGTAAGTAGTAGCAACGAGGGAAAATCTAATAAAGCATTCGGCGGGCGGGGACTAAAAAAGGAAAATTTCCAAAAACAACACAGCCATTGTATATGGCTATTCAGTCAGTCTCCGATTGACTGACGACCGCCTACCATTGCGGATAGACTCCACAAAAAAACAATTAGGGTCTGGATTTCCCTTTTTCCCAGACCCTAACGGGTTATTAACTCTCAAGCGACTTGAACTCAATCGCCCAAAAGTATTTTTTGAATTATGGCAATTATAAAACAAAGCAAAACAGTTAGCAAGTTAATTGCAGCAATTTCTAGTATCCCTAGTGATTGGGTCTTAACGCCAGTTAACGGGGAAAAAGCACCCTACAGAACGGGTTGGCAGAAAGAGTCAGCTATATCTAGGGATGTTTTGGTTGATGAGATAAGTAAAGGACGCGCTAAAGGCTATGGTCTGAGAACGGGAAAGGTTAGTGGCGGTATTGTAGCCATTGACGCGGACGGACACAAAGCGCATGAGTTAGCCGAATCATTGGGGGGATTGCCACCCACTGTTAGTTTCACCAGTGGCAAGGAAGGGCGCGCCCAATATTTGTATTTAATCCCCGACACATATTGGGATAAAATTACCACTAAGAAATTACCGACAGGCCATAAATCATCTGACGGGAAAGAAGAGTTACTAGAGTTACGATGGGACGGTTGCCAGTCAGTTTTACCCCCATCAAAACACCCGGAAACTGGAGAGTATAAATGGCTAAAATCTCCCAATGAAATTGATATTGCCCAAGCACCACTATGGGTGATAAACAAAATGTTAAAAGAGACACCCCAGCCAATGCCGTTGGTTGTTTTGCCGGAGTCTATACCGTTAGAAGCGTGCTTAACCAAAGACGATCGCCAACTACTAAAGACGGGAGCCTCGCAAGGAAGCCGTAACGATAGCGCGGCTAAACTTGCCAGGAATTTAATCGGAACCCACAACTGGTTACACTCTAATGGGGAGAGGTGTCAGGATGACCCACATATTTTGTTTAATAACTATTGCGATCGCTGCAATCCGCCATTACCACCACGGGAAAGAGGCGCGATTTGGAAGTCAGCAGAAAAAAGTAATCCCACACCAACATTGTCAGAAGATTATTTAACAAATTGTGTCAAGTCTTACCGGAGACAGCCTACCCATACACCCACACACTGGACAGAAAAAGATGCTATAAACACGGTGGTTAAATGTGATTTACAAATCCTCAAAGACATAGAAAAAATCAAACGTGCCTTTGGGGAGAGAATTCGCTATAACACCCGTTTTAAGGTGATTGAAATTGATGGTGAGCCTATCAACCCTGACGCTCCTGAAATTGATTTAGCCAAAAAGGGTGGTGTTGAGATTAAGGGAAGTTTGAGAATCAAGAATCAAATCATCCTTGATGTAGCTCAAAGTAATAGCTTTGATCCGTTTGAGGATTATCTGGAAGATTGCCATAAAAAATGGGACGGTCAGAATCGTATCAATGGGGCAGCAAAACGTTATTTTGGGACAGATAACCCATTACACCAACGTTATTTAGAGTGTTTGTTAGTCGGAACTGTAGCTAGGACTAAAAAACCAGGATGCAAATTTGACACTTTATTAATTCTGCATGGTCAACAGGGGATAGGAAAATCTACATGGTTCAGAACCATGGTGGGTGATGACTTTTTCTGTGATGACATGGGGGACTTTAAAGAAAAAGATGAACGCCTAAAAATGCACCAATCTGTCTGGACAGAATGGGCGGAAGTAGAAAACAATATTAGCAGGAGTACGTCAGGAAAAATCAAGGCTTTTATTACAACTCAAACAGACAATATACGCCCCCCTTATGCACAACGTTCAACAGCGTACCCGCGCGCGAATGTGTTAGTTGGTTCAACCAACCGCACCGATTTTAACCATGATGAAACTGGCGCGCGGCGTTTTATGGTTATCCCAGTTTCTCAGGTTATCCCCACAAATTTGGTAGAGGATGAACGCGATCAGCTTTGGGGTGAGGTGGTAGAACTATATCGGCAAGGCCGTTGTTTCTACCTGACCCGTGAGGAACAGCAGCAAGCCAATTTGCTTAATAAAGAGTTCACAGAACACAGCTATCTACACGAGTTAATAGAGCAATTTGTTACTGATAAAGACACAGTAACAACTGAAGAGATAAAAGACTACCTTGGTAAACTAGATGGTGAAAAAATAAAAACAAATGAATTCAATCGCATTGAGCGAGAAATCAGGAAAGTAATGACAAATTTGGGTTTTTCCCAAAAACGATTCAACCGCAACGGGACCAAGAGAATGGGGTACATAAAGGACCAGCCAGTCCGGGAAGCGGACAGGCAGACAGGCAGCGGACAGGCAGCGGAAAAGGTGGGTGTCCACCCTGAAACACCGACACAGCAGTTGATTCAGACTGAGCGGACAGGCAGGACAGGCAGACAGGCAAATTTTGTTAAAAACGATCTAAACACAGCTAACTGTGTAGTTGGCCCTGTAAAAAACGGGACTTTAGGCCCTGACCCTGACAGCCAATCCGACGGTAGAGGTTTTGATGTCGGGGAAATCCCAGACACTTTTTACTGTGACACTACAGAAGAGTGTGAGGACGCTATAAAAAAGATTTTCATAGATTTATACAACAACAAAGAGCATCGGATCAGGAAAAATAAGCTCATAGCAAAATTTGCTGACACAGAGTTAGCTGAGTTAACTATAACCAGGTTACTAGATTCTTGGATGCTCCAAGAAATTAAGGATTATGTTTATGTTATCCCCCAAAGAATAAGAAATACTTGGTTTTCTGCAGGCAAGACAGTTGTGATTAACAAAGAAGATGATCCACTTTGTTCTTATCATGCTGAAATCACTCAGGTTGTTTCAAAAAATAAAGTTGCAGTAAAGGTTGGCAACAACTATGGGATATATGAAATCAAGTATTTAAGACCTAAACAAGATTAAGCCACTAATACAGTTAAAATCATCAACGAATCATGCAAAATAAATCATCCTAACGTTACAAAGGCAAGGTAGGTGTCGGAATGTGTAATAATAAACTCAGGCTTTCGTTGCCACGGCATTTATTTCCTGAACAACGGAAATATATTTATCTAGGGTTTAAAGACACCCCAGAAAACAGAAAAATTGCCGAAGCCAAAGCCAAGGCAATTGAAAGTGATATCGTTTATGAGCGCTTTGATTACACGCTGAAAAAATATACACAACAGCCACCACCACATCAAGACGAAGTGAAAATCACAACCCTTCAAGACCTGTATTATGAATATATTAATACGCGCAAAAAAACAGTCAGACCGGGGACTTGGAATAATAACTATATGGTGGCGTTGAGACACATACAAAGGTCGCCGTTCTGCAATGCGGACATATCAACGATAATTGGTCAGGATGTATATGATTGGGCTATTCAGAATCTGACCCCTGACACCACAAAGAGATTATTGACACAACTTAATGCTTGTTTTAACTGGGCTATAGAAAAAAGGCTAGTGAGCGAACCCTCACCATTTAATGGGTTAAGCGCTAAGGCTAATCGGTTAAAAAAAGCAAGTGATTCTGATGAGATTAACCCATTTACGGCTAACGAACGCGATCGCATTATCCAGTGTTTTGAATCTGAACCAAAACACAGCCACTTTTGTTTGTATGTCCGTTTCTGTTTCTTTACCGGGTGTCGCCCATCGGAGGCGATCGCTTTAAGATGGTCGGACGTTGCTGGCGACCTAAGCAAAATCACTTTTAACACCGTGATTGTTTCCGGGGAAGGGGGGCGCAAGCGCTGCGACGGTCTCAAGACTCAGACCCGCCGTAATTTCCCCTGTAACGAACAGGTCCAAATTATTCTCAGGGAGGCGCGATCGCGAAACAACTCGGAAATAGTTTTTCCCAGCAAGACAGGGAAGCCGATCCAAGTCGGTGATTTCTGTACAAAACATTGGCATCCAGTCTTAGAAATAATGGGCATAGAACACCGGAAACCCTACCAAATGAGGCACACCTTTATAACTCTATGCCTTGAAGCCGGAATTGATGCTAAGGACGTTGCCACTTGGGTCGGAAACTCCCCCCAAGTCATTTACCAAAACTATGCGGGGCGAAACCGGGGGCTTTCTATCCCCGATATTTAACACAGTTTGGCTATAATTTGGCTATAAAAATTTAGCCGACAGATACCAGAAAACGCCATAACGATTTACCAGCAAGGGGTTGGCACATCAAGACTCTTTCGACTTGAAATCGAGTGAGCCGCAAGGTTCTCGGGGTAATATCCCACCCTCTCCGTTGTTTCAGCCCCCCACAACACAAGAAATACACGGGAAGCGTTTATACGAGTTAACTGACTTGGCTGGCGATCGCTTTAGTTTTTCTGTATGATGATTGTGGCCAGGAGCAATGGCTAGGTGATTGAACCATAACAGCTTGAGAACCTGTTATTCGTTAGGGCCACAGACAACTCTACTCCCAAGTCCTAACGGATTCTTGTGGCTTTGGCTTGATTGTGCGATCGCGTTTACCTCTTGTCCCTGGCTGTTCATTGCTAAGTATTTTGTAAATCA
>Ga0213835_101792_pt1 | contig 11759 bp, 7 predicted proteins | sample SWPATP01_FD_160576 | JGI IMG/M metagenome (GOLD analysis project Ga0213835, IMG submission 160576) | Coastal seawater microbial communities from Marineland, Florida, United States - SWPA TP0 #1 | ecosystem: Environmental > Aquatic > Marine > Coastal | place: USA: Florida | collected 2016-08-05
CCTCGGATCTGCCGGGCGCGCGGCGCTTCCTGGAGAGCTGCCGCGTGTTCACGCTGGCCGAGAGCCTGGGCGGGGTGGAAAGCCTGATCGAGCATCCGGCCTTGATGACGCATGCGACGATTCCGGCAGAGCAGCGGGCGGAGTTGGGGATCAGCGACAGCTTGATCAGGCTGTCGGTGGGGATCGAGCATGTGGAGGATCAGCGCGAGGATTTGCGGCGGGCGTTGGCCGCGCTATGATGTTGACGTTGTGCCGCGTGGGTTCTCGAGCCCACGCGGATGCGGCGGACGATCAATCGATAGGCATCTACCGCTTAATCGCCGGGATCGCCGCCGGCGCCCACGGCTTCACCGGTTGCTCCTTCATCTTCTTCTGCAGCAGCTCGATCGCGACTTCCAGCTGGCGGTCGCGCCCCTTGAAGGTTTCGTTCGGCAGGTTGTCGACCTCGACGTCGGGCGTCACGCCTACCCCTTCGATCAGCCATTCGCCCTCGCTCGAGAACTGGCCGTTCTCCGCCACGCGCGCCATGCCGTTGTCCGCCAGGCCGTTGCCGTCGCTCAGCCAGACGCCGGCGCCCGCGCTGCGCTTGCCGACCAGCGGCCCGAGTTTCAGGGCCTTGACGCCGGCCGCGAAGGTCTCGCCATCCGAATAGGTCAACTCGTCCATCAGCACCACCAGGTGGCCGCGGAAGCTGCCCTGCATGTTCGAGTAGGGCTGCTTGCCGTTCGAGGCCCAGAAGGCCCAGGAGCGGCGCAACAGCTTTTCGATGATCCAGCTGTCGATGTTGCCGCCGTTGTTACGGCGCACGTCGATGACCAGGCCTTCCTTGTTGATGTTGGCGTAGAAGTCGCGCGCAAAGGCGTTGATGTCGCGCGCCACCATCGCGCGCAGGTGCAGGTAGCCGATCTTGCCCTTCGAGGCGGCCTCGGTCTGCCGGGCCCTGCCCTGCTCCCAGTCCGAGTAGCGCAGGCTGGCGTGGCGCGCCATCGGCGCCGGGGTGACGATCACTGCGCGCGGCTTGGCATTCGGGCTCTTCACATTCAGCAGCACCTGCTTCCCGGCCGTGTCCAGCAGCAGGTCGGCGATGTCGCGGCTTTCCACCAGCGACTTGCCGTTGACCGCCGTGATGATGTCGCCCTCGTTCACATTCACGTCGGGGGCCGCCAGTGGACCGGCTTCGGATGGGAGTTCCGGCTCGCTCTGGTAGACGTGATCGACGCGATATCCGTCGGCCACGCGGCTCAGCACCGCGCCCAGGCTGGCCGGCGTGCCTTCGGCCGGCGCGCGGCGCACGTCGCCAGGACGGATCTGGGAATGCAGCGCGCCGACCTCGCCGATCATCATGCCCAGCACGTCGTCCAGTTCCGCGCGGTCGGTCACGCGCTCGACCAGCGGCGCGTAGCGGGTGCGCGCCGCGTTCCAGTCGATGCCGCGCATGCGCGCGTCGTACAGGAAGTCGCGGTGCATGCGCCAGGCGTCGTTGAACATCTGCTTCCACTCCATGCGCGGATTCGAGGTGACGGCCCAGTCGTCGATCTTGACCTTGGCCTTGGCCAGGTCGGCGGGCGCCTTGGCGCCGGCGTCGACGATCAGCATGTCGCCCGGCGCGCCCTTGGCGAAGGTGCGGTAGAAGACATGCTTGCGGTCGTTCGACAAGCCGAACTCGCGCACGCCGGCGGCGAAGGTGTCAAGCTGCGGCGCGCTGCGCGCAATCGCCAGCGTCTTGAGCGTGCCCTTGGCCTCTTCGTCGTCGCCCGCTTCCAGCAGGTAGAGGCGCTTGTCGTCGAGGGCGAGCGCACGGTAGTTGCCTGGTTCGACCGGCACTTCATACAGGCGCTCGCGCAGGCCGGTATAGGCGACCGGTGGAGTAGGCTGCTGCGGCTTCTCGGTCTTGTTCGCGGCCGCCGCGGCGGTGGCTGCGGCGACGGCGGCGGACTTCGCGCCATCCGGTTCGTCCGCGCCGGGCGATTTCACGGCTGCCTTGGCCGCCGCTTCGGGTGACTTTTCCTCGGGCTTGGTCAGCTCGTCCTCGGGCTTGAACGGGAAGCGTGCGTCTGGCTGCAGGGCCAGGGCATACACGCCGACGCGCTTGTCGAACACCGGCCCCATGTTGCGGTCGCCCCAGACAGAGACATTGCCGACGTTGAAGTGGCGCGCAGACAGGAAATACAGCCATTTGCCGTCCGGCGAAAAGGCTGGCGAACTGGATTCGTAGCGGTCGGTCGTGACGAAACTGACGGCGCGGGTCGCGAGGTTGACCATGCCGATCTGGTCGCGCCGCTCGCTGCTGCCGGCGCGGACGAACGCCAGGTTGCGGCTGTCGGGCGACCAGACCACCTGGTCCGAGCGGTCCAGGCCGGCCTGGGCGGCATCGTCGATGATGACGTTGGTCTTTGCCGCGAGGTCGAGCAGCCAGGTACGGCCCTTCTTGTCGGTGTGCGCAAGCCACCTGCCGTCCGGCGATGGATACAGGTTCGAGCGGTGGCTGGCGCCGTCCGTCGTCAGGCGTTCGCCGTGGCCGGAACCGTCGGCCGCGTAGCGCCAGATCTCGTTCTCGCCGCTGGTGTCGACAATCGCGTAGACCGATTTGTCGTCGTGGCTGAAGACGGCGCCGCGGGCCCTGGCGCCTTCCGGCACCGCGATCTCGACGCGGCGCGCGTTGCCGGTGCCGGCAACCGTCACGCGTCCGCGCGCGGTCAGCACGATGCGCTCCTGCTTGCTGGCGACCTCGATGCCGGTCAGGGCCTCGAGCGGCGACTTCACGCGGCGCATGCGCTGCTGGTCGAAGTCGGACAGCAGGGTCGCCTTCAACACGCTGTCGGCGCCGCTGGCGATGTCGAACACGCGCAGGTCGGCGCCGAGCTGGTAGGCGATGCGGCCGTCGCCCAGCGAGGCGGTGCGCACGTCCCATTCGGCATGCCGGGTGAGCTGGCGGCGGTCGCTTCCGTCGGGGAGCGACGTCCAGAGGTTGTCGGCGCCGCCGGCGTCGCTGATGAAATAGAGGCGGCCCTGGTACCACATCGCGCGCCGGTTGTTCGCAGTGTCTCCCTTGAACAGCGGTTCGGCCTCGCGTTTTGCGTCCAGGTCGAACCGCCACAGCTGCGCATGCGCCCCGCCGCGGTAAGACTTGACGTTATCGTTGGTCATGGACAGGCCCATGCGCGTGAAATAAACGGTGCGGCCGGTGTCGTCGAGCACGGCGTCGTTGGCGTCGGCCAGCGGCAGCACGCGGCGCGTGAGCTTCACCGGGTCGAGCGCGGCGACGACGCGGTGCTTGGACGGGCCTGTCGAGTTTTCGGTACTCACCAGCACCTCGCCCTGCGCGGTCCAGCCGAGCACCGTCACGCCGCCGTTCTCGAAGGTGATGCGCTTGGGCAGGCCGCCCTCGATCGGCATCACATAGGCTTCCTGCGCGCCCTCGTAGGACGCGGCGAAGGCGACGAACTTGCCGTCCTGCGCGATGGCCGCATGGGTTTCGCTTGAGGGATGCGTGGTCAGGCGCGTGGCCTTGCCGCCGGCTGTCGTCGTGCGCCACAGGTCGCCCTCGGCGGTGAACACGATCGTATCGCCGCGCACGGCGGGGAAACGGAAATAAGGATCGGCGGCGACAGCTTGCTGGTCGATCAGGACCAGGGACAGCGCGAGGATGGTACGGGACACGTTCATGTTCACAGGGTATGAGTTTGCCAGGGAGCATGAGTTTGCCACAGCGTGCGGCCGCGTTGGCATGCATACGTGCAAATTAAAACGACGAAAAAAAACCGCGCACGGAGCGCGGTTTCTTGGGAGAGCCGAAGCTTACTCGATCTCGACCGTCTCGGCCGGAGCCGGCGGCGGCAGCGGGTCCCCTTCGGGGAACTCGAGCGTGACTTCGTCTTTCTCGTTCAGGTCGACCGTGATGCGTCCACCGTTGACCAGGCGGCCGAACAGCAGCTCGTCGGCCAGGGCTTTCCTGATCATGTCCTGGATCAGGCGCGACATCGGACGCGCGCCCATCTGCGGATCGAAGCCCTTCGAGGCGAGGAACTTGCGCAGCTTCTCGGTGAAGATGGCTTCCACCTTCTTCTCGTGCAGCTGCTCTTCCAGCTGCATCAGGAACTTGTCCACGACGCGCAGGATGATTTCCTCGTCCAGCGCGCGGAAGCTGATGGTCGCGTCCAGGCGGTTGCGGAACTCCGGCGTGAACATGCGCTTGATGTCGGCCAGCTCGTCGCCGGCGGCCTTCGAATCGACGAAGCCCACCGAACGCTTGGTCAGGCTTTCGGCGCCCGCGTTCGTGGTCATGATGATGATCACGTTGCGGAAGTCGGCCTTGCGTCCGTTGTTGTCGGTCAGCGTGCCATGGTCCATCACCTGCAGCAGGATGTTGAAAATGTCCGGGTGGGCCTTTTCAATCTCGTCCAGCAGCAGCACCGCATGCGGCTTCTTGGTGATGGCCTCGGTCAGCAGGCCGCCCTGGTCGAAGCCGACATAACCCGGCGGCGCACCGATCAGGCGCGACACGGCGTGACGCTCCATGTACTCCGACATGTCGAAGCGGATCAGCTCGATGCCGAGGATGAAGGCCAGTTGCTTGGCCACCTCGGTCTTGCCGACACCGGTCGGACCCGAGAACAGGAAGGAGCCGATCGGCTTGTCCTGTTTGCCCAGGCCCGCGCGCGCCATCTTGATGGCGGACGCCAGCGCGTCGATCGCAGGATCCTGGCCGAAGACGACGTTGCGCAAATCGCGGTCGATCGTCTGCAGCTTGCTGCGGTCGTCCTGGTTGACCGTTTGCGGTGGGATGCGCGCGATCTTGGCGATGATCTCTTCGATCTCGGCCTTGCCGATGGTTTTCTTCTGCTTCGACTTCGGCAGGATGCGCTGGGCTGCACCGGCTTCGTCGATGACGTCGATCGCCTTGTCCGGCAGGTGGCGGTCGTTGATGAAGCGCGCCGCCAGCTCGGCCGCGGTCGACAGCGCCGACGACGAATACTTCACGCCGTGGTGCTCTTCGAAGCGCGACTTCAGGCCGCGCAGGATCTGCACGGTCTGCTCGACCGATGGCTCGTTGACGTCCACTTTCTGGAAGCGGCGGCTCAGCGCATGGTCCTTCTCGAACACGCCGCGGAATTCCGTGAACGTGGTCGCGCCGATGCACTTGAGCTGGCCGTTCGCCAGGGCGGGCTTGAGCAGGTTCGATGCGTCGAGCGTACCGCCCGATGCCGAACCGGCGCCGATGATCGTGTGGATCTCGTCGATGAACAGGATGCCGTTCGGCGTGTCCTTCAATTGCTTGAGGACCGCTTTCAGGCGCTGTTCGAAGTCGCCGCGGTATTTGGTGCCGGCCAGCAGCGCACCCATGTCGAGCGAGAACACGACGGCGTTCTGCAGGATCTCGGGCACTTCTTCCTGGACGATGCGCCATGCCAGGCCTTCGGCGATCGCGGTCTTGCCCACGCCGGCCTCGCCGACCAGCAGCGGGTTGTTCTTGCGGCGGCGGCAAAGGATCTGGATGACGCGGTCGACTTCTTCCTCGCGGCCGATCAGCGGATCGATCTTGCCGTCGGCGGCAGCCTTGTTCAGGTTCTGCGTGAACTGGTCGAGCGGGCTTTCCTTCGTCGCCCCTTCGACCTGCGCTTCTTCCACGCCGTCGGGCGCCTTCTGGCTGTCGATCTGCTGGTCCTTGCGCACGCCGTGCGAGATGAAGTTGACCACGTCGAGACGCGTCACGCCCTGCTGGTGCAGGTAGTAGACCGCGTGCGAGTCTTTCTCGCCGAAGATCGCGACGAGCACGTTGGCGCCCGTGACTTCCTTCTTGCCGTTCGAGGCCGACTGCACGTGCATGATCGCGCGCTGGATCACGCGCTGGAAACCGAGCGTCGGCTGGGTGTCCACTTCGCCCGTGCCGGGCACGGTCGGCGTGTTGTCGCCGATGAAATTGGTCAGGGTCTTGCGCAAGTCGTCGATATTGACCGCGCATGCACGCAGGACTTCCGCGGCCGAGGGATTGTCGAGGAGCGCAAGCAGCAGGTGCTCCACGGTAATGAACTCGTGCCGTGCCTGTCGAGCTTCGACAAAGGCCATGTGTAGGGATACTTCAAGTTCCTGCGCAATCATACTTCCTCCATCACGCACTGCAGGGGATGCCCCGCCTTGCGCGCATGCGTTAAGACAAACTCCACTTTGGTACACGCTATATCTTTGGAAAACACCCCGCACACCCCTTTACCATGACGGTGCACGGAAAGCATGATCTGCGTCGCCGTCTCGCGATCCTTGTTGAAGTACTCCTGGATGATGGCCACCACGAATTCCATGGGTGTGTAGTCATCATTCAGCAACGCCACCTGGTACAGGGGCGGTGGTTTTACGACTTGCCGCTCCAGCAGCTGTTCGGTATCTTGCTTGGTTGCCATGGGCGTATTCTAAAGCGTTCAAGGATGCTGCAAAGCGGAAATATCAGACACGACGATCGGTTCACTTCGATTCGCCTTCATCTTACTTGTTTTCCGTTGAAAGCGCAGATGGCGTTCCGTTTGCGGAAATCAAGGGGGACGTTTGAACTGAGTATGCAATACGTATGAAAAAATTAACAACAGTCGCATCAAAGGGCTTGACTTCAAAACTTAGTGCATCAACAATGGCCACATTGACATGTACTCGGGTGTGCTCAAGTACCTGTTAATCGAAGTGAGCAGGCTGAGGAGGGGGCAAGAAGCTTCTTGCTTTTATGGCTCGTGTGATTTGTTTATATTTGAAAGTTCTTTTATGGCAACTGGTACTGTTAAGTGGTTCAATGATTCCAAAGGTTTTGGCTTCATCACTCCAGATGACGGCGGCGAGGATCTGTTCGCGCATTTCTCCGCAATCAACATGAACGGTTTTAAGACCCTCAAAGAAGGTCAGAAAGTCCAATTCGAAGTCACGCAAGGCCCTAAAGGCAAGCAAGCTTCCAACATCCAGGGCATGTAATATACCCTTGGAAGCGAGAAACCCCGCACCATGCGGGGTTTTTTTTCGTCCATGCGAAATAAATATGAACAAATAAAAAAGCCCGCCTCTTTTGAAGCGGGCTTTTCGGTAGTGCTGGCCGCTTATTGCATCTGCTCGATCATGACCTCGCCAAAGCCCGAACACGATACCTGGGTCGCCCCTTCCATCAGGCGCGCGAAGTCATAGGTCACGCGCTTCGAGGCGATTGCCTTTTCCATCGCCGCGATGATCAGGTCGGCCGCCTCGAACCACCCCATATGGCGCAGCATCATTTCCGCCGACAGGATGAGCGAGCCGGGATTCACGTAATCCTTGCCGGCGTACTTGGGCGCGGTGCCGTGGGTCGCTTCGAACATGGCCACCGAATCGGACATATTCGCGCCCGGCGCGATGCCGATGCCGCCCACCTGGGCTGCCAGCGCATCCGAGACATAGTCGCCATTCAGGTTCAGGGTGGCGATCACGCTGTACTCGGCCGGGCGCAGCAGGATCTGTTGCAGGAAGGCGTCGGCGATCGAGTCCTTGATGATGATGTCGCGCCCGGTTTTCGGATTCTTGAAGCGGCACCATGGACCGCCGTCGATCAGTTCGGCGCCGAATTCTTTTTGCGCCAGCGCATAGGCCCAGTCGCGGAAACCGCCTTCGGTATATTTCATGATATTGCCCTTGTGGACAATGGTGACCGAAGGCTTGTCGTTGTCGATCGCGTACTGGATCGCCTTGCGCACCAGGCGCTCGGTGCCTTCGCGCGACACCGGCTTGATACCGATGCCGGAGGACTCCGGGAAGCGGATCTTCCTGACGCCCATTTCGCGGGTCAGGAAGTCGATGATCTTTTTGGCGCCCTCCGATTCGGCCGCCCATTCGATGCCGGCGTAAATGTCTTCCGAGTTCTCGCGGAAGATGACCATGTCGGTCTTTTCCGGCTGTTTCAGCGGCGAAGGCACGCCCTTGAAATAGCGCACCGGACGCAGGCAGACATACAGGTCGAGCTCCTGGCGCAGCGCGACATTCAGCGAACGGATGCCGCCGCCCACCGGCGTGGTCAGCGGACCCTTGATCGAGACCACGTAATCCTTGACCACGTCGAGGGTCTCGGGCGGCAGCCAGACGTCGGGACCATAGATGCTGGTCGACTTCTCGCCGGCAAAGATTTCCATCCAGCTGATCTTGCGCGCACCGCCGTAGGCCTTCGCGACCGCCGCGTCGACCACTTTCAGCATCACCGGGGTAATGTCCGCGCCGGTGCCGTCGCCCTCGATATAGGGGATGATCGGGTTGGCCGGCACCGCGAGCGAGCAGTCGGGATTGACGGTGATCTTCTGGCCGTCGGCGGGTACGTTAATATGTTGGTACATGTGTTCTCCCAGGTGGTCGCGAAGCTTGCCAGTCCTCTATAAGACATATGATGGCGACTTGCATTATGCACCACTATTTTGCCAGATGCCACGCCTTGACGGCCAGCGTTCCGGCCGCCCTTCCCGCTTTTGCCCCAAACATTATTCATGCCGCTTATTCTCTTCAATAAACCCTTCCAGGTCCTGTGCCAGTTTTCGCCGCAAGAGGGCCGCGCATCCCTGGCCGACTACCTGAGCATCCCCGGCATCTACCCCGCCGGCCGGCTCGACGCCGACAGCGAAGGCCTGATGCTGCTGACCGACGACGGCGGCCTGCAGCACAAGATCGCCCATCCCGACCACAAGGAAGCGAAGACCTACCTGGTGCAGGTCGATGGCGTGCCCGATGCGGATGCCCTGGCGCGCCTGCAGGCGCCGATCGACCTCGGCGATTTCGTGACCAAACCCTGCCGCGCGGTGCGCATCGCCGAGCCGGAATGGCTATGGCCGCGCAACCCGCCAATCCGCGCGCGCCAGGACAAGCCCACTAGCTGGATCGCAATCACGCTGGAGGAAGGCAAGAACCGGCAAGTGCGGCGCATGACGGCGGCGGTGGGCTTGCCGACGCTGCGCCTGGTGCGCAGCAGTATCGGGCCGTTCAGTTTGCAGACGCATCCCTTGATGCCGGGTGAATTTGTCGAGGTGCCGGTCGCGGCGCTGCGTACCAAACGTTGACCGCACAATAAAAAAACCCGCCGGTCCTTTGCAGGACGGCGGGTTGTCGGTTTCGGCCGGATGGCTTACTTGCCCAGCGTTTCCAGCGCAGCATTGAAGGTCGCGCTCGGACGCATGACCGCCGTCACCTTCGCTTCGTCGAGCTTGTAGTAGCCGCCGATATCGGCCGGCTTGCCCTGCACTGCCAGCAACTCGGCCACGATCTTGGCTTCATTCTCGGCCAGGGTCTTGGCCAGCGGCGCGAAGTAGGCGGCCAGTTCGGCGTCGTCCTTCTGCGCGCTGAGCTCCTGCGCCCAGTACAGCGACAGGTAGAACTGGCTGCCGCGGTTGTCGAGCTCACCGGTCTTCGGCGAAGGCGACTTGCGGTTGTCCAGCAGCTTGCCGGTCGCGGCGTCCAGGGTTTGCGCCAGGACCTTGGCCTTGGTGCTGCCGGTCTTGATGCCGAGGTCTTCCAGCGACACCGCCAGGGCGAGGAATTCGCCCAGCGAATCCCAGCGCAGGTGGTTTTCTTCGGTCAGCTGCTGCACGTGCTTCGGTGCCGAACCGCCGGCGCCGGTTTCGTACATGCCGCCGCCGGCCATCAGCGGGACGATCGACAGCATCTTGGCGCTGGTGCCCAGTTCCAGGATCGGGAACAGGTCGGTCAGGTAGTCGCGCAGGATGTTGCCGGTCACCGAGATGGTGTCCAGGCCGCGGCTGACGCGCTCGAGCGTGTAGCGCATCGCACGCACCTGCGACATGATCTGGATGTCCAGGCCGCTGGTGTCGTGGTCCTTCAGGTAGGTGCGCACCTTCTTGATCAGTTCATTCTCGTGCGGACGGTACGGGTCGAGCCAGAACACGGCCGGCATGCCCGAGTTGCGCGCGCGCGTCACGGCCAGCTTGACCCAGTCGCGGATCGGCGCGTCCTTGACCTGGCACATGCGCCAGATGTCGCCCTGCTCCACGTTTTGCGTCAGCAGCACTTCGCCCGTTGCCAGGTCGGTGATGTTGGCCACGCCCGCTTCCGGCATCTCGAAGGTCTTGTCGTGCGAGCCGTACTCTTCGGCCTGCTGGGCCATCAGGCCCACGTTCGGGACCGTGCCCATGGTCTTCGGATCGAAAGCGCCGTGCCATTTGCAGAAGTTGATGATCTCCTGGTAGATGCGGGCGAAGGTCGATTCCGGAATGACCGCCTTGACTTCCTTGAGCTTGCCGTTGGCGTCGTACATCTTGCCGCCGGCGCGGATCATGGCCGGCATCGACGCGTCGACGATGACGTCGTTCGGCGAATGGAAGTTGGTGATGCCCTTGGTCGAGTCGACCATGGCCAGCGCCGGACGGTGTTCCTGGCAGGCGTGCAGGTCGCGCTCGATTTCTTCGCGCTGCGAGGCCGGCAGGTCGGCGATCTTGTTGTACAGGTCGGCCATGCCGTTGTTGACGTTGATGCCGAGGCTGTCGAACAGGGCGCCGTGCTTCTCGAAGGCTTCCTTGTAGAACATGCGCACGCAGTGGCCGAAGACGATCGGGTGCGAGACCTTCATCATCGTTGCCTTGACGTGCAGCGAGAACAGCACGCCGGTTTCTTTCGCGTCATCGATCTGCTGCTTGTAGAAATCGAGCAGGGCCTTGCGGCTCATGAACATCGAATCGATGATCTCGCCATCCTGCAGCTTCACGCTTGGCTTAAGGACGATGGTCTGGCCGCTGGCGGTGATCAGTTCCATCTTGACTTCGCGCGCGCCCTGCACCGTCAGCGATTTTTCGCCGTGGTAGAAGTCGCCGTGGGTCATGTGCGAGACGTGGGTGCGCGAGGCTGGCGACCATGCCTGCATCGAATGCGGGTTCTTGCGTGCGTACTCCTTGACGGCGCGCGGGGCGCGGCGGTCCGAGTTACCTTCGCGCAGCACCGGGTTCACGGCGGAACCGATGCACTTGTTGTAGCGTGCCTTGATCGCTTTTTCTTCGTCGGTCTTGGCGTCGGCCGGGTAGTCGGGCAGGTTGTAGCCCTTCTCCTGCAGTTCCTTGATCGCGACGGTCAGCTGGCCGACCGAGGCGCTGATGTTCGGCAGCTTGATGATGTTCGCGCTCGGGTCGAGCGTCGTCTTGCCCAGTTCGGCCAACGTGTCCGGCACGCGCTGCTGCGGCGTCAGGTTTTCCGGGAAGGCGGCCAGGATGCGGGCGGCGACCGAAATGTCGCTCGACACGACGTCGATGCCGGCGGCCTTGGTGAAGGTGCTGACGACTGGCAGGAAGGCGTGGGTCGCCAGCAGCGGCGCCTCGTCGGTCAGGGTATAGATGATGGTCGGATTACTGCTCATGCGCTTTTTCCTCGGTTCTCGCGAACGGTTCGCGATCTATAAATCTTGATAAGTAACGCTGGTCGTCCGAAAGACCTCTACAGCGGCCCAAGTCTTCTATAAGACATAAGACGAGCGTTTCACATTATGCACCAGTATTTTACAGGGCGCTATAGCTTTAGCAAGCGCCGGGGCAAGGGAATCGCACTCCGGAACCGGAGCAAAAAAGCTCCGAAAGCGGAAAAACCCGCCGGGACCAAAAGGTCGGGCGGGTCTTTCTTCCACTGTACTGCCAGCGCGGCCGGAGCCGCGCGCAAGTCGTGCTGCGAAGCGGGCTATTAGGCCGACAGGGCTTTCAGGGCAGCAGCCAGGCGGCTCTTGTGGCGAGCAGCCTTGTTCTTGTGGATGATCTTCTTGTCGGCGATGCTGTCGA
>Ga0213835_101794_pt1 | contig 11758 bp, 8 predicted proteins | sample SWPATP01_FD_160576 | JGI IMG/M metagenome (GOLD analysis project Ga0213835, IMG submission 160576) | Coastal seawater microbial communities from Marineland, Florida, United States - SWPA TP0 #1 | ecosystem: Environmental > Aquatic > Marine > Coastal | place: USA: Florida | collected 2016-08-05
GCTGCGTCAAGCTTGCGCGAGCGTCCATCCTTGCCTAATCCCGGTGCAAGGCAGCCGTCGCGCGGCATGCCGGATGCGGATGGAGCGATGGCCCTGACCTTCAATACAAAGTTCGAGCCGGCCCATGGTCAAGCCGTGGAGGTGGCGCAAGGCGTGCTGCGCATCACCGCGCCCAATCCGTCGGCCTTCACCTTTCACGGCACCAACAGCTATGTCGTGGGTTCCGACACGCTGGCCGTCATCGACCCCGGGCCCGGTATCCCGGAACATCTCGATGCGCTGATGGGGGCCATCGGCGACCGGCCGGTCAGCCACATCTTCGTCAGCCACACCCATGTCGATCATTCGCCGCTGGCGGCCGCGCTCAAGCGGCGCACCGGCGCCATCGTGTGCGCGGAAGGCCCCCACCGCACCGCCCGTCCGCTCCATCTGGGCGAGGTCAACGCGCTCGACGCCAGCGCCGACACGGATTTTGTCCCCGACCGGGTTCTTGCCGACGGCGAATTGGTGGACGGCGACGGCTGGGCCTTTCGGGCCATCCACACGCCGGGCCACACGGCCAACCACTGCGTGTTTGCATTGGAGGGAACCGGCATCCTGTTTTCGGCCGATCACGTGATGGCGTGGGCAACGTCCATCGTCGCTCCACCCGATGGCGCGATGGGCGACTACATGGCGTCGCTGGACAGGATGCTGGAACGTGACGACCGTCTCTATCTGCCCGGCCATGGTGGCGAATTGGACAAACCGAAACCCTTCCTGCGCGGGCTCAAGACCCACCGCAAGATGCGCGAAGGGGCGGTCCTTGCCCGGATCAGGGCCGGCGACCGCACGATTCCCGACATGGTGCGCGTCATCTATCGCGACATCGACCCGCGCCTGCATGGCGCAGCCGGATTGTCGGTCTTCGCGCATCTCGAAGATCTGGTCGCCAAGGGCCTTGTCGCTTGCGAGACGGAGCCGAGCCTGGCGGCCAAGTACCGTCCAGGGTGACCGACCTGCGAGCTTGTCCTATTCGACCGGCATGATCGGGATCGAAAGCATGGCATCATCCAGGCGTTCCATGAACCCGGTGATACGTCGCGCATTGTCGCCGAAATCGTGATCGCCGTATCGCGAGGCCGAGCGAATATCGACATAGGTGAACCCGAACTCGTCGCGAATCCTTATCGCCACGTTGGAGACGAAACCCAGCACCAGCGTTCGCGCTTCATACTCGATGGTGATCGTCGAACTCTCGTGCCGAGGGTCGGGCTGGCGGAGCACCTCCCATCCGCGCTGGGCGGCGACGGTTCTGATCACTTCCTCGACCGTGCCGCGAGGATGTTCGTAGCGGCGGCCTGTTACGGCGGGATAATGCTCGCGCTGAAGCAACGCCGCTTCCTCGCTGATGGGCTGCACCGGGTTCATCCAGCCGCTGCGCTGGCGTGCCGCCTCCCGCAGCGCCGGCGGATTGGACGTGTCGGTCGAAATATCGGACAGGCGGGGCCCGGTTGCATAAAGGACCGCGCCGAGGCCGAATGGCGCCAGCACGGCCAGCGCCAGCAGGGCTGCGCCGAACGACTTTCCGATGCCCAGTTCGTCCACGTGCCACAGCTTTGCAATCGCGGACCAGGAAACCGCCAGCGCCAGAACCGCCAACAGCGCGACCAACCCGGCGACGGCGAGAAAGGATGGCGTGTCGACCACCTCCAACCGATGACCGGCAACGCCAACGACCAATAGCGCCAGCGAAAAACGGGCCAATGTCCAGGCCCATCGCGCCCGCCGCGATTCCCGCTGAAAGGGATACGCTTTCATTGATGAGACCGCCCTGCCGCCGCCAGTTGCACGAGCCGTCCATAGACTGTCGTGATTTCCCGGTCAAAGCCAGTCACCGTCGCAAATCATCTGTCTGCGCGGCCAGATGCCTCCGGATGCAATCCTTCAGGTTCGCCGCATGTCGGATGACAAGCTGACATCAAAGGCCGGACTGATCGACCGGCCGGACAAAACAAGGCGGGCCCGACAATTCACGCCGGGCCCGCCTCGATACTACCGACCGCCCGCTGGCGACCTTGCGCTGGGGAGCAAGGGCTCCTTGCTCAGAACTCTTCCCAGTCGTTCGTGGCCAGTGCCGTGTTGCCGGCAACGGCTGGCACCGGGCGCGGCCGCGACGGTGCTGCGGCCCTGGGTGCAGCATGGCTGGCAGCCGGTGTCTGAGGCCGTCCGGCCTCAACCCGCGCACCGCTCCGGCCGGCGGTTCCAGATGTCTGGAACTGCTTCAGCAGTTCGGCCAGGGTCACGGCTTCCTGAGCGAGCCCGACGGAGGCGGCATTCATCTCTTCCGCCATCGCCGCATTGCTCTGGGTTACCTGGTCCATGTGGTTGACGGCCTGTGCGACCTCACCAAGCCCCACAGACTGTTCCTGAGCGGCGGTAGCGATGGCATCCATGTGCTCGTTGATCGCCTGCACCAGTCCGCCGATCGCGCTCAACCCCTCGCCCGTCTCGCTCACCAGCTTTACGCCATCGCTGACCGCGACCTCCGAATTGCCGATCAGCGACTTGATCTCCTTGGCGGCATTGGCCGAGCGCTGTGCCAGTTCGCGCACTTCCTGGGCAACCACGGCAAAACCCTTGCCCGCCTCGCCAGCCCGGGCGGCCTCGACGCCGGCATTGAGCGCAAGAAGATTGGTCTGGAAGGCGATCTCGTCGATCAGCCCGATGATCTGGCTGATCTGGCGCGCGGAATGCTCGATGCGCTGCATCGCGCTCACCGCGTTGCCTGCCACCACACCCGACTGCTCGGCGCGGTTGCGGGTTTCGCGAACGATGTCGCGCGCCTCGACCGTGCGCGTCGATGTCGACTTCACGTTGGAGGCGATTTCCTCCAGCGCCGCAGCCGTCTCCTCGAGCGAGGCCGCCTGCTGCTCGGTCCGCTTGGCGAGGTCTTCGGAAGCGTGCGAAATCTCGCCCGACCCGCCGCTGACCGCATTTGTGGTACGGCCGACCGAGATGAGCACCGAGCGCAGCTGCTGAACGGACTTGTTGAAATCATGCCGCAGCGCTTCGAACTGCGGCGCGAATTCCTCATGGATCTCGCAAACCATGTCACCTGACGCCAGCCGACGTAGCCCTTCCGCCAGCGTTCCGGTTGCCTTGATCAGCCGCTCCTCGGCCTCTGCTTCGGCACGCGCTCGCATTTCCTCGCGTTCGCGCTCGTTGGCCAGCCGCGACTTTTCGGCCGCTGCCTCCAGTTCCTGGTTGCGGATTGCGGCTTCACGGAAGACCTCGACCGAACGGGCCATGTCTCCGATCTCATCCGCCCGCTGCGTGAAGGGAATTGCACTGTCACGATCACCTTCGGCAAGCGCATGCATGCGCCCTTCAATGGATCTAATCATGCTGGAAACACTGCGAACCACAAGAACGCACAAGGCAATCACCAGAAACGATATGACCAACGCGGTGCCAGCGCCCCACATGAAAGACGATCTGAGCATTTCGAGTTCGCGCTGGGCCAATGCTTGCAGGGCGTTGCCGGTTTTTGCAACGAGTTCGCTCATCAAGCTGGTCTGCGCGCCGGTATGCGCGCCCCATTGTTCAGCCTGCCGTGCGTTGGGGCCGGGAGGATCGTTCAGGTATATTTCGCTTCGTGCAGTTGCAAGGAACTGGCCGGCAGAGCTCGCCTGAAATGAATCGAATTCGCCGACGATGTCGGACGAGAGGAACTCACGCAGAGGTGGCGTATAGCGGTCGCGCAAATTCTTGGAATAAAGGATGAAGGTTATCTCAGGCGTCGTCAGTTCCTCTCCGCCGAAATATTTGTGCCCGAGCCGAATTTCGATGAGGCTGGAGTCCTTGACCTGCATCAGTGCATGATAGCCGTCGATGAATCTGGATAGCGGCAGGTGGTTGATTGTGGCTGCCGAGCGACGGACCAGCTCAAGTCCGGCTGCCGAAGCGGGCTGAAGAATGAAAAGACCGTCTCGGGGCCCTGCGGTTCCAGCGTCTACATTGCGCCGGTAGTCGGCCAGTTGCCCGAACTTCTCCTTGATCAGAGCGTACGAACTCTCGATCGCTTCGTCCGAATTGCCCCCGGATTTCCAGTTTTCGTAAGCCGATTGGAGCTCTGCAAAGGAGGCGTCGACCGCTTGCCGACGCTCTACGACATTTGCAGGAGTTGCAAATGCTTCTGCCGGCAATGTTTGGGCAATCGTTCCGCCAGCATTGGCGAGCTGCTGCACAACGAGCTGGGCATCCAGATCGGTGTACTGCCTGTAGCTGTCCATCACGGAGGTTACGCTAAGCCAAAGAAATGCCAGCAAGGGCGCGGTGGCAATGAGGAAGAGAAGATGACGTAGGGAAAATTTGCTCATGATGTCCTCTATGGCGCCCACATGCAAAAGTGGCAGGCGGAGACGTAACTTCCTCCCGGCCGGAACAATTCGGTTTTTGAATGAAATAATTGTAAATGACTTGGCCCTGTTCGACCCGGTTTTGTTTTCCCCTAGGGAAAGTTGCGGTCGTGATGGGAGGCCTTCACGCGCTTGAATGGAGCCGATCTGCGAGAGTCGAGGTTTCGCGCGTCAAACTGCAACCCGACGGCTGGTGAGAACAGGGTCGGGCTAGACCCTTCCACCCCTCGCGGGTGCGCCGATGCGGTTGATCAATAGTGATTCCACGACTGATCGCAAAAATCCGTCGCCCGACGACTGACGCGGCCGGGCCGGATCACCCGGCGGGTACCGGCCAGTGTTGAGCGCGGAACTGGTCGCAACGCCAAGCATCGGGCTTTTACCCCCCATCATGGGCGCTTTGAGTACGGCCGCGCGACACGGATGCCGCGCGGCCTCTTCGTTTCTAGTTGGCGTTGTCGGCCAGCCATTGGGTCATTTCATCGATCTCCCTCACCTGGGCCTCGATGATCTCCTCGGCAAGGCTGCGGATCCAGTCATCCTGGCCATGCTCGAGCTGGATACGCGCCATGTCGATGGCGCCCTGATGATGGGCGATCATGGCACATGCAAATGCTACGTCCGGATCGTCATGCATCATGCCTTCCATCATGGCCGGCATGGTGACCATCATTTTCTCCATGTTCTCGCGCTGGAAATCGGTCATGCCATGCATGTCCATGTCGTCCATGCCCATCATGCCCATGCCGCCGCCGTGCATGCCACCATGCATGCCGCCATGTCCCATGTGGCCCATGGCGCTCTCGACGGCGCATTGTTCGGGCAGGCGGAATTCCGCCTCGTCCTGTGCCAGAGCGGGAAGTGTAAGCGCGGCAGCCACCATCGAGGCCGCGATAGCCGTTTTCATTGTCCTCATCGGGATATTCCTTTGCTGGATGATTCTGCTTTTGTCAGATCAGCCAGGGAGCGCGCGGGGGCGGCAAGGGAATGGCGGGGTCGATGCCTACCTGCTCCAACGCGGCGGATGGCTCGGGGCTCGGATACAGCCTTGCATGCGCCATAGCTGCCGGCGGCTGGGCAACTCCGGGATGGCAATGAGCCATCGCGCAGCATCCCTGATCTGGAGAACAGACAGGCATCGCAACAGGGTCTGCGTGATCGTGGACAGCCGCATCGGCATGCGGTTCTACCAGATGATGTTCGTCCCCATGAAAGCCATGGGCTGCGCCCATGGCCGGCCAGACCAGGCAAATCGCGACTGCCAGCAGCATGCTGGTGAGAATGTCTCGGATCCGGGTCAGGCGGTTTCGGCGCAACATTCGCTTGGACTTCCGGTTCCACCCGCGGCAAGGATCGGGTGCTGATGGCAACGACGATCGTGCTTGGCGACACCATCGTCCTGCCGCAGTCGCTCTCCAGGCTGCGGCACGCACATGAAGATAGGGCTTCCGGTCACTGGAAGGTCAAGGATCGGCCCGCCGCTTGTATCGATCGGCGGCCCTTGGATCGATGGGGAGGGCTGGAATGACAAATCGGCATCGCCTTCAAGCGGCATTGGCGGCAGGGGCATTGGCGGCAGCATTGGGCGCGACGGCGTTGCTTTGGTGGCCCTCAGGCCCTGTCGAGGCCGGGCTGTTGCGGCCCGACCACGCGCAGACGGTGAGGCTTGGCGAAAGCCTCTACCGCGAGCACTGCGCTGCCTGTCATGGGATCAATCTGGAAGGCGAGACCTCCGAGTGGCAGGTCCGTGACGCGGACGGCTATCTGCCGGCGCCACCCCACGATGAAACCGGCCACACCTGGCACCACGCCGACCAGTTGCTTTTCGCCATGACAAAATACGGCATCGCAGAAGCTGCCAACCTGCCGGACTACCAGACGCGCATGCCACCCTATGACGGCATTCTGGAAGACGAGGAGATCATCGCCATCCTCTCCTACATCAAGGCGGCCTGGCCGCCCCATGTTCGGCAATACCAGGACGACATCAACCGACGCTCCGCAGGCCGGCCGAGGTAGTCCTGCCTCGCAAATGGCACGCGGCGGCCGCTAGGCCGCCGGCAACACGTGGTCGCGGAACTGCTCGCGCAGCGTCGTCTTCTGGATCTTGCCGGTCGCAGTGTGAGGGATCTCCGCAACGAAGGCGACGTCGTCCGGCAGCCACCATTTGGCGACCTTGCCCTCCATGAAGGTCAGCAGGTCGTTTTTGGTAAGATTGCGGCCCTGCTTGGCGACCACGACGAGGAGCGGCCGCTCGTCCCATTTGGGATGCGGCACGCCGATCACCGCAGCCTCGGCCACGTCGGGATGTCCCACGGCTAGGTTTTCCAGTTCGATGGTCGAGATCCACTCGCCGCCCGACTTGATGACATCCTTGGCGCGGTCGGTGATCTGCATGAAGCCGTCGGCGTCGATATGGGCCACATCGCCCGTGTCGAACCATCCTTCCGCATCGAACTGCTCGGCACCTGCGCCACCGAAATAGGCCTTCGCCACCGCCGGCCCGCGCACCTTGAGCCGGCCGAAGGTCTCGCCGTCCCAGGGCAGTTCCTTGTCGTCGTCGTCGGTCACCTTCATCTCGACGCCGAAGGGAGCAAAGCCCTGCTTCTGCTTCAGGTCGAGCCGCGCCTCGCCTTGCAGGTCCGCATGCTGGGGCTTCATCGAACCCAGCGTACCGAGCGGGCTCATCTCGGTCATGCCCCAGGCGTGGATGACCTCGACGCCGTAATTGGCCTCGAATTTCTGCGTCATCGCGCGCGGGCAGGCAGAACCGCCGATGACGACCTTGTTCAGATACGGCAGCTTCTTGCCGGTCTCCTCCAGATAGGAAAGCAGCATCATCCACACGGTGGGCACGGCGGCGGTGAAGGTCACACGTTCGGTGTCGAGCAGTTCCCAGATCGCCTCGCCATCCATGCGCGGGCCGGGCATGACCAGCTTTGCCCCGATCATCGGCGCGCTCTGGGCCAGGCCCCAGGCATTGGCATGGAACATCGGCACCACCGGCATGACCGTGTCGCGACACGAAATGCCCATCGCATCCGGCATGCAGGCGATCATCGCGTGCAGCACGTTGGAGCGGTGCGAGTAGACCACGCCCTTGGGGTTGCCGGTCGTGCCGGACGTGTAGCACATGCCGCAGGCGGCACTCTCGTCGAGGGTCTTCCAGCTGAAGTCGCCATCGGCGCCCGCGAGCCAGTCCTCATAGGCGATTGCGTTCGCCAGCGTGGTCTGCGGCATGTTTGCCGCGTCGGTCAGAACGATCACCTTCCTGATCGTCTCCACCTGCGGCACGATCTTCTCGGCCAAAGGCAGGAAGGTCAGGTCGACGAACAGGGCGACGTCGCCCGCATCCTTCATGATCCAGGCGATCTGCTCGGGAAACAGCCGCGGGTTGAGCGTGTGGTAGACCCCGCCCACGCCCATGATCCCGTACCAGGCCTCCAGGTGCCTGGCGGTGTTCCAGCCGAGCGTGGCAATGCGGTCGCCCTCGCCAAATCCCTCGCGTGCGAGCAGTTGCGCCACCTTCAGCGCGCGCGCCCGCACTTGAGCATAGGTCGTGCGCAGGATCGGTCCTTCCACCGAGCGCGAAACGATCTCGCGGCTGCCATGCTGCCTCGCCGCATGATCGAGTATCTTGTGGCACAGCAGCGGCCAGTCCTGCATCAGTCCCTGCATAAAACTCCTCCCTATTCTTGCAGCGCCGCCAATCTTCATCGGAAGTCGCGCCTTGGCAAGCGCCCCGATGCGCCTCATTGACGCCATTTTCCCCGCCAACTGTCCTGGCCAGAGGGGCGGGCGTCGAATGAAACGACGGAGAATGCCGCCATGGCGAAGAAGACCAGGCCCCAATCCGCAGCTGCGGAGACATCCATCCCGTTCGAAAAACTGCGCGATGCGCTTGGCCCGCTCGTGGCCGGGACGCAGGGCGACAAGGAGCGAACCGCGCTGCGCCAGGGGCTGGAAGCGGCCGGCGTCTGCGTTCTCTTCGACATCGCCCATGGCGAGACCGACAGGCTGAGATGGTCAGCCGCCCTTGCCTTCGACCGCGAGGAAGGCCGCGAGATCGCGGTCGTGGCGCTGGAGCGGGCGTCCGGCGAGATCAGCCTGGAGCCGGCCGACAAGAGCAAGCTGCCGATTGCCGCCATCGCGCTCTCCTATGCCGGCCTTGCCGACACTTGGGGCCGGGAAGCGGCCTAATCTACCGTCTCGTCCACCGCCTCATTGGGATCCCGCCAGACCGGCTCGGGCACTTTTTGGTCGACCTCCTCCTGGGGCAGCCCGAAGACGTCGACCGCAATGCGCCGCGCCTCGCAGCGCGCCATATAGGCCATGCGGTGCTCGATAGCGTTGATCGTCGCCGCCAGTTCCTCGTCGCTCTTCTTCCGGTCCTTTTCGGCCTGTTCGCGCGCCATCGCGGCGATGCGCTCGCACAGCGCGACCAGCCGTTCGAGTGCGGCGACCTGGCGCGCCTCCAGCGGCAGCCCCGCCTCGAGCTTTCGCAAAATCGTCTCGGTATGTTTTGTCAAAACCGCGCCGATGCGCGCGATACGGTCGGCGGGCGGCTCGTCCGGCCAGGGCTCGAGTGCGGCCAGCGCCTGCAATTCGGCCGTGCCCGGCGCCTCCTCGGTCTCGGTCGGATCGACCGTGTCGAGCTCCTCGCCGGCGCGGATGCGCCTCGACAGCTCGACGATCTGCGCCTGCATGCGGCGCAGGCGCGCGTGGCGGAAATCGATCGACTTCCAGCCGTCCTCGGCGGCGCGGTGGGAGACGGTGGTGGTGTGCACGCCCATGATGCCGGCGATGCGCTGATGGGTGGCCGAAAGCCCCTCGCTGACGGCGCGGGCGGCGGCCCATTGCTGGTCTGAAATGGTTCGCGACATGAAACCCTCCTCGGGGAAAGGCCCGGCCGGATTGCCGGGGTGGAGGGATTATCGGGGTGGTGGGAAGGGGGGTGGATAGAATTGGGGGCAGTTCCGACTTCGGCAGTAACGGAGGCTAGGCTGGCACGTTAGGGGCCGACTGCGGACTGGCAGCTTTTGATTGTGCCGACCGGATAGATGCCCTTTGTCCCAGCCTAAATGTCTGCCCCGGCGCCCAGCTGCAGGAAGCAGCTCGACAAAATTGCCAGCCAGCGGTGGTCGGGACGGAATGTTAGTATCGCGCGGCGACGATCTGCGTCTACCCTCGATTGGTGAGCAGGTCGAACCTGACGAAGAACTCCCTTGGTCCGCCTTCAACCTGGAATTCGGGCTCGAGGATCGAAGGGACCGGCACGAAGATACGATCCTTTGTGATTAGGGTGGTGGTCGCGAACATTCCGCCTCCCGTCTTGCTGTTGTCGATGGGGCTTTTGAGCTCAATGTCGTAATAGAGGCTCAGCCGTTCTGTCGCCTCGGTGAAGATGTAGACAACGCGATGACCACCCCAAAGAATACGGGTCGTGTGCGGGACCAGGAAGAAGTCTGCCTCGGTCTTCATCACCCGATCGGATAACCCGAGCAGCATGGTGAACTGATTGAGGAGCGGATATTGCCCCTGCGTCGTCAGTATCTTCATCGAAGACGAGACGTTGTCGCGAATGATCGGAGGCGCGGCGTTGAACTCATGACCTTCCGACGCGGTGGACTCGTCTGGCTTCACCGGCGACTCCACCAGCCCAGGCACTTCGCGCTCGATTGCTCCCACCTGCTCGGCCGACACGCGCTGTGTCTGCGGTCGCGCGAACGATTTGGCGGTTTCCAGGACGGTGGCGAGAGAGGAGGTCCCGGCGAGATAATCCCCCAACACGCCTTCTAGGTCGCCTCTGTCGGATTCCTCCAAGCGGTACAGCTCTTTGCTGCGCTCGAGCACCTTCCGCAAGGCCTCCACTCCCCCTTTGGTCGAGGATGGGACGTGTTGCTGGATCTTAGGGTAGAGGTTGACGCGCACGTAATCCTTCATGAACTGAGCGAACAACTCGTAGGCCTGCGCCTGGATTTCCAGCAGCGGCGTGATCGAGGAACTGCGTCTTGCGATGTAAATCTTAACCGAACCGCCTTTCTCCTCAGTTAGGGCGGTGACGTTGTGCGAAATGTCGGCGAACACAATCTCCACGTCCGGGACCAAATAGTCGTCCCGAAGGATGCTGGCGATCCTGAACAGCACCGACGCCTCCGAGATTTCGAGTTCTTTGCCTGCATATATCTTCAGGATTTGGGCCGAGGTCGGGATCTGCTGGATCTTAAGGATGGTTGTCAGGTACTGCTGCTGGACCTTGCGACGCGGTTGGTTCGGGGAGACTTGGACGACGAAGCTGTTCTCGTTGGCAAAGGTGCCGATGATACCTCGGTCGTTCTGGCTGTATTGGTATGCTGCCCGGGTGCCCACATAGTCTTTGAGATCACCCAGCGCAACATTCTCCTCGTTCGGGTGAACGAGGATTGTGACGCGCTTGGCCAAGTCGTAGCGCCCATTGGTTGATATCCAGGAGAGGAGAGAGTTGCTTCGGTCCGCAAGAGTGGTGTCGGCAAGGCATTGCGATGCGGCCCTCTCGGCCAGCGATACGAGCCTCGTCGCCTGATTGATGCTGTCTCGGTTTAGCGCGTCGCGTCCCGCAGTGGGTTGCAGGAACGGCAGATTGGCAAATCCTCCGAACTGATAGTTGCCAGCGACCGGAATTGGCGCCAGCCCGAAAAGTGACCGCAACCCCATGAGCTGTCCGCCGCCCTGCAGCAGAGCCATCTCTCCAGTGATCGGCGTTTCCGACACGCTGATGTCGGTCACGATGATAAGGATCTGGGCGTTCGTGTCCGCGCTGACCGAGAATCTGGCTTTGAAGCCTTGCTGCTTCAGTTCGACGCTTCCGAGCGGGCTATATGTTTTGACCTGCGGCGGCAAAGCGTCGATCATCGACTTCGCACTAATGAGCTCGCCATTCAGATGCACGGGGACGGGCAGCAGCGACACATACGGCACAAGGTAAGACTTGGCCTGCTCGGGCAGGATGGAGTTCGAGGCGTCAAGCGTGGCGACCAAAGTCGTGCCGATCGGCCGATCGGCCTGGAGCTTGTCGAAGGTAATGCACTCCTCTCCAATCCTGAGGGTATCGCGCTCGGCCACGCTTCTCAGCACCTCAGATCCACTCATGGAGCGCGTGACAATCTCAAGTCGCGAGCACACGCCAAAGTTGGCCATCGCGCCGATGCCGAATGTTCCAACGACACCGGCCTTCTTGGCGCGCTCCGAATGCTTGCCGCTGGATCCTGCCTTCCAGAAGTTCTCTCGCAGCGATCGCTCGTCCATGCCAACGCCGTTATCGGTGATGGTTATGGTGCTTCCGTCTATGCGGATGTCGATCTGGCCGCCTTTCTTCAGGG
>Ga0213835_101795_pt1 | contig 11748 bp, 12 predicted proteins | sample SWPATP01_FD_160576 | JGI IMG/M metagenome (GOLD analysis project Ga0213835, IMG submission 160576) | Coastal seawater microbial communities from Marineland, Florida, United States - SWPA TP0 #1 | ecosystem: Environmental > Aquatic > Marine > Coastal | place: USA: Florida | collected 2016-08-05
CCCACTTTTTCTTCCGGTACAGAGGTCTCTGGCGGGGCAGGTTTTGCATGCCGGAGTTCTGTATTTTTTGTACATGTGGCTGTCCCTCTGTCTTGTTTTTTTATGCAGGGTCCCCGTAGTGGAGAGTATCTGCCCCTGTGGACAGGTGTATGTGTCGGAATCAGGATGATAGTTGAACTTATTGACCAGGTAGTCTTCGGTAGTTCTCCCGAAAACATCGGGACAGGCTGAATTTGTTGGAGTTGACTATTTCATTGGGAGCTACTATGGTCTGGATTCCGTTGTTCTGGCAATCCTGAATTTCTCTTCCGTTGTGATATCCTTTGTCGGCCAGTACTGTGAAACCATCTGTCTTGAGGTTTTCCTTGGCTTCGGATGCGATGTCATGTAGGGCATTTCTGTCGTTTTTGTTAATGACTTGTGTTGCTACCACGAGGTTATGTTTGTCATCGACTGCAGCCTGCACGTTATAAGAAACCTCAACGACCTGTCCTTGGACGAGCAGTGCTTTGGAGTCAGGATCAGTGGTGCTGATCTGGGTTTCTCCGCTTTGCTTGAGTTTCCCCTGTAGGAGCTCGTAGTTGATTTTGTTGAATTGGAAGTATTTGAGTTTTTCCTGGATGAGGTTGACTTCCTGCTCATTGAGTTCTTTGTCATCTGCCTGATTGAGCTGTTGGAGGTATTCTTCGGTCTTTTGTTCTATATAAGTTAGGTGCCTGTCAATCTTGCTTTGGCTGTAGTTATTCTTCTTGCTGTTGGATGCCCTGAACTTACTGCCATCGACGGCCAGGGTTTTGGATCCGATCAGACCTGCATCCTGCAGGAAGGTTGTATAGAGTTTAAAGCAGTTTTTGAGCGCCTTGGGATTATCCTTACGGAAATCGGCAATGGTGTGATAGTTGGGAGTAAGTCCGTTGATCAACCATCTGACTTCTATGTTGCGCATACATTCTCTTTCCAGCCTTCTGCTGCTTCGGATACCATTGAAATATCCGTAGAAGTAGAGTTTGAGCAGTGTTTTGGGATGAAAGGAAGGTCTTCCGTCGATTGGATTGGAAGGCTTTTGCTCAAGGCCTTGATTCTGTTTTGGAGGTTTTGACCCAAAACCGAGTAAGTCAAGGTCGAGTTTGTTGATGAAAGCATCGATGACCCTGACAGGATTGTCATTATCGACAAAGTCATCCAAGCTGGAAAATGTCAATTGGAATCGGTCAGTTCCTTGGATATAGTGCATAGAGATAAAAGAGGATTGTTAAAAATAACCTCAACTAAATTTACTAAATTTCAGGAGATTGTTGAATAGCCAACTAAAAAATAGGAGAGGCTTTTTTCACAGTCTGACGTTGTGGTGCATGACAAAACGATCTCCTATTTAAAATATTCGTATCTTTAAGAAAGATTAAAAAACATGGAAACAATTAGAATTGATATATTGAATCCTAAAGCCAAAGCCCTTTTGAAAGACTTGGCAAATTTGGATTTGATAAGGATTAGGAAAGAGGATTCTGAGAATGCTTTTTCTGAGGTATTAAAAAAATTCAGGAGTAAGTCAGATGAAGCCCCAAGTTTAGAGGATATTACTAAAGAGGTTGAAGCAGTCCGCAAAGCCCGGTATGAAAAATAGAAGGGTAATTCTAGATTCTAATCTTTGGATAAGTTTTTTGATCTCCCAAAGACAAAAGGAATTGGATGTCCTTCTTGAATCTGGAGCAATAACCCTGATATTTTCCCAAGAATTGCTTGAAGAGTTTTTAGAGGTTTCTGAAAGGCCCAAATTCAAAAGATTTTTTAAAAAATCAGATATCAAAATGCTATTGACCCAAATTGAAACTTTTGGGGAATTAATAAAGGTGGAATCAAAAATCAATGAATGTAGGGATCCAAAAGATAATTTCTTATTGAGTCTTTCGATTGATGGTAAAGCAGATTTCTTAGTAACAGGAGATTCTGATTTATTAGTATTAGGGAAGATAGAGAAGACAAAAATAGTTTCTTGGACTGAATTCATTTCTCAGGAATAAAAAATCACGACACCACAGTCGAGTAGGTAAAGGGGAATTCCACCTTGTCGGGCAGGCCAGCCCGGATGACCCAGTCGGACGGGATTTGAGGTAGTAGGAAAGCATTGATTCATACCCTTTTCGTCTCAAGCGTGACAGAGTTATAGTAGTAATAAGTATAGGGCTTTGATCCGCCGCGGCGGACCAAGCCCCTTGACAATATTTAACAAATAGCTTTTTTTATTTGCTGCAGCGCATCTGGGCATTCTTTTCCTCTGAAATCACCGCAAACCCCGAGGTTTTGACATCAACCAGACGAAATACAAGAAATGCACTTATCTATCCTTAAAGCCTGCATTGATCAATCCTGCCAGTAGCTTGGGATCAGAATGAAAATATTTATTAGATTATTTTTTATGTTAGGATTCCTAACTATATTTGGTGAAGCAATAATGCCCAGTAACAAATAAATTCCTAACCCAATGGCAAAATCAGTTTTCTATCATGCAGGTTGTCCAGTTTGCCTAAGTGCAGAACATGACATCATTCACCTATTAGGTTCTGACAATGTAGAAGTGGTTCACTTCGGCAACGACAAGTCAAGAATAGCAGAAGCAGAAAGTAAAGGCGTCAAATCTGTTCCGGCTTTGCTTACTCCAAACGGTAATGTATTGCACATCAACTTTGGTGCTTCTATGGCAGAGGTAAAAGGTTAAAAAATTTGCCCCATATAGTTAGGACAACTACCTTTTTGGGGCTACCTTTTGACATTTATAGATCAAACATCCTTTTAATCAATTTGAACCTCGCGTATGCATTTCCTGCAATCGCACTTTACCCCTCAATCAAAAACAATGGAAGTAGCAGTTTGGGACACCTATGTAACAAAAAAAGATGGCAACATAATGCACTTTGACATTATCGCTCCATCATCCATAAAAGACACAACCGTGATTTATGAATATGGCAAAGCCTATTTGAAAAGCAAAGGTGAAGAAGGGCAACCTCTAACCTCCAAAGAGTGTAGGTTCTGCCATGTCAGAAGTTTACAGACCCAATGGGAAGCCGACATACAAAGACAAGGATACTTTATTCTTGAAATAGAAAACTGCAGTTAAAGTAAGAACCAATGTTAAATTAGGCCATATATTTGATGATATTGTACAAAATTGAATCCATATGAGCCATTCAGATTTTAACCTCACACATCAGAACAAAAGTACGGAAAGTAAAATCGTTGCCTCATTGGAAAGAATCGCCCAAGCATTCCGGGTTTTGTTATGGCAACAGAGTAAGGAAAACTCTCTTACTCCTATTCAGGTGCAAGTGTTAATATTCCTAAGGTTTCATACAGAGGATAAATGTAAAGTAAGCTATCTGGCCAATGAGTTTAACATGACCAAAGCCACCATCAGCGACACCATAAAGACCTTAGAGCAAAAGCTCCTCATAACCAAAGAATTTGAGCAACAGGACACCCGGAGTTACATCATTCGACTAACAACAAAGGGTAAGGAATTAGCCGACAAAACATCCTTATTCAGCAAAGAAATCAGCAACCCAATTGACAAACTGCATCCGGACGACAAGGTGAGCCTTTTGTTGAGTCTTCTAAATATTATCAGACACCTTAACCAATCCGGAGTCATTACCATACAACGAATGTGCCTGACCTGCCACTATTATGACTATTCCGACCAAAGCCAAAAGCATTTTTGCAAGTTGCTCAACCAAAATCTAAAGGCAAGTGACTTGAGAATAGACTGCCCCGAACACCTTATTAGGCAAGACTAGAAGGACAACAGCCACCCTTGCCCATCCCAAAGGCTGAAGTGCCAGATGAAAATCACAGTACCTTTTTTCCGAATTCTTGAAAAGTGATGCTCGTTGAAAAAAGTAGCTTAGATTTGTAAGAAATAATCCAATGTTAGCATCGGTTACCATAGCTATTTCCGGATCTGCGATCGGACTGTTCACCTTACTTTTGATTTTCAGAAAAAGAAAGTTGAGTAGGCCGGAAATTATATTGATGTTGTGGATTTTGGCTCTGGTGTTGAATCAGCTCTATTTTCTGGCAGTGGCACCTAATGTGGAGTTTTTACAGAATGTGCCGGCAATTATTCACCTGGTTGGAATGGGATTGGTGCTGATTCACTCCCCGCTCCTTTACCTTTTTTGCAGTAGGTTATTTCGGCCATCATTGAACTCAGGTATTCTCTGGCACTTTTTACCCTTTCTACTTTTTGTCACCGGAATGGCTTTAGCCTACCTTTGGCATGGTGATTACATGGTATTTAAGCATGGGTTTATTGGTTTTAAAGAAACCATATTTCCTTTAAATTACTATGGCGTTTATCTGGGCTTGACTTCCGGCACTTACACTATTTTGGCTTTTATTTCCATCAGGAAGCAGAAAGCCCACCTTAGCCAAACCCAATCAGGGGAATTAAGGAATTTACTCAATTGGTTGGAATATTGGGTCATTGCAGCTGTTATTTTCTTTGTATTGACCTACCTGATTGTTGAACTTTCTGTAACCGCACAACAAATAGATCCCCAGTTCACTTTTCAGATCATCAACCTTTTTATGAGTGTGTATGTCATCTATGTGAGTTACTGGGCCATAAGAAAAACATCTGCCTTTCAGTACTTAAAACCCGGTATAATATTGGAACGGAACCCAGGAAATCAACTACCTATACTTCATGTAAAAGAAATTGAAAATCTTTCCAGCCTGATTGTTGAAGTATTGGAAGAAGAAAAACTGTACCTGAACCCGGATTTTTCACTTTCTGACCTGTCACAGGCCATGAAAATCCCAGTAGGCAAACTTTCTTTCACCATCAATTCGGGGTTGGGAAAAAACTTCTATGATTTGGTCAATTCCTACAGGGTCAAAGAGTTTCAGAAAAGATTGGAGAAAGGTGAAAGCTTTCATCTTTCGCTTTTGGGACTGGCTTATGACTGTGGATTCCGTTCCAAATCAACTTTCACTGCATTTTTCAAAAAAGAAACCGGCATGACCCCTTCGAATTTTAAGAAATCCTTGGAAAAGAAGTCCGGGTAAATTTGTTCGGACGATTTTGGCATTACCTGAACCTACTTTTACAGCATCATTCATCCAAATCAATTATGTCCATTGTAAATGTGATTTCCTTTATGGTGTTATTCTGCTTTCAATACCCGGGATTAGAAAGTCAAGAATTCACCTTAGAAGTTAGAGTAGAGGGATACCAGACTGGCAAAGGTATACTCCGTGTTTGTCTTTTCGATAGCGAAGACAGCTTTTTCAATCATGCTATGGTATGTGAAGTACAGGATACTCCTATAAACATGAAAAGTATTTCCCTTAAGTTTTCAGAATATCTTCCTGCAGGAAAATATGCAATTGCTGTTTATCAGGATATCAATAAGAATGGAGTTCTTGACCGAAATTGGCTGGGGGTTCCAACTGAACCTTATGGGTTTTCCAATAATCCTTCTACACTTTTCGGCCCACCTTCTTTCCAAAAGGCTGCCTTTGAATTGACCGGCAACCACATTATAACCATCAAGCTATGAAAGCTGTTATTCTTCGCTGCCACAAAGGAAGCCGCATTTTGTTCTATACAGGGCTCATTCACTTGATACTTATCCCTGTTTTTCTGACCATGATGGGCTTCGATGACCGACAGGTGAATTTTGAAAATGTCTGGCTGAAACCCCTCCGGTTTGCTTTCTCCATCTGGCTATTCACCTGGACATATGCCTGGTTTACAAGTTTTACAAAAAAATTCAGAACGGTTTTCAATGTCCTGAATCATCTGATTGCCATCAATATGATGGTTGAGATGATCTTAATCTCCTTTCAAGCAGGACGGGGTGTAGCTTCACACTTTAATGTACAAACCCCGTTTGACACGACAATATTTTCCATCATGGGGGCTATAATTGGATTCAATGCGGCCATCTTGGGTGTATGGTTTTTGACTTTTGCATTTTGGGAAAAAGAGAAAGATTACTACCGTTCCTCAATTATTTGGGGTATGTCCATTTTTCTTTTGGGAAATCTTTCCGGTTACCTGATTATTCGATATGGTTGGCCTACTGACATTTTAGGTTCTTATTCAAAAATACCCATTACAGGATGGAAAGAGACCCTAAAAGACTTAAAAATTTCGCATGCTATCGGTTTACATGCCATTCAATTGCTACCAATATCGCAACTCTTTATCAAAAAGATGGGTGCAAATACTTCATTGATCCATATAGCAGGCATAACCTATCTGGTGATATATTTTTTAACTTTGTTTTACGCATTGCTCTAATGGGCCATTAGCCAAAAATCTTCAATCATGAAAATATCCACCTAATAGTGCACTATACTGCCATATTATATAAATTTTTAAAAATCAAACCTCAATCTCTAAAATCAAAAAAAGCCCTGAAAGATCTCAAATCTACCAGGGCTTTTTATTTTAATCAAATGGTATCTATATGCTATAAAGGAAAAACTTACTTCTCCACCTTTACTTCTGCCAAATCCCTTACTGCTGCTGCTATCCCCTCCGGATCAAAACCACATTCACGCTGTAGTTCTATTTGCTCCCCATGCTCAATAATCGCATCTGGAATACCCAGACGCTTGACTTTCGCTGAATAACCCTGATCAACCATCCATTCCAAAACGGCAGAACCAAAGCCTCCCATCAGACAACCATCTTCCACGGTAATCACTTTCTGGAACTTACCGAAAACTTCATGCAACAAATCCTCATCCAAAGGCTTTACAAACCGCATGTCATAATGCGCAGGATTAAGCCCTTCTTTGACCAAATGCTCACAGGCAGTCACGGCATAGTTGCCTATGTGGCCTATGGATAAGATGGCAACCTCTTCTCCTTCTTTTACAATTCTTCCCTGACCGATGGGGATATTGCGCATAGGAGTTCTCCACTCTGGCATTACGCCCTGACCCCTTGGGTATCGGATAGAGAAAGGTCCATTGAACTGTGTCGCAGTATACATCAGGTTCCTCAACTCCTCCTCATTCATCGGAGCGGATACCACCATGTTAGGAATGCATCGGAAATAAGCAATATCATAAGCGCCATGGTGCGTAGGACCATCAGCTCCTGCAAACCCTGCCCTATCTAAACAGAACACTACCTGAAGATTTTGCAAGGCCACATCATGGATCACCTGATCATAAGCCCTTTGCATAAAAGAACTGTAAATATTGCAAAAAGGAATCATCCCCTGGGTAGCCAATCCTGCAGAGAAGGTGACCGCATGTTGTTCGGCAATGCCCACATCAAAAGCCCTATCAGGCATCTCCTTCATCATAATGTTCAAGGAAGACCCGGATGGCATGGCAGGCGTGATGCCCATGATTTTCTCATTCTCTTTTGCCAGTTCCACCAAGGTATGACCAAAAACATCCTGGTATTTAGGTGCTTGCGGCGCACTTGGGGTCTTTTTATAAATCTCACCGGTTACTTTATCAAACAAGCCCGGTGCATGCCAAGTAGTTTTATTGCCATTTTCAGCTGGCGCATAGCCCTTCCCTTTTACCGTCACACAGTGAAGGATTTTTGGGCCAGGAATATCTCTCAGATCTGCCAGGATCTCAACCAGGTGATTGACATCGTGTCCATCCACAGGGCCAAAGTACCTCAGGTTGAGTGATTCAAACAAATTGCTTTGCTTCAAGACAGCAGATTTGATGGCTCCTTCCACCTTGGAAATTACTTCCTGAGCAGAAGTACCAAACTTGCTGAACTTACCCAAAAGGTTCCACACCTCATCTTTTACTTTGTTGTAAGTATGTGATGTGGTAATATCAGTCAAATAATCCTTCAATGCCCCAACATTTGGGTCGATGGACATGCAATTGTCATTAAGAATAATAAGCAGATTGGTATCTGACACCCCGGCATGGTTCATGGCTTCAAAAGCCATTCCCCCTGTCATAGACCCATCTCCAATGACTGCCACATGTTGCTTACGCTGATCGCCTTTGTACTTTGAGGCCATGGCCATACCCAAGGCCGCAGAAATAGAGGTACTGGAATGACCAACACCAAAAGTATCGTAATCGCTTTCTTTTCTTTTTGGAAAACCGGATAAACCCCCGTATATCCGATTGGTATGGAACTTTTCTTTCCTACCGGTCAAAATTTTATGCCCATATGCCTGATGTCCCACATCCCATACCAACTGATCATCAGGCGTATTCAATACATAATGTAACGCAACAGTAAGCTCCACAACACCTAAGCTGGCACCAAAATGACCCCCGTATACAGAAACATTATCTACTATGAACTGACGCAGTTCATCACAAATCTGTACTAGTTGGTCTTTTGAAAATTTCTTTAGATCGTACGGGGAGTCGATCTGTGCGAGTAATTTACCGGGTTTGATCACCATTTGCGATAAGTTTCTTTATAAAGGTAAATAACTTTCAAGACTGTTGAATGTTTTTTAAAAATGTAACTTTTAATAAATCAATGGACTCAACATGTCTTTTTATCCTTCAGATACATTAATTACCTTAATTTAAATATCTTTGGGTTTAAATCAGCCACAAATTTAACACAAAAAAAATAGTATCCAGTGAGTTTTGAGATCAAATTACCATTGTTTGAAGGTCCTTTCGATCTGATGCTCTTTTTTATTGAAAGAGATGAACTGGATATCTATGACATTCCCATCTCCAAAATCACCCAGGATTTCCTTGATTACATCCATCAGTTGGAGAAAATGGAGATCGAGGTGGCCAGTGAATTTATCCTTTTCGCTGCTACCTTGATGAAGATCAAATCCAAAATGTTATTGCCCCGCCCTGAACTTGATGAAAATGGGGAAGAAATCGATCCAAGGGAGGAATTGATCCGACATTTACTGGAATATAAAAAGTATAAATCGGTCATCACAGACCTGGCCAATTTGGAAGAGGTGCGTTTGTCGAAGGAAAAACGTGGAAATATTGCAGCAGAACTGAAAGCACTTTCCAAGGCAGATGACGTAGAAGCGGAAATGCAGGACCTAGACCTGTATAAATTGCTGAAAGTATTTCAAAAGGTCATGTCCAAGTATGCGGCAAGAACGGATGAAACCAAACACACCGTAATCCAGTATCCTTACACGATCGAACAACAAAAAGATTTTGTGCTACAGAAAATTAGCTTCAAAGACCGTGTCCCTTTTTCTGACTTTATCAGCTATAAACCTGATAAGATTTTTGTGATCTATACATTTTTGGCAATTTTGGAACTTCTTCAACTCTCCATGGTTACCATTACCATTGGCGATGGATTCAATAATTTTTGGGTTGAAAAAACTGAACCCGTCCCAACTACTTAAAGTATGAAGTTAGATAATAAGAAGATTTTTGCCACCCTTAATCCCAATAAGGTATGGGTTCCGATATTAATTGGGATTGGCATTGTTTTCTTGATGTTTTACTTGGATCCCAATGTCAATGCCAAAACCTTAAGAGGTATATTTGATGCCTCTGCTTGGGGAATTGCCTTGGCCATTTTTGTGATCCTATGCAGAGATGTGGGCTATATCTACCGGATCAGGGAAATCACAGACCGGCAACTCACTTGGATGAGGGCGCTATATGTGATCATTCTTTGGGAATTTGCCTCAGCTGTGACACCATCTATCGTAGGTGGCACTGCCGTAGCCGTATTTATTTTGAATAAGGAGGGCATTAAATTAGGGAAAGCCATCGCCTATGTGATGGTTACCGCCATTTTGGACAACCTATTTTTTGTCATTGGCGCACCCATTATCCTATTTCTTGCCCAAGGAAACATCTTCCCTGAAAGCAGATTGATGGAAATGAGGCTTGGCAGAAGTTTGGAGGTGTTGTTTTGGACCAGTTATGGTCTATATGCCTTTTACTCCCTGATAATGGCGGCGGCTTTATTTATAAGACCAAGGGTTTTTAAATGGCTACTGCTTAAAATCTATTCCATCAAATGGTTGAGAAAATGGAAACATTCTGCCAATGAATATGGAAATCAAATCATAGAAGCTTCCAAAGAATTGGTGGGTAAAAATTACAAATACTGGTTACCCATTATCGGCGCTACCATCTTCATCTGGAGCTCCCGCTACCTGATGCTCAATGCCCTGATCGGCTCCTACCAAAGCTTAAATGTCTTTGACCACGTGATCGTCTTTGCCAGACAGGTAATCATGTGGATTGTGATGATGATCTCCCCCACTCCGGGAAGCAGTGGCACAGCAGAGTTTTTCTTTGCCCAGTTCTTCTCTCAGTTCTTGCATGGATATACCTTCGTCACCAGTATCCTTTGGAGGTTGCTCTCTTATTATCCATACTTATTGCTGGGAGCCATTTTCCTGCCCAGGTGGATCAAGCAGGTTTTTTTCAAAAAGAAAGAAGAGTAAATACTATTCTGTATTTTTAGACCATGATGCATCGCCTTACTCAGGAGCAATTGGCCAATCTGCTACAAGCCCAACTGGAAGGGAAACAGACCGAAACTCCGATTTCCCAGGTAGAGATCGATTCCCGCAATTTGCTGCTGCCCGAACAGAGCCTTTTTGTGGCCTTGAAAGGCGCCAAATTTGACGGACATGATTTTATCCAAGAAGTATTCAATAAAGGTGTACGCAGCTTCCTTGTTCAAGAGGCCTATACGCCGAATACTTCCCTTTTGCAAGAAGCTGCTTTTCTAAAAGTTAAAAATCCGCTCAAATCCCTTCAACAGTTAGCCGCTTACCAAAGAAGCCTTTTTAAAGGTCCTTTGGTGGGGATCACAGGAAGCAATGGCAAAACCATCGTCAAAGAATGGTTGGGCCAGGTTTTGTCCCAGAAATTTTCCGTCGCCAAAAGTCCAAAGAGTTACAATTCTCAGGTAGGTGTTCCCCTATCCATTTTCGGCATGGACACCATGCATCAGGTGGCGGTATTGGAAGCAGGCATCTCAAAAAGTAAGGAGATGTCAGCTTTGGAAGCCATGTTGAAACCCAATTTGGGGATTTTTACCAACATAGGTACGGCACATGAGGAAGGTTTCGAATCCAAACAACAAAAACTGGAAGAAAAGGCAAAGCTTTTCGATAACTGCCAATACATCATTTGCAGAAAGGAACATGCCTTAATTTCAGGCTACCTTGAAAAAAAATTCCCTAAGGAAAGACTCATCATCTGGTCAGATGGGGTGGGGACAGATTATACGCTCACTATAAAAAAAGAAGACGCCCAGTCTAAAATTCTTTTGATGCGTCCTGATTTAAGTCTTTTCACTTTTTTGGTGCCATTTTCTGATGAAGCTTCTCTGGAAAATATCCGACATGTGATCGTAGCTGCTTTGACCTTGGGTTTGGATGAAAAAACCATTCAGGAAGGTTTAAACCACCTCAAGGCCGTAGACATGCGCCTTACTTTGAAGCCAGGAGCCCATCAATGTCTGATCATTGACGATACTTACAACAATGATTTGGCAGGCTTACGACTGGCCCTGGACTTTATGAGTGCCCAAAGACCGAAAAAGCGAAAAGTATTGATCATTTCTGACTTACTTCAGGTAGGCAGTATCGAGCAAGTTTATGAAGAAGTGGGGCTTTTACTGGCTTTCTATCAAATAGACTATCTACTGGACGTAGGTAGGGATATTTCCTGTCTTCAAAATAAATTGTCCATCCCTATGCGCTTTTTTGAGGATACTAGGCAATTGTTGGAAGGACTAGCTGAGGAAACTTTTGACAATGACCTGATATTGGTCAC
>Ga0213835_101797_pt1 | contig 11735 bp, 13 predicted proteins | sample SWPATP01_FD_160576 | JGI IMG/M metagenome (GOLD analysis project Ga0213835, IMG submission 160576) | Coastal seawater microbial communities from Marineland, Florida, United States - SWPA TP0 #1 | ecosystem: Environmental > Aquatic > Marine > Coastal | place: USA: Florida | collected 2016-08-05
TCGAGCATGACCGTTCGCGACCGGGAGAGCCTGCTCCCACTTTTGGAAAGGTGGCGCGTGTACCCGCCGAAGCGATCCACCTTAGAGCAGATTGAACGTCATCTGATCAATGAGTATTCGGCCTACGAGATTCCGGTGGACACAATTCCGTGGTCGGATTACGTCGCGGATGAGGAAGTGCGCGAAGAGGACGTGACGAAGCTCTTCACGATTACAGACCAGGCAGCCCTAGAGAAAGTCTTCGACGATCAAGACCTTCAAGCTTGGACGGGAAGCGACGACGCCCACGAAAGGGCTGAGGATCTCGAACGCGATCGTCGCTACCTATTCGAGGTTCGCGAGGAAACCGGCTTTAGGTTGTTGCACCTGGAGCAGGCGAGGGGGCAAAGAGTGACAATCGCACTCGAGAGCCGGGATGGATTTGCATCAGGGTTCCGGGTCTACAACTCTGCTGCACGACTCTCCAGAGATCTGCAAGCTCGAATTGGGACGGAAGCATTCGGACCCGATGTTCAAGTTGGCAACATTGACGATCCCGATTTCGCGAGGTACCTGCTGGAGATCGAGCGCCTTGGTTTGCTCTGAGCGTCACCACGACAAGAGTGCGCGTTGCCTATGCCTTTGACCCTCCGAGGGCCAAGGGAGAAACCGCCGCCTCGATCTTCATGACGGAACTTGAACGTGCTAGAGCCCCTGGCCTGACACCGGATTTTCGGCCCAATCAACATGAGAGTCGTCCTTTTGTTCCGCTCCTCGGGGAGGAATACTGGATAGACCATGACCACGAAACGGCGCCGGCACACGCCGGAGCAGATCGCCCGCAAGCTCGGGATCGCTGACCGCGTCCTGGCCGACGGCGGTGACGTTGCCGCTGCCTGCCGCGAGTTGGGCGTTTCAGACCAGACCTAGCACCGGTGGCGAAACCAATACTTCGGCCTGAAAGCGGAAGAGGCGAAGCGGCTCAAGGAGCTTGATGGGAACACGCACCGCACGCTCAAGAAACTCAGTGAGCGTGGAGGTTTCGACGTCTCGCCCTGCTGCCGTTGCGCTATTGCAGCACGCTGCGGGCGGTCGCGGTGACCGCGAGCGTGAAGCCGTCAGGCACGAACAGGGTGACGACCGGCGGGCGCCAGGCGGCCTCGAGTGTCACCTCTGACGACACCCCGTCGGGTGTGCGGGCGGCGACGAGGCGCAGCGCGTCGAAGCCCTGCGTCGGCGCCTCGGCGAGGTACGCGCTGACGTCGCGGGCGACGCTCGCGTTGTCGAGCCGGGGTCGCAGGCTGCCGTCGGGCCCGCGCACGGCGTCGAGCTCGAACGACTCGGCTCCGACGAGCGCGGCCCCGTCGGCCAGCGTGAACAGTCGCTTGCGTTCGAGGTAGAGCGAGGTGGCGGCCGAGACCAGCAGCACCACGACAAGGCCGAGCGCGGCGTAGCCCGCGATCAGCGGGAGGATCGATCCAGAGTCGTCAGCGAGCATCCGGGATGCGCGGAGCGCCCTTCTGCGCGGAACGCACCGGCCAGCGCTCCCCCGCCGCGTCATCGCGCTCCCCAGAATCGCGAGACCTGCTGCGTCGCTGCCGCGTCGAGGGGAACGGCGAGCGGAGTACGCAGGTCGAGGGCGTCGGGGACGAGCGGCAGCGGCACGCGGGCGCTCACCTCGACGGTGACCCAGCCGCGCCGGGTGTGGCAGTTGCTGGGGTTGGGACGGCACGAAATCGTGAGGTCGACGGCCTCGGCGGCGACCCCGTGGTCGGCGAGCGCGAGCTCGAGTGCGCGTGCCGCTGCAGCGCTGCCCGCCGCCGTGTCGGGAGCCTGCACGAACACGCGGGCCGCGTGCCGGGCCGCGCCCTCGGTGGCGAGCGCGGCCGACTGGATCGCGGCAAGAGCGACGATCAGGTACACGAGCGGAATGAGCAAGAGCATCCCGGCGGTGATGAATTCGAGCGAGGCGGAGCCGTCGTCGGCCGCCACGCGGGTGGCCAGGCGCCGACGCAGCTCAGCGCAGCGTACCCGCCCCGACGCGACGCTCCGGCGCTGGTCAGCGCAGCGGTTCGAGCGCGGCACGGCCGCTCACCTCCAACGCGCCGTCGATGCCGAACAGCCCCACCATGGGCAGCGGCGCGCGCACCGTGACGACGACTACGGGATGCTCACCGAACGTTCCGAATCCGGCGCCCACGTCGCCCGCGTAGCGCGGCCCGATCGCCGTGGAAATGAGCTCGCGAGAACGCTCGACCCCCGCCTCGAGAGAGCTATCGGCGAGCGCCGCGAACCGTGCCCCCTCGGCCGCGGCATCGATCAACGTTGTGCGAACGTGGAGGGCGAGGGCCAGCTGCAGGACCGCGAGCAGGACGAGCGTCAGGAGCGTTCCGACGAGCACGAACTCGACCGGGGCCGAGCCGCGGTCGTCGTCGAGTCGTCGGGTTGTCATGGGTGGGTCGCGGGCGTTGGGCGGTCGTCTTAGAAGGTGGCGACGCGGTCGATCGCCTGCTGAAACACGCCAGACAGCGCGGGGCCCGCCAGCGCCCAGATGAGAATGACGAGGCCTGCCGTCATGAGGGTGATGAGCACCCAGCCGGGCACATCCCCCCGGTCGTCATCGAGGTGGCGGGCGAGGCGGGCGCGGATGCGGGACATGACAATTCCTTCCGAGGCGGGATGAACGCGAGCAATAATGCGTCGGCTCGCCCGTCGCGGGGCAGAGTGTCCACAGGGGGCACGCGTTCGCGACTCGTGTCGGCGCTCAGGTCTAGCGTGGGCGCATGCAGATCGTCATGATTCCCGGCTTCTGGCTCGACGGCGACTCGTGGCGCGAGGTCGCCTACCCCCTGCGCGCGGCAGGGCACACCGTGCACACCGTGACCCTTCCCGGCCTCGAATCGGTGGACGCCGACCGCTCAGACATCACGCTCGCCGACCACGTCGCGGCGGTGGTCGCTCTGCTCGATGAGCTTCCCGCCGAGCCGGTACTGCTGGTTGGTCACAGCGGCGGCGCGGCCGTGGCCTACGCGGCGCTCGACGCGCGGCCCGATCGCGTCGCCGAGGTCGTGTACGTCGATGCGGGGCCCCTCGGCGACGGGCAGAGCGTCAACACTGAGCTGCCGGTGGTCGACGGTGAGATCCCCCTTCCCGACTGGTCGGTGTTCGAGACCGACGACCTCGTCGATCTCGACGACGAGCTGCGGGAGGCGTTCCGTGCCCGGGCAATACCGCAGCCGGCACGCGTGGCGAGCGACCCGCAGCGACTGCACAACGAGGATCGGCGCCGGGTGCCCGCGACGATCGTGTGCTGCGAGTTTCCGTCGGCGATGCTGCAGCACTGGGTCGCCGCGGGCGAGCCGATGGTCGCCGAGGTCGCCACGATCGACACCGTGCGCTACGTCGACCTACCGACCGGTCACTGGCCGCAGTTCACCAAGCCCGCTGAGCTCGCCGCCGTCATTGCCGAGGCCGCGGCGCGGCACCGCTGAGCGCCGCCGCCGCCGACGACCCGGCTCAGTGAATTGCCGCCGTCAGAACCCGAACTGCAGCACGAGCAGCCCCGGGTAGATCGCAAACATGACGGTCACCGGCAGGATCAGGAACACGAGCGGGATCAGCATGGCCACCTCGCGCGTGCCCGCTGCCTCGAGCAGTGAGCGCTTCGCGTCGTCGCGGGCGTCGGCCGCCTGCGCGCGGAGCACCTCGGTGAGCGGCGTTCCGCGTTCGATCGCCGCTAACACCTGGTCGACGAGGCGCGCCACCGACGGGATCGCCAACTCGTCGCGCAGCTCGGCGAGGCCCTCCGCGATCGGCTGGCCCGCAGCCTGCCGCGAGACGACGCGATCGAGCTCGCCGGCGAGCTCGCCGCTGCCCGTGCGGGCGACTCGGCGCATAGCCTCAACGATCGACTCGCCGGCTGCGACACTCAGCGCCAAAAACTCGACGACGGTGGGAAATTCTTGCGCGATGCGCTGGGAGCGGCGCTTCGCCGCCCGCGCGAGCAGAGCATCCACGAGGGCGATGCCCGCGATCGCGCCGGCGCCTAGCCCCACGATCGCCACCGGGATGACCGCGAGCGATTCGCGCCCCGCGACCACCCCGAGCGCCGCGCCCGCCGCCGCGCCCAGCACCGCTCCAACGAGCTGGCGGGTGCGATGCCCGCCGACCGTCGCGGCCGACCCCGACTGCCGCAGGCGGGTGCGGATCGTGGCCTCGCCGCCGAGCACCGACTCGATGAGCCGGGTGCCACGCTCGGCGAGCGGGGCGAGCAGCGCGCCCAGCACCGGGAGGGGGTCGGAGCGTCGCGGGGTGGCCAGCTGGGCCGCGACCGGGCTCACGTCGACAAGGTAGGGCGCGAGACGGTGCTCGAGGCGGGGTCGCCCGATGCGGGGAACGGCGCTGGCCAGCAACCACAGGCCGAGTCCCAGCGTGCCGCCCGCCACGAGTGCGGCCGCGAGCGCGGGGTTCATCGAAACCACCGCCCCTCTTCCGGCAGCCGCCCGATCGCGACCATGAGGCGGTAGGCGACCAACGTCGCGGCGAGGCCCATCGCGACGAGGGCGATGCCGCCCGGGGTGTTGTACGCGGCCTGCGCCTCGGGGCGCGAGCCGAGCATGAGCAACACGACCCACGGCGCGGCGACTCCGAGGCGCGCGGCCGTGCGCACCCACGACTGGCGGGCCTCGACCTCTCCGCGCACCGCCACCTCAGAGCGTAGGTAGTGCGACAGTGAGCGCAGCACGGCGGGAAGCTCGGTGCCGCCGACCTCGCGTGCCATGCGCAGGGTCTCGACGATGCGGTCGGCGACCGGGTCGGCGAGAGTCATCTTCAGGGTGTCGAGGCTCTCGTCGAAGCGTGCGGTGCGCATCCAGTCGCGGCGGAAGGCGATGAACGCGGGGCGCACCGCGTCGGGCGCGGTGTCGCCGAGTGCCCCAATCGCGTCGGGAAGGCCCCGCCCCGCCCGGATGCTCGACAGCAACAGGTCGACCACGTCGGGCCAGAGCGCGCGCAACGCTCTGCGGCGGGCGGCCGCCCGAGCGCGCAGCAGCAGGATGGGCGCCACGGCACACACGGCCGCGGCCGCCGGAGCGAGGGCCAGGACAGGAACCAGTAAGAGGACAAGGCCCGCGCCGACGACGGCCAGCACGACCATGACGGCGACGAGCACGGCCGGAGACACCGCGGCGAGGCCGGCGCGGGCGAGCAGCTCCGCGAGGCGTCCGGGGGTGCCGGGGCGAGCATCCGCGGGTTTCGGGCGACGCGGCCACAGCCACGGGGAGGCGACCAGCAGGACTCCGGCGGCGAGGAGAAGTGCGACGACGACCGTCATGCGGCGTGCCCGAGAACGGTGCGGGGGTCGAGGCCCGCGTCGACGAACTTCTGCGGCCGCGGCGGCAGAGCACCCGTCGCAACCAGCGAGCCGAGAGCGTCGCGCGCGAACAGCGGCGCGACGGCGATTCCGTCGGCGGCGACCGCCCCGGTGGGTGCCACGATCTCGCGCACGCGCCGGCCGCGGTCGGGGGCGAGCTCGAGGTGCACGACGACGTCGATCGCGCTCGCGACCGTCGGCACGACGAACGACGAATCGATGTTGCGCCCTGCCAGCAGGGGCAGCGTCGAGAGCTTGATGAGGGCATCCCGGGCGCTGTTGGCGTGCAGCGAGCACATGCCGGGCATTCCGCTGTTCAGGGCGATGAGCAGGTCGAGAGACTCGGCCTCGCGCACCTCGCCGACGACGAGGCGGTCAGGGCGCATGCGCAGCGCCTCCTTGATGAGGCGGCGCAGGCTGATCTCGCCCGTGCCCTCGAGGTTGGCACTGCGGCACTGCATAGCGACGACGTCGGGCGCGTCGAGGTCGAGCTCGAAGGTCTCTTCCACCGTGATGATGCGCTCGCTGGGGCGGGCCCCGGCGAGCAACGCCCCCAGCATCGTCGTCTTGCCGGTGTGCGTCGCCCCGCTGACCAGGATGTTGCAGCCCGCCAGCACGCACATGCGCAAGAATTCGGCGGCCTGCGGGGTGAGCGAACCCAACTCGACGAGGCGTGACAGCGAGCGGATGCGCTGCGAGAACTTGCGCACGTTCACCGCCCAGTGGCGGCGCGTCACGTCGGGGATGGCGACGTGCAGGCGCGAGCCGTCGGGCAGGCTCGCGTCGACAAACGGCGAGCTCAAGTCGACCCGCCTGCCGGTGGACTGCAGCATGCGCTCGACGATGACCCGCACCTGGTCGTCGGTGAGGGTCAGCGGAACGCGCTCGGTCACGCCCGATCGGGCGACGAAGATCGCGTCGGGGGCGTTCAGCCAAATCTCTTCAACCTCGGCGTCGTCGAAGTAGGGCTGCAGGGCGCCGTAGCCGGTGAGTCCGGCGAGCACCTCGCCGTGCGTGCGCGCCTCATCGTGGATGCGCGGCAGGGCACCCGACAGCGAGCGCTCGGCGTAGACGCGCAACTCTTCGCGCACGAGGCGCTCGGCGGCGTCGGGATCGCGGTGCAGGTCGACGCGCTCGCTGCGCACGCGGGCGCGAACCCGGTCGGTGATGGTGGCGACGGGGCTGGACATGCGCGACATTGTGCGCGGGGGCGGGACGAGCATCCGAGATTTTGTCCACAGCGGGGGCGCGTGTGGGCGTGCGGGTCGGATGTGCGAGGCGGGTATTCGAGGCGCGTGCGGGCGCGTGGGGGCAGTTGTGCGGGTCGGAGGCGCGAGCTTATCGGGGGCGTCGCGCAGGGCGCTCGCGGAGGCACCCCAAACGTTGCCGGGCACCTGCAACGTTGCGCGTGCGGCGCACCCTTTGGCGCGCCTTTGCGGTTGCTCGCGGGATTGACGTCACGAAAGCCGAGAGCTCAGTGCGAGCCGCACAGGGCGGGAGCGGGTTTGGTGGCTGGGGGCTGGTGCGAAGTGCCTCCGGGCCACCGAAGTGACGCCGGCTCCACGAGGTGTGCGCATCCCGTCGGTTACGGATGCGCACCGCACGAAATTGCCTATCGTTTGTTTCCGAATGAATCGCTAGGCTAAGGGAATGGCTGACCTCACCGGCTTCATGGCCCCGAAAACCCCCACCGGCAAGAGCGCGATCATTCCCGACATGCCGTGGTACTACTCCGGAACGCTGCTCACCGCCGAGTACCGCACCGACCCCGCGAACGTTGCCGCCCTCCTGCCCGAGGGACTCGAGCTCGCCGACGACGACCCGGGCGCCGTCGCCCTCATCTGGGCCGACTGGCAGTCGTGCTCGGCCTCCGGCGCCGAACTGCTCGACCCGCAGCGCTCGCAGTACCTCGAGACCTTCGCCGTCGTGCGCGTGAAACATGACGGCCAGACCTACACCCGCTGCGTCGCCATCTGGGTCACGAAGGACTTCGCGATCGCCCGCGGCTGGTTCCAGGGCTACCCGAAGAAGCTCGGATCTATGGCCGTCACTCGCGTCATGAACGTGGGCCGCGCGGCGCCGCGTCTCGAGGCGGGCGCGAAGATCGGCGCCTCGCTCGCCGCCTACGATCGCCGGCTCGCCTCGCTCGTGGTCACCTTGCGTGAAGAGAGCGACACGAATGGCTTCGTCAACGGACACCCCATGCTGCACTCGCGCTGGATGCCGTCGATCACCCCGGGCGCCGGCAACTCGCTCGACCAGCTGATCACCATGGGCGGGGTCGACGCCGAGATCGGCGCCACCTGGCGCGGCGACTTCGAACTCGAACTGCACGACTCCCCCTGGGACGAACTCGCGTCGATCCTGCCGATGCACGAGAAGATCGGCGCCTACTACCGCGAGATCGGCGTCACCTTCAACGGCGGCACGCTCGTGCACGACCAGTCAAACCCCACCGTCTAGCCGACCGCCTCACAGACGCAACAGAGGGGGATGCACGCACCGCGTGCATCCCCCTCTCGCGTTCGCGCCGGTGCCAGCGGTCAGAGATCCAGGAAGTACTCCTTGACCTCCCACTCGGTGACCTCGTCGGGCATGTCGGGGCCGACCGCCTCGGTGAAGCGTTCGATCTCGTCGCGCTTCATCACCTCGAAGACGTCGACCAGCGGTCCGCCCATCAGCTCGCGCAGGCGTTCGTCGGCGCGCAGCGCGTCGAGGGCGTCGCCGAGGGTCATCGGCAGCACGGGGCACGACTCGTCTTCGTACGCGTAGCCGACCGCAGCCGCCGGCGGCTCAAGCTCGCGGCGGATGCCGTCGAGGCCGGCCGCGAGCAGTGCCGCCGTCATCAGGTACGCGTTCGCTGCGCCGTCGCCGAGGCGAATCTCGAGACGCGTGCCACCCCCGCGCTCCGGCGGAATGCGCACCATCGCGCTGCGGTTGTCGAAGCCCCAGTTCGCGCGGTACGGCGCGAGCGTGTCGGGGCCCAGCCGCCGGAACGAGTTGATCGTCGGGTTGCAGATCGCCACCAGGGCGGGAGCGTGCTCCATAATGCCGGCGATCATGCGGCGCGCGATCGTACTGAGGCCATCATCGGCCGACGCATCATGCATGAGGTTCTCGCCCGTCGGGCTTTCGAGCGACAGGTGCAGGTGGAACCCGCTACCGCCCTCGTCGCTCCACGGCTTGCCCGAGAAGGTGGCGGCCTGACCGAGACGGGCGATGACGTCTTTCACGCCGGCCTTGAGCATCCAGATGCGGTCGCACGCGTCGAGCGCCTCGCCGTGCCAGATGTTGATCTCGTACTGGCTGGGGCTGAACTCGTGGTTGCCCGCGAACACGCCGATGCGCAGGCGGTCGAGCAGGTGCAGGAAGGTGCCCTTCGGGTCAACCGTCGCGCCCGAGGTGTAGACGCGGCCCGACGGGTTGATGGCGCGGCGGTAGGTGCCGTCGTCGTTGACGTCGGCGATGTAGAACTCGAGCTCGGGGCCGGCGACCGGCACGAGGCCGAGCTCTTTGTACTCGTTCACGATGCGCTCGAGCAGCGTGCGCGGGGCCAGCTCGTTGGGAGTCATGTCGGGGTTGTTGGCACCGGCGACGACGTAGGCGACGCCGGGCTCCCACGGCAAGGCGCGCCACGAGTCAGTGACGATCTGCGTGACGAAGTCCTCCAGACCGTTCGACAGCACGTCGGCGCCGTCGAGCACGCCGCCCTGGGTCGTCGTGACCCACACGCCCTGGCAGAAGGTCGGCCCGCCGTGGTGGATCTTGTCGAGCTCGCTGACGAGCAGATCCTTCGAGCGGATCGTGCCGATGATGTCGGCGTAGATCACGCGGAGCACGTCGATCTCGGCAGCAATGAGCTCGCTCTGGAGGTTGGCGAGGCTGTGCGTCATGGTGCGACTCCCTTGTGGCACTCGTGGCGTATCCAGGCGACGCTCGCGATCGACCCGGGTGGTCGGTGCGGGCGCGCCCTGGCGAATCGTCACTGATTCGTTCGTAAACAAACGATACTGTAGATGCGGCGGCGCGTCGATGGGCCGCCACGCCTAATCGTGCATCCCGGGTGCGCGAGGAAGCGACCGCGATCTCGACGAGGAGTTGCCGCGATGCGTGCCCTGTTCATCCAGCACGACCATGTTTCGCCGCTGGGGCCCGTCGGCGAGCGCTTCGCCGAGCACGGCTACGAAATTGAAACCGTACGCGTCGTCGACGAGGCCCAATTCGGCGAGCCGAACGTGCCCTTCGATTTTCCCGATGCGCGCGACTACGACGTGATCGTTCCGCTCGGCGCCCCCTGGGGCGCGTGGGACGACGCCTGCATCGGCAACTGGCTGCTGCCCGAAATCGACTGGATGCGCGACGCCGTCACGCAGGACATCCCCGTTTTCGGAATCTGCTTCGGCGGGCAGCTCATCGCCCGCGCCATGGGCGGCTCAGTGGCGCCAGCCCCCAAGGGTGAGATCGGGTGGACGGCCATCTGGAGCGACCGCGCCGAGCTCGTCGGGCAGGGCCCGTGGTTTCAGTTCCACTACGACCGCTGGCAGCTGCCGCCCGGCGCGGTCGAGATCGCCCGCAACCCGGTGTCGTCGCAGGCGTTCACGATCAACCGCTCGCTGGCAGTGCAGTTTCACCCCGAGCTCGATGCCGCCGGCCTGAAGGGCTGGCTCGACTGGGGCGGCGACGCGAAGGTCGCGGCCGACGGGCAAGACCCGGCGGTCATGCTCGCCCAGACGGTGGCCGAGCAGGCCGCGGCGCGCGAGCGCACGTTCGCCCTCGTCGACGCGTTCCTCACCCAGGTGGCGGGGCTGCCCACCCGCGCCTGAGCGCCGCAGCGCCCCCGCCATGAGAGCGGTCGTTACGGCGCGACGCGCACGATGAGCTTGCCGCGCACGTGGCCCGACTCGCTCGCCCGAACCGCGTCGGCGAGCCGCTCGAACGGGTACACCTCGCCGACAACAGTGCGGATCGCGCCGCTCGCCGCGAGGTCACCAAGAAGCGCCAGGTCGTCGGGGTCGCGGCGAGCCAGGATGCTCGCGATCGTCTTCCTGCTGAACCGGTTCGCGACGGCGCGGCCCGCAACGGCCGTGACCGGCGCGATCCAGTCGCCGCGCGGCGCCCCCACGACGGCGAGCACGCCCTCCGGGGTCAGGAGGCGCGCGAGCTCGCGAGTAGGACGCGAGCCTCCCGCCTCCAGCACCAGGTCGTAGCGCGCGAGCCCGTCGTCGAGCGCGTCGGCACGATAGTCGAGAACCTCCTCGGCGCCGAGCCGCAGGGCGAGCTCGCGGTTGCCGGCGCTCGTGACGGCGGTGACATGCGCGCCGAAGTGCGCAGCGAGCTGGGTGGCGAAGCTGCCCACTCCCCCGGTGGCGCCGATGATCATGACGCGCGGCGGCATCGGCTCGACGCCGGTGCCGTTCCAGGTGCGCGGAGCATCCAGGCCACCGCGGCGCAGAGCCTGCAGAGCGGTCACCCCGGCGATCCCAATGCCGGCGGCTTCCACAACGCCTAGGCCGGCTGGCCGCGGCGCGAGCCCTTTCTCTGCGACAACGGTCTGTTCGGCCCAGGCGCCACGGCCGCAGCCGAACACCTCGTCGCCGACCGCGAATCGAGTCACCCCGGGGCCAACCGCGTCGACCGTTCCCGCCAGGTCACTGCCGATCGCGCCGTCTTTGGGATGCGGCAGACCTCGCGGGATCCGCACCAGGTACGGGGTGCCGCGCAGCTCGTGCCAGTCGAGCGGATTGATCGAGGTCGCGGCGACGCGCACGCGAACCTGGCCCTCCGCCGGTTCTGGCAGCGGAGCATCCACGAGTTCGAGTGCTTCGGGGCCGCCGTAGCGACGCGCGACGATCGACTTCATGCCCCCAGCATGTCGGGTCGCGTTCGGAGGGTGTGACGTTTCTCAGGAGTCGAGCTGCGCCCGCGGCGAAACAACCCGAGTTTCTGGGCCGAGACGCGCTTTACTCCTGAGAAACGTCACGCGCGCGTCGACGTCGGGCCTCGCTGGAAGTCGCCACGTCCAGCGTGGACGCGCACTCGAAGCCGCGACGTCCAGCGCGCACGCGCCGCAATGGCCCCGCCCGCTAGACCACCCGCACGGGCATGCGCTTGATGCCGTGCACGAAGTTCGAGCGCAGGTAGTCGATGTCGCCCGTGCGCTCGAGGGTCACGTCGCGGGTGAGTAGGTCTTCAAACATGATGCGCAGCTCGATGCGGGCGAGCGCATTGCCGAGGCACATGTGCGGGCCGCCGCGCCCAAACGACATGTGCTCGTTCGGGGTGCGCTGGACGTCGAAGCGGTAGGGCTCGTCGAACACGGCGTCGTCGCGGTTGCCGGAGGCGAACCAGACGACGACCTTGTCGCCCTCGGCGATGTCGGTGCCCG
>Ga0213835_101798_pt1 | contig 11730 bp, 11 predicted proteins | sample SWPATP01_FD_160576 | JGI IMG/M metagenome (GOLD analysis project Ga0213835, IMG submission 160576) | Coastal seawater microbial communities from Marineland, Florida, United States - SWPA TP0 #1 | ecosystem: Environmental > Aquatic > Marine > Coastal | place: USA: Florida | collected 2016-08-05
TAAGCCCGGCCTCGACCCGCTTCAGCCGATCTTCTGGCCGGTCTTGGCCCAGTCTGCCAGGAAGGCTTCCAGCCCCTTGTCGGTCAGCGGATGCTTGACCAGCGACTTCAGCGTCGCCGGCGGCACGGTCGCCACGTCGGCGCCGATCAGTGCGGCACGCTTCACATGGTCGCCGTTGCGGATCGAAGCCGCCAGGATCTCGGTGTCGAAATCGTAATTGTCGTAGATCGTGCGGATCTCGGCGATCAGCTCCATGCCGTCGAAGCCCATGTCGTCGAGCCTGCCGATGAAGGGCGAGATGAAGCTCGCGCCGGCCTTGGCCGCCAGCAGCGCCTGGTTGGCAGAGAAGCAGAGCGTCACGTTCGTTTGCCGGTCGAGGTCGCCGCGAATGGAGCTGCAGGCCTTCAGCCCGTCAAAGGTCAGCGGCACCTTGATGCAGACATTGTCGGCGATCTTCGCCAGCGTCGCCGCCTCGCGCATCATGCCGTCATAGTCGGTGGCCACCACTTCGGCCGAAACCGGTCCCTCGACCATGTCGCAGATCTGTTTCGTGACGTCCGCGATGTTGCCGCCGGACTTCAGGATCAGCGAGGGATTGGTGGTCACCCCGTCCAGAAGGCCGAGATCGTTGAGTTCGCGGATCTCCGCCACATCGGCGGTGTCGACGAAGAATTTCATGGGTGTCTCCCGAAAGATTGCATCGGTGCCGGCGCCGGGCCGTCGCGTCGGGCTTTGCTCTAACCCAAGAACGGGGCAAGGTCACGCCCGATGACGACAGATTCGAAAACGCCAACGATCGTGCCCGTTCTCGTGCCGATGCCGGCCGAGCGGCCCTATTCCTACGCGGTGCCGGACGGCATGGCCGTACGGCCGGGCTCGATCGTGCGCGTGCCGCTCGGGCCGCGCGAGGTCGCCGGTATCGTCTGGGATGGAGCAGGCGAGGTGGTCAACCCGAAGAAGCTGCGCCCCATCTCGGAACTGTTCGACTGTCCGCCCGTCGATGAGGACATGCGCCGCTTCGTCGACTGGATCGCCGCCTACACATTGTCGCCGCCCGGCATGGTCGCACGCATGGTGCTGCGCGTGCCGGCCGCTTTCGATCCCGAACCGCCGATCGCGGGCCTCAGGCTAGCCGGCGGCGAGCCGGACCGCATCACCGATGCGCGCCGCAAGGTGCTTGAACTCGCCGGCGACGGACTTGCCTGGACCCGCTCCGGCCTTGCCCATGCCGCCGGCGTCTCCTTGACCGTGGTCGACGGGCTGAAGGCGCAGGGACTGTTCGAGGAAGTGGAAATCCCGCCGCGCCCGCTGGTGGCTGCCCCCGACCCCTCCTATGCCGCTCCGGCACTGTCGCCCGACCAGGCCGAGGCCGCCCGCACTTTGCGCGCCAAGGTGGCGGAAGACGCATTTTCCGTGACGCTCATCGACGGCGTGACCGGGTCCGGCAAGACCGAGGTCTATTTCGAGGCCATTGCAGCCGCGCTCGACAAGGGCCGGCAGGTACTGGTGCTGGTGCCCGAGATCGCACTGACGGCCGCCTTTCTCGAGCGTTTCCACGACCGTTTCGGCGCCCCGCCGGCGGCCTGGCATTCCGACCTCGCGCCGAAAACGCGCGAGCGCGTCTGGCGCCAGGTGGCCGAGGGCCAGGTCCGCGTTGTCACCGGCGCACGCTCGGCGCTGTTCCTGCCGTTCCACGATCTGGGCCTCATCGTCGTCGACGAGGAACACGACCCCGCCTTCAAGCAGGAGGACCGCGTCTTCTACAGCGCCCGCGACATGGCGGTGGTGCGCGGCCATATTGGCGCCTTCCCCGTCGTGCTGGCCTCCGCCACGCCCTCGATCGAAAGCCGCGTCAATGCCGACCAGGGCCGCTACCAGCGCGTCGTCCTGCCGGCCCGCTTTGCCGATGCGGTGCTGCCGGAGATCCGCGCCGTCGACATGCGCAAGGCCCCGCCGGCGAAGGGCGGCTTCGTCTCGCCGGTGCTGCTTGAGGAGACCGCGCGCACGCTTTCGCGCGGCGAGCAGGCGTTGTTCTTCCTCAACCGCCGGGGCTATGCGCCACTCACGCTTTGCCGCGTCTGCGGTCATCGTTTCCAGTGCCCGTCCTGCTCGGCCTGGTTGGTCGAGCACCGCTTCCGTGGCCAGATCGTCTGCCACCATTGCGGCCACCACGAGCCCAAGCCCGAGGCCTGCCCCTCCTGCGGCACGCTCGACCATCTGGTCGCCTGCGGCCCGGGCATCGAGCGCATCGCCGAGGAGATCGACGGCCACTTTCCCGACGCGCGCACCATCGTTTTGTCCTCCGACATGCTGGGCGGGGTGAAGCGCCTGCGCCTCGAACTGGAAGCCATCGCCAAGGGCGAGGCAGACATCGTCATCGGCACGCAGCTCGTCGCCAAGGGGCACAATTTCCCCAACATGAGCCTCGTTGGCGTCATCGACGCCGATCTGGGCCTCGCCAATGGCGACCCGCGCGCGGCCGAGCGCACCTTCCAGCTCCTGTCGCAGGTAACGGGACGCGCCGGCCGCTTCGGCCGCAAGTCCAAGGGCCTGATCCAGACCTACCAGCCCGATCACCCGGTCATGAAGGCGCTGGTCTCAGGCGATTCGGAAGCCTTCTATGAGCGCGAGATCGCCGAACGCGAGCGTGCCCATCTGCCGCCCTTCGGCAGGCTGGCCGCCATCGTGGTCAGTGCCGGCACGCGCGCAGAGGCCGAATCCCATGCCCGCGCCTTGCGCCGCGCCGCACAAGCCAGCGCCGATATCGAGGTGCTCGGCCCGGCCGAGGCACCCCTTGCCCTGATCGCCGGGCGCCACCGCTTCCGCCTGCTGGTGCATGGCGAACGCCGCTCCGACATGCAGACCTTCATCCGATCCATGCTGGCGGCAGGTCCAAAGCCGCGCGGCTCGGTGAGGGTACAGGTCGACATCGACCCGCAGAGTTTTCTGTGACCTAGGCGTGACCGACCGTCAGCAACGCCACCAGCGAATCGAGCAGGTCGGCGGGGTCGTGGGCAAGCGGATCGTCGATCGCATCAGCCATCGCCACCAGCAGCACATGGCCGAGCGCGGCCATGTGCACCGCGACTGCCGCGCGACGTGGATCGTCGCCCACCTTGAACGATTTGTCGACGGCGAGTTTCGTTTCCAGCGCGCCATACATGGCCGAGGTTACCGGGTGGATCGTCTGGCCCAGCCTGTCGCTCGCGCGCGGGCGGCTCGCCCGGTTGCCCATCTGCGGCGACAGATAGACGAGCCGGAACCGATCGAGATCGGCGAGATGGAAATTCGCCACGGCCCGGGCAAAACGTTCGATGGCGTCGGCGGGGCCTTCTGCCTCCTCGACAGCTGCACTGGCGCAGGCCGCCTCGGCCTTCAGGGCCGGCAGTGCGACGCCGGCGATCAGATCCTCCTTGGTCGGAAACCAGTAGATCACCGCCTGCTTCGAGGTGCCGAGCCGGGCCGCCACGGCGTCGAAGGTCAGCTGCGCCGCGCCGCCCTCGCGCGCCAGGTCGGCCGCTATCTCGATGATTCTCCGCCGCGTGTCGCCTTTTCCGGCCATGTCGAATCCGCCTTGCATCCTTACCAGCGGTAAGTTACATTCCTTACCGACGGTAAGCAAAGAGGAAATGCCATGAGCGGTCTTCGAGTCTTCACCTTCCTGCCCGGCTGGGACCTGCCGACAACTGGCCCCTTCGCGCTCAAGCTGCTGGCCTGGCTGGACGTCAACGGCATCGCCTACGAACAGGTGATCGAGAACAACCCCGCCAAGGGCCCTCTGGGCAAGAGCCCCTGGATCGAACTCGACGGCGAAAGGATCGGCGACAGCGACGCCATCATCCGACTCCTGGCGGAGCGTCACGGCATCGAACTCGCGCTGGGCGCAACACCGAACGACCGCGCCGTCGCCCACGCCTTCAAGACAGCCTTCGAGGAGCGCTTCCACCAGATCCTCGAATGGGAACTCTTCATGCACCCCGCCGGCGCCGCCTTCATTGATGAAACGATCCGTCACCAGGCGCCTCCGGTGATCGGTGCCCTTGTTTCGCGCTCCATGCGCCGCCACTTTGCCCGCCAGCTACATGCGCGCGGCATCGCGCGCCACGCACCCGAAACAATCGCCGAGATGGGTCGCGCCGATCTCGATGCGCTGGCCGCCCGCCTGGCCGACCGTCCGTTCCTGACCGGCGAGGCGCCGGTGCTCGGCGATCTCGCCGTTTTCGGCCAGGTGGCGCCGATACTGCACTGGCCGATGGAGACGCCTGTTGCCAGCCATGCGAAGCAGCTTTCCGCCCTGTGCGACTGGTCGGACCGCATCAAGTCGGAATGCGGCCTGGCCCTAACAGCGCCGCTCCACGCGCGTCGTGGCGTTGCGGCGCCGGGAAAACTTGCCATTCAGTAGCCTAGACGCAGCCATTCCCATCTGGCTTTGTCGTCCGCTATGCTCCAGCGACGATTCGGGTCGGAGCATGCTCATGGAACTCGCTTTTCCCTGGCCGGTGAGCCAGGGCGAATGGCTGGCCTGGTGGTCGGCGCTGGTCACCGTCCTCTTCGGCTTGATGCTGTTCTTCCTGCCCGGCATCAGCCTCCGCATCCTTAGGCTGCGGCCCGCCGAAAACCATCCAGAAGCTGTCGGCGAGGCGCGCGCGACCATGGCCGGCTTCTATCTCGGCCTCGGACTGGCCTGCCTGCTGCTGGCGCAGCCGCTTCTTTACCTGGCGCTGGGGCTTTCCTGGGCGTTCACCGCATTCGGACGCCTCGTGTCCATCCTCTCCGATCGCGGCAGCACCCTGTACAACTGGATATCGCTGTTGATCGAGTTCGTGCTGGCGGCCTTGCCGCTCGCCTATGCTTTCGGACTGATCGCCTGATTCGGCCAACTGCGACAAAACTGTCGAAAAGGCTTGGCCTCGCTTGTGTTGCGAGTCCGGGAAGCCTGTGCTAGACGGCAAGCGGCTTTCGACCGGGGGGCAAGGCTTGTTCCATATGCCGGGGGAAAGTAATCAACAGGGTCAAGGGCTTAGACGGATCCCTCTTTAGAATCCGTGCCCGCGCCCCGTCCGGTGAACACTTAAGAGAAAAGACGGTCCGTGGCACAGACTGGCTCCATTATCTCAGGCATGGCCTCGCGTTATGCCGGCTCTCTTTTCGACCTGGCCTCCGAGGCCGGGACCCTCGATGAGGTGGAGAAGGAATTGGCTCGCGTCGAGACGATGCTGGCAGACAGCGCGGATCTGCGCCGTCTGGTCACCAGCCCCGTCTTTTCGGGCGAAGACCAGCTTCGCGCCATCTCGGCGATTGCCGACAGGGCAGGCCTCAAGGGCCTGGTCGGCAATTTCCTTCGCGTGGTTGCCCGCAACCGTCGCCTGTTTGCGCTTCCCGGCATGATAGCGGGCTTCCGCAAGCTGGCCGCAGAGGCCCGCGGCGAGGTTTCCGCCGAAGTCACCAGCGCCCACGCGCTGACCGCACAGCAGGAAACGGAGTTGAAGCAGACGCTCAAAGGCGTTGCCGGCAAGGATGTCGCGCTGAAGCTTACCGTTGATCCTTCGATTCTGGGTGGCATGATCGTGCGCATCGGTTCGCGCCAGATCGACACCTCGCTCAAGACAAAACTCAATTCGCTCAAGCTCGCACTGAAAGAGGTCGGCTGATGGACATCCGCGCCGCGGAAATTTCCGCAATCCTCAAGGACCAGATCAAGAATTTCGGCAAGGAAGCCGAAGTCTCAGAAGTCGGACAGGTTTTGTCCGTCGGCGACGGCATTGCCCGCGTCTACGGCCTCGACAATGTCCAGGCTGGTGAGCTGGTCGAATTTCCCGGCGGCATCAAGGGCATGGCGCTGAACCTCGAGGCCGACAATGTCGGCGTCGTGATCTTCGGCTCCGACCGTGACATCAAGGAAGGCGACACCGTCAAGCGTACCGGCGACATCGTCGACGCGCCCGTCGGCAAGGGTCTCCTGGGCCGCGTGGTCGACGCTCTTGGCAACCCGATCGACGGCAAGGGCCCGATCCAGGCGACCGAACGTCGCCGCGTTGACGTCAAGGCGCCCGGCATCATTCCCCGCAAGTCGGTGCATGAGCCGATGTCGACCGGCCTCAAGGCCATCGACGCGCTGATCCCGGTCGGCCGCGGCCAGCGCGAGCTGATCATCGGCGATCGCCAGACCGGCAAGACCGCCATCGTCCTCGACACCTTCCTCAACCAGAAATCGGTCAATGAAGGCGACGACGAGAACCAGAAGCTCTACTGCGTCTATGTCGCCGTCGGCCAGAAGCGCTCGACTGTCGCACAGTTCGTGAAGGTTCTGGAAGAGCGCGGCGCACTGGAATATTCGATCATCATCGCCGCGACCGCTTCCGATCCGGCTCCGATGCAGTTCCTGGCACCCTTCACCGGTTGCGCGATGGGTGAGTATTTCCGCGACAACGGCATGCACGCCGTGATCGCCTTTGACGATCTGTCCAAGCAGGCCGTCGCCTACCGCCAGATGTCGCTACTGCTGCGGCGTCCGCCCGGCCGCGAAGCCTATCCGGGCGACGTCTTCTACCTGCATTCCCGTCTGCTCGAGCGCGCTGCCAAGCTGAACGAGGACAATGGTTCGGGCTCGCTGACAGCGTTGCCGATCATCGAGACGCAGGCCAACGACGTCTCGGCCTACATCCCGACCAACGTGATCTCGATCACCGACGGCCAGATCTTCCTCGAGACCAACCTGTTCTTCCAGGGCGTTCGTCCGGCGGTGAACGTCGGTCTGTCGGTGTCGCGCGTCGGCTCGGCCGCCCAGGTCAAGGCGATGAAGCAGGTTGCCGGCTCGATCAAGGGCGAGCTCGCCCAGTATCGCGAGATGGCTGCCTTTGCGCAGTTCGGCTCCGATCTGGACGCCGCAACCCAGCGTCTGCTCAACCGCGGCGCCCGCCTGACCGAACTCCTCAAGCAGCCGCAATTCTCGCCGCTGAAGACCGAGGAGCAGGTCGCCGTCATCTTCGCCGGCACGCAGGGCTATCTCGACAAGCTGGCATTGGGCGACGTGAGCAAGTTCGAGGCAGGTCTGCTGACCCATCTTCGCTCGCAGAAGAAGGTGCTGGACGCCATCCGCAAGGAAAAGGCCTTGTCCGACGACCTCAAGGCACAGCTCACCGCCGAGATCGACGCCTTCGCCAAGACCTTCGCCTGAGGCGGGCCGACAAGGGAATAGGTTAGCCGCATGGCTTCACTAAAGGACCTTCGTAACCGCATCGCCTCGGTCAAGGCGACGCAGAAGATCACCAAGGCGATGCAGATGGTCGCCGCGGCGAAGCTGCGGCGTGCCCAGGAGGCTGCCGAGGCCGCGCGTCCCTATTCGGAACGCATGGCCGCCGTGCTTGCCAACATCTCCGCCGCGGTTGAGAGCGCAGATGCACCGGCCCTGATGACCGGCACGGGCAAGGACGATGTTCACCTCCTGGTCGTTGCCACGGCGGAACGCGGCCTTTGCGGTGGCTTCAATTCGCAGATCGCGCGCCTGGCTCGTGAACATACCCGTCGGCTTCTGGCCGAGGGAAAGACGGTCAAGATCATCACCGTCGGCAAGAAGGGCTACGACATTCTGCGTCGTGACTTCGCCGACAAGATCATCGAGCGCGTCGAGTTCCGCGAAGTCAAGCAGATCGGTTTCGCCAATGCGGACGAAGTCGCCCGTCAGGTCATCGGCCTGTTCGAAAAGGGCGAATTCGACGTCTGCACGCTGTTCTACTCGCGCTTCAAGTCGGTCATCAGCCAGATCCCGACTGCCCAACAACTCGTGCCGGCACTGCCGCCTGCAGCCGAAGAAGGCGCGGACGATGCCAAGACGGCGAATGCCGTCTACGAATACGAGCCCGAGGCAGGTGCCATTCTGGAGGATCTGATCCCGCGCAACATCGCGGTCCAGATATTCAAGGCACTGCTGGAAAACGCCGCTGGCGAGATGGGCGCCAAGATGAGCGCCATGGACAATGCGACGCGCAATGCGGGCGACATGATCAACAAATTGTCGATCACATATAACCGCCAGCGTCAGGCGCAGATCACCAAGGAACTGATCGAGATCATTTCGGGCGCTGAGGCGCTCTAGGGTGGGCCGGCCGGCGCGCCCGAGGAACAAGGAAAGAGGCTATAAGAATGGCTAAAGCAGCTACCCCCAAGGCCCCGGCCGCGGCCAAGAAGCCGGCCGCAAAGAAGGCTCCGGCAAAGAGCGCGGCTGCCAAGGCAACCGCATCCGCCGGCAGCGTCGGCAAGGTTCGCCAGGTCATCGGCGCCGTCGTCGACGTGGCCTTCGAGGACAATCTGCCACCGATCCTGAACGCCCTTGAGACCGAAAACCAGGGCCAGCGCCTTGTTCTCGAGGTTGCCCAGCATCTTGGCGAGAATACCGTGCGCACCATCGCCATGGACTCCACCGAGGGTCTCGTGCGCGGCCAGTCGGTCACCGATACCGGTCGTCCGATCGCCGTTCCGGTGGGTCCGGAGATGCTCGGCCGCATCATCAACGTCATCGGCGAGCCGATCGACGAGGAAGGCCCCGTTCAGGGCACCGAAATGCGCCCGATCCACGCGCCGGCACCCGAATATATCGATCAGTCGACCGACGCCGAGATTCTGGTCACCGGCATCAAGGTCCTCGACCTGCTGGCTCCCTACGCAAAGGGCGGCAAGATCGGCCTGTTCGGCGGCGCCGGCGTCGGCAAGACCGTCCTTATCCAGGAACTGATCAACAACGTCGCCAAGGCCCATGGCGGCTACTCGGTGTTCGCCGGCGTCGGTGAGCGTACCCGCGAGGGCAACGACCTCTATCACGAGTTCATCGAATCGGGCGTCAACAAGAAGGGCGGCGGCGAGGGCTCCAAGGCCGCGCTCGTCTATGGCCAGATGAACGAGCCGCCCGGTGCGCGTGCCCGCGTCGGCCTGACCGGCCTGACCGTCGCCGAATATTTCCGCGACCAGGGCCAGGACGTGCTGTTCTTCGTCGACAACATCTTCCGCTTCACCCAGGCGGGTTCGGAAGTGTCGGCGCTGCTCGGCCGCATTCCCTCGGCCGTGGGCTACCAGCCGACGCTCGCCACCGACATGGGCGCCCTGCAGGAGCGCATTACCACCACCACCAAGGGTTCGATCACCTCGGTGCAGGCCATCTACGTGCCCGCCGACGACTTGACCGATCCGGCGCCGGCAACCTCGTTCGCCCACTTGGACGCCACGACCGTGCTCAACCGCGCGATTTCGGAAAAGGGTATCTACCCGGCTGTGGATCCGCTGGACTCCACCTCGCGCATGCTCGACCCGCAGATCGTCGGCGATGAGCACTACCAGGTCGCCCGTGACGTCCAGCAGACGCTGCAGCGCTACAAGTCGCTGCAGGACATCATCGCCATTCTCGGCATGGACGAGCTGTCGGAAGAGGACAAGCTGGTCGTGGCGCGCGCCCGCAAGATCGAGCGTTTCCTGTCGCAGCCCTTCTTCGTCGCCGAGGTCTTCACCGGTGCGCCTGGCAAGCTGGTCGACCTGGCCGACACCATCAAGGGCTTCAAGGGCCTCGTGGCCGGCGAATACGATCACCTGCCGGAAGCCGCCTTCTACATGGTCGGCACCATCGAGGACGCCATCGAGAAGGGCAAGAAGCTGGCTGCTGAAGCCGCCTAAGAAAGGGAGTAGCGGGGTAGAGAGAAGACGATGGTGCGGTTTTGACGCGGCCTCGACGCCGTTTCGCCAGGCACCGATCGAAAGCTCCCTACCCCCTGAATAGACATGGCTGAACCCTATAAGTTCGAACTGGTGTCGCCCGAGCGTCTCCTCGTCTCCGAGGAGATCGAATCCGTCGTCATTCCCGCCACCGAAGGCGAGATGACGGTCATGGCCAACCACGCGCCTACCATGTCCACGATCGCGCCCGGTGTCGTGGTCGTGAAGCCGGTCTCCGGCGCCGAGCGGAAATACGTCGTCTTCGGCGGCTTCGTCGATATTTTGCCGCAGGGCTGCACACTCCTGGCGGAATCGGCTGTCGCCGTTGCCGACATCGACCGCAACGATCTCTCCCGCCGCATCCAGGCCGCCCGCGAGGATCTTTCGGACGCCAAGGATGACGACGCGCGCTCCAAGGCCGAGCTCTACCTCGCCCAGCTGACGACGATGGAAGGCGCTCTCGCCACCGGTGCCTGACGAGGCACCCTGCCCCCGGTACCGGATTCGCTCGCGCTGCACGCGCGCGCACGGCTACACGACCTGTGAGGACGTAGGACCGACCGATGGGCCTCAATAGTGCAAGACAGACGATCAACGCATGGAAGGGCTCCGGACTTGCCCTTTTCCTTCCTGCCTGGCTCGTCGGCGCAGCACTGCTTGCCGCAACCGTGCTCGGCGATAGCCGCATCGACACGCGCCATGCGACGTTGGCCGATCACCCTATTTGGTCACCGCCCGCGACCGGGTCGCCCGCGAGCTGGAGCGGCCTCGTCGCCGAACACCAGACCGGATTTCCGCACAGCCCGGCGCTCATCGAGCATGACAATGGAGAACTCCAGGCCGTCTGGTTCCATGGCATAAGGGAAGCGCATCCGAGCGTCGGACTGTGGACCAGCCGCCGCGCTGCGGACGGCGCTTGGACCGAACAGGCACTTCTCCTCGACCGGCACGCAGACATGGCCGCGCTCGGCTACCGTATCCACACGATCGGCAATCCGGTCCTCTATCCCCATCCAGATGGCGATGCCTGGCTCTTCTACGTAAATCCTTCACTGGGCGGCTGGTCGACCTCGCGCATCGCATTGCGCCGCTCCAGCGACCGGGGCTTGACCTGGTCGGATCCGGTCCAGCTTCCCACCGGGCCGATCTTTTCCATATCTTCGCTGGTCCGCGCTGCGCCCCTGCTCATGGACGACGGGCTTGTCGCTCTTCCGGCCTATCATGAACTGATCGGCAAGCACTCCGAGTTTCTGTTGCTGGACAGCACCGGCCGGCTGGTGGGTCGGCGGTTCATTGCCGATGGCATCCAGGCCAATTTCGCCACCATGCCAGAACAGAGATGGCTGGCGCTGCTTCGACCGATCGTGGGCATGCCTGCCCGCCTCCTGGCATCGCAAAGCGAGGATGGCGGCGTGACCTGGTCCGAGATGGCGGTGACAGACATCCCCAACCCCTATCAGCCCGTTTGCAGCGTCTTGCTCCACGATGGCAGCACGTTGATCGGCTACACACCCCAGGAACACGGTCGCGACCGGCTCGCCTTCATTCATGTCGACGGTGAGACCGGGCAGTGGCGCCGGCTGCCGCAGGAAATCACGCCCGATGTCCAAGGCGGTCAAACCGCCTATTGCACCGCCATCCAGAAGCGCAATGGCGACATCGCCTTGGTCTATGCCGACCCGCCGGGCCGTCGCATCATGGAATTCGGCTTCACCATGTCATGGCTGGCAGAACAGATCGCGGCAGGCGAGGAAATCGTTCCATGACGCTGGCTGGTTTCGTCCACGCTGCCATCATCTTCCTGGCGATTGTCTATGCGGTCAACCTTCCGCTTCTTGCCATCATCCGCAACAGCTGGACGCGGCTCGCGACAGCCACCTTGATCGCGTCCATCCTGGTCTTTCTACCGCTCCCGTGGATGGATTCTCTGTATCTGTTTCTGGCCGGTTTCCTGTGGCCCGTCAGCGCGGCACTTGCTGTCGGCCTCCCATATCGCCTGTTGGCTGGCCGCGGGGGTCCGTTCGCTGCCAA
>Ga0213835_101800_pt1 | contig 11714 bp, 9 predicted proteins | sample SWPATP01_FD_160576 | JGI IMG/M metagenome (GOLD analysis project Ga0213835, IMG submission 160576) | Coastal seawater microbial communities from Marineland, Florida, United States - SWPA TP0 #1 | ecosystem: Environmental > Aquatic > Marine > Coastal | place: USA: Florida | collected 2016-08-05
TAAGTCCAATACTCGCCAACATCGCACTGTTGGGGATGGTTAGGTTAATAGAAAAAATGTATCCCAATAATACCAACAACAAACCATTTGCCACGGTAATACGATACGCCGATGATTTTGTAGTCATCTCAAAAGACCTAGAAATCATTGAACAGTGCAAAACTGCCATTTCTAAATGGTTAGAACCTGTAGGATTAGAAATTAAACCCGAAAAAACCCGAATTTGTCACACACCTAATCCCATTAAGTACGAAGGCAAGACTGAGGAACCAGGGTTTGATTTCCTAGGATTCAACATCAGGCAATATCCAGCCGGAAAATACAAATCTGGGAAAACAGGTGGGGAAGCCAGTCGATTAATTGGTCATCAAACCCATATCAAACCCAGCAATAAAGCAGTTAAAGCTCATACAGAAGTGATTAAAGGTGTAATCAAACAACATAAAAAAGAACCTCAATCAACCCTGATAAACGAACTAAACCCAATCATAAGGGGATGGTCAAACTATTACTCAGCGGTAGTCTCATCAGAGACCTTCAATAAACTAGATTATATAATCTGGTTAATGTTAAGGGCATGGACAGTATCAAGATGCGGAAAGGCAAATTACGAGAAGCTAGGAAACTATTTCCGAAAAGGAACTGTAAAACTTAGCAATGGGAAAGAAAGACATGAATCTTGGTTATTCCAAACCAAGGATGGATTTAGACTATGGAAACATAACTACACTCCTATTGTCAGACATACCCTAATACGCCCTGATGCCAGACAATACGACGGAAACTGGACTTACTGGGCAACCAGGAAAGGACAAGCAATCGACACGCCAAACAGGGTAGCAAAACTACTAAAAAAACAAAAAGGAAGATGTAAATGGTGCGGGCAGTACTTTACCCCATCAGATATAATTGAAGTAGACCACATTGTACCTCGAAACCTAGGTGGAAAGGATGAATACAAAAATCTTCAGCTATTACATCGCCACACCCGCGATGATAAAACGGCACTAGATAACGCCAAAGCTGTATCCTTAACAATGGATCAATCAAACTAGGAGCCGTGTGAAGGGAAACTTTCATGTACGGTTCTGAATGGGAGGGAATGGAGGCGACTCCACTCTCGACCCCTAATCTGTACTCTCACTCAAATGACTACCGAACTTCAATCGTTAGAAAACCAAATCGAATCCCTACGCCAAGAGGCTGACAGAGCGATCGCCATCTGTGAAACCCTCTCAGGACTCGAACAGTTGCGGATTAACTATCTAGGCAAAAAAGGCCAACTCTCCAAAGTTCTGGGGGGAATGGGTAAACTTGAACCGGAAGCGCGCCCTCGTATTGGGGCGATCGCCAACGAAGTTAAACAAGCCCTGCAAACTCAACTCGACCAGCGTCGCACAGCCCTAGAACTCGCCCTCATTGAAGCTCAACTAAAAACTGAAACCATAGATGTTACCATGCCCCCTGTGTATCGTCCCCAGGGCAAAATTCACCCCCTCAATGCCGTAATTGACCGGGCTTTAGATATCTTCGTAGGTATGGGCTACACTGTGGCTACCGGGCCAGAAATGGAGAGCGACTACTATAATTTTGAGGCATTAAACACCCCCCCAGACCACCCGGCGCGGGATATGCAGGATACCTTCTACCTACCTGATGGGAATCTGTTACGGACTCATACCTCTTCCGTGCAAATTCGCTACATGGAACAACATCAGCCCCCCATTCGCATTGTCGCACCGGGTCGGGTTTATCGTCGCGATACTGTGGATGCTACCCATGCGGCGGTATTTCATCAACTGGAGTTATTAGCGATCGGGGAAAATCTCCGTTTTACAGACCTCAAAGGCACTATTAAAGAGTTTCTGGGTCAAATGTTTGGTGATCTACCCATTCGGTTCCGCGCTAGTTATTTCCCGTTTACAGAACCCTCCGCTGAGGTGGATTTGGAATGGCAGGGTAAATGGTTGGAGGTGTTAGGCTGTGGTATGGTCGATCCGAATGTTCTCGAAGCTGTGGGTTATGATCCTCAAAAATATACTGGATTTGCTGCGGGGTTTGGGGTAGAACGCTTTGCTATGGTCTTACACCAATTGGATGATATTCGGCGGGTTTATGCTAGTGATCTGCGCTTTCTGCGACAATTCTAAAGGTTCTTAGGGTGGGTGTGGATTTTATGTTTTTGGCAGTTGGGAAATCCTTTAATCGGTCAGTTTCTGGGTTAGCTATAGTTTTGTTGATGCTCTCAGTTGCACAATTGGGGGCGCGCGCTCAAATATTGCCTAACTCTAACTCTAATATCGCCCAAACCACCAGCGATCGCTGTCGTAAAATTTCTGAACGTCGGGGTTTAGTAGTCCGGGCGCGACCTACTCCCAATTCTCCCGTCGTCGGTCAGGTTTCCTATGCTCAACAAGTGACTTTAGCCACTAATGCACAGGGAATAACTGGTCCTGGTGGTCGCTCCTGGGTGGAAATCACTAATCCCGTCCGGGGTTTTATTTCTAACGGCTTTCCCAATAGTTCCGGTAATTTGGTGGACTGTTCTACCGATTTGGCTGAAACTCCACCCACACGACCATCAGGGAGTCTTTGTCGTCAAGTCGATCGCGAGGCGGCTCCAGAAGGTGTCGCGGTGAGGGCTGCTCCTTCCCGCTCATCTGCTCGTCGCGGTGGTGTCGATTCGGGAGAACGGGTACAATTAGCATCTGACTATCGCTTAATTCCTGACCCTGATGGTGAGCGTCGCAATTGGGTTAGAATTACCACTCCGGTGGCTGGATATATCTCTGCTAATACGTTAATTATGTGTCGGTAGTTTCAGCCATTCGTTACCTCTTTCCCCCCCTGCTTTTTCCTTTCTAGGGAAGCCGGGGGAATTAATTATCAATTACAGCAAACATTACCCTCTCCCTCAATCCGAATCCTAGGGGGGAGTATGTCAATATAGGTATTGCTGACAGGCTGATTTTAGCAATATAGCGGCGTCTCGTTGCATTTCGGGAGAAAAATAATAATCATTGTAAAAAGAGGTTTTATCGCCCAAATCCGGGCGCTGATAGGCTAAATTCAGGGTGGTAGGGTATCCGGTGAGTCGGTTAATTAATAGTTGTGGCATTCCTCGGGTAGAAACACATTGAATATAATCATTAGCGAAGGGGATGATTTGAGCGATCGCCTGAGCATTTATCAAGTGGGGAAACTTGCCAAATAGACAATAAATATTATTGTATGTAAGTTGATAATCAGGCTCCCTCTCGGAAAACCAAAGCAGAATTTTCGGGACTTTAATTTTGCTCAATAAAAGCTGATAACTGCTGACCCAATTTTGTCGAGTTTCGGCGATAATCTGATTGACAAAATCGCGATCGCCTGTAGCCAATAACTCCTGATAAGCGGGCTCTGACCCCAACTGTTTACCATCAGAACGTCGGCGGATATATTCCAATCCTCCGGTATCAAATAGGGAGTTACTTTCACTGCGTCCAGACATGACCTGAACAATGGCAAACTTACCGCGATTGATGTAATCAATTAAGGGAGAATTTTGCAGAAAGAAAGAAGGACCAGCCCCCCCATATCCCAAGTTCAAAACTGGTAATTTGAGCCAATATGCCAACAAATTAGGATAGGGGCGATCGCAAAAACAGCCAAAAGTCTGTGCGGCTCCTAAACAGGTAAAATAATGACCCTGAGCGAGTGTCTGAGGTTGGGGACCACGAAAAGACAACCCAGTGTTTCCCAACTCAAACATTTGGTAATTGGTAATAGAGCGATCGCGTTCTTGATAATATCCCATAATTGATTAGCATTGTTAGCAGCATCTGAAAAATCGAGCTAATTAACCCGATCAATTCTAGCCAGATCCCCCAAAGCCGGACGAGTCCCATCAAGATTATTTGTCAAAGTAATTGGCAAAACATCGGACGCACCCCAGTAATTTACCAACTGCTGCAATAACCAATCCTGGTCATCACGCAAAGCATCCAAACCTGTAGCACGGTTAATAATAGCAAACCAGACCACACCGCGATCGCGAGTAGGGATAGCACCCGCCAAAGCACTAACATCAAACAAAGTGCCAGTTTTGACAGCGGAATGTGGAGGAATGCGGCGATATTCCAAAGTTCCCAAATCTCGTCCCGCAACGGGTAATAAATCCGCCACAGTTAAATCTGTATCTCGCAAATGTCTATCTAAAGCGATAAACATAGCCACGGAAGCCCTAGGAGAAATTTGATTTTCATGACCCAAACCAGAACCATTAATCAGGCGAATTTCATCAACGGAAACCCCAGCCGCCTCAGCCGCCAATCGTCGCACCATCTCAGCACCGCCCAAAGTTTCAGCCAACATTTCCGAGATGGGATTATTACTGTAGATATTCATTTGTTTAATAATCTCAGCCAAACTCAGAGACCGATGGCGGATTAGGGGTTGGAGATTAGGCGGGGAGGTGACATATTGCACCGAGCCCAAAATTTGTACCTGTGGTTTTGGCAACCGGGACCCTGAACGGACATATTGAGTAGCTGCTTCTGACTCCCACAGCCGGGAATCGAGGGATTGACGGAGTAAATTACCCACCAGTTGCGGTTCCGATTCATAATTCATCGAAAAATTACCAGCGATCGTCAAATTTCCCCGCACCTGACGAATACCCAACTGATTGAGAGCATATCCCAAACTAAAAGCCTCTTCCCAGACAAAAAAGGGATTTCCTCCCCCCACAATCACCAAATCCCCTTGCAATACCCCATTTTCAATGGGACCAGTTGCGCCAATGATGGTTTCAAACTGATGGTTAACACTCCAGGTTTGCAACGCCGCCAAAGATGTAGCTATTTTAGTGATCGAAGCTGCCGATAAAGGAATATCCCCCCGATGATTAGCCACCGTAAAAGGTCCCGCCTCAATCCATACCCCCTGAGAGGCGCTGGATATACCACGACTGGATAAACGCGCCAAATACTGTTGGACGATCGCCTCTACCGCAGGATCTGGGCGTTCAATAGAGATAATATTCGATAGGCTGCTTTCCCACATTTGCTGGGAAGTCCTATTCAATTGGTCGCGATTCATCCCAGCCATCTCCAACCATACAGACATAATCCCAGAAGTAAACACATCTAACATCGGCCGCTGTTTCCTCAAAGTCAAACAAAAATCAGATAATTATCAACACCGCAATTCTAGGATTTTCCCGGACCATTAGAATCAGTTTTCTTGAGGATAATTGTAAATGGATAAGTCCTAAACACTGCAGCCAAACCCTGCTTCAAAAGCTTTCTGGCCCTGGCCCGATGAGTGGGACTTAACGGTTGCCCCAGTGTGTCAACCACAAAAACGTAATTTTGGTAATTTGGCATTTAAGCTATCTCCCAGATGGGGTAATGTTGGCTTCGGTCATGTTAAAGGGGCTTTTTACGTCTAGCTCACTCGATCTGACAAATCCACTCATGTCGTTCCTTAAAGATAGACGACAGAGCAACAGGCTGGCGCTCACCTGTGGGTTTCATCACCCCCTTAACGTAGGTCTAATCCTGGACCTGCATCTTGCAGACTCTGTGAGGAGTAATTTCCGCCTCCTGCCGGAAATTACCGGATTTTATGCAAGAGGATATCGCGTACTGAGACACTTAGCGCGAAACCCCTTGCTTTATGGATAAGGGTTATAACCCCGTTTTTTGGTAAAATCTTCAAGGTTTCTCTAACTTGGGTCAATGGGCTTAACTAGCGCACGAATTGCAATTGACGCGATGGGTGGAGATCATGCCCCCACAGAAGTAGTGGCGGGCGCGCTGATGGCACAGGAAAAATTTGGGGTTGATGTCATACTGGTGGGAGATCCTCAGCAGATTGAGGCATCCCTCAAAGAACACCACAGCAACTCACCATTGCCAGAAATTGTCCCCGCTGAAGGGACAATCGAAATGCACGAAGAACCATTAGGGGCGATTAAACGCAAGCCTAATGCTTCTATTAATGTTGCCATGAATTTGGTTAAACAAAAAAAAGCTGATGCGGTTGTATCTGCTGGTCACTCTGGGGCGGCGATGGCCTCGGCACTATTGCGGGTGGGACGCATTCGGGGTATCGATCGCCCCGCCATTGGTGCTGTATTACCTACTATGGTGCGTTCCTCGCCGGTTTTGATTCTGGATGTGGGGGCCAATGTTGATTGTCGTCCTAAGTTCCTAGAACAGTTTGCTGTGATGGGAAGCATCTATAGCCAGTATGTTCTGGGTGTTGATAACCCGACTGTGGGACTACTCAATATTGGCGAAGAATCTTCTAAGGGTGATGAGCTGGCGGTGCGGACTTATCAGATGCTACAAGAAAATTCTCTGATTTCTTTTGCTGGAAATGCAGAAGGACGAGATGTACTCACAGGTAAGTTTAATGTGATAGTTTGTGATGGCTTTGTGGGTAATGTACTATTGAAATTTGCCGAAGGAGTCGGAGAGGCGGTTCTCCAATTGCTGCGGGAGGAGTTGTCTTCAGGATTGCGATCGCAACTGGGGGCTACTCTGCTGAAGCCTAGTTTAAAACGCTTTAAACAAAGGGTTGATCACGTTGAACATGGGGGAGCTTTACTTTTGGGTGTAGCCGGAATTTGCATTATTGGTCATGGGTCTTCTAAAGCCCCGACTATTTGTAATGCTATTCGCATGGCGCGAGATGCGGTTAATAATGAAGTGCTAGAACGCATTAATTTACAGTATCAAAAACACCAAAAACAGGCGATTGAACAAGAGTCATAATCTGGCGATCGTCGGATTTGGTGATCAGCTATATGCTCTGGGTAAAATTAATAATTGATCATTGTTAATGTCAATTATCGATTTTACCCCCCCCTGCACCCTAACCACTCACACTTTGACCCCTTTCATAGAAAATAATTAAGGATAAATGACAACCACAGGTATAGCTATTACAGGTAGTGGCGCGGCTACTCCGTCGGTTTTACTCGATAATAACCAACTTTCTCAACTGGTGGAAACCTCCGATGAGTGGATTAGTTCCCGCACAGGTATTCGTCAACGGCGCTTGGCGACTACAGAGGTAACACTTAGTCACATGGCGGCATCGGCTTGCGAAAATGCGATCGCTATGGCTGGCTTACAACCTACTGATATTGATTTAATTATTCTGGCTACTTCTACCCCTGATGATTTGTTTGGTAGTGCTAGTCAAATACAAGCGAAAATTGGCGCTACTCGAGCGGTGGCTTTTGATTTGACCGCCGCCTGTTCTGGCTTTGTTTTTGGCTTGGTCACTGCTAGTCAGTTTATCCGCAACGGAGTTTATAAAAATGTGCTTTTAGTGGGGGCGGATATTCTCTCAAGATGGGTGGATTGGTCTGACCGCCGCACTTGTATTTTATTTGGAGATGGCGCGGGGGCGGTGGTTTTACAAGGGAGCGATCGCGATAATTTATTGGGTTTTGAACTCAAAAGTGATGGCAGTCTCAATAGTTCCCTTAACCTGGCTTTTCAACCAGAAGCTAAGGCTTTAACTCCCCAAATTACTATCGGTCAAGGTAAGTATCTACCCATTACCATGAATGGTCAAGATATCTATCGCTTTGCTGTTAAAAAAGTGCCCGAAGTGGTCGAAAAAGCTCTATTTCACTCCGGGTTAACCGCTGCTGATGTCGATTGGCTTATCCTTCATCAAGCTAACCAACGCATTCTTGATGCTGTCGCTCAAAGGCTAAAAATCCCCCCCCATAAGGTGATTAGTAACCTCGCTAATTATGGTAATACCTCCGCCGCTTCTATTCCTTTGGCTCTTGATGAAGTAGTGCGATCGGGAAAAATACAATCTGGTGATATAATTGCTACAGCCGGATTTGGTGCAGGTTTAACCTGGGGTTCGGCAATCTTTAAATGGGGTAAATAATTAATAGTTAAACCCCATTTTTTTACTGTCCTATTTAGCTAAGGTTAACAAGCAACAATAATAATGACTAAAACTGCATGGGTTTTTCCTGGACAAGGTTCACAGGCTGTAGGTATGGGTGCCGATTTATTTGATTCACCAGACGCACAACCTAAGTTAAATAAAGCTGCTGATATCCTCGGTTGGTCTCTACCTGATTTGTGTCAGGGAGAGGCTGATAAATTGTCGCGCACCCTCTACACCCAACCTTGTTTATATGTAGTCGAAAGTCTCCTAGTTGATGCTCTCAAAAAACAGGGTAAAACTCCCGATTTGGTCGCGGGTCACAGTTTAGGAGAATATGTCGCTCTTTATGCGGCTGGAGTGTTTGATTTTGAAGCGGGTTTGCGTTTGGTTAAACATCGCGCCGAACTCATGGATAAGGCGGCAGGGGGACAAATGGCGGCTCTCATTGGCTTTAATGCTGAACAACTTAATCAACAACTAGAACAAAGCGAAAATGTGGTTTTAGCTAATGATAATAGTTCGGCTCAAGTCGTGATTTCAGGAACCCCAGAAGCCGTTGATAATCTCCTCAGTAAAATTAAGGTAAAACGAGCCGTTAAATTGAATGTATCGGGAGCTTTTCATTCCCCTTTAATGGCTGAGGCTGCTACCCAATTTCAACAAGTTTTAGACTTGGTTAATTTTCAACAGGCTACGGTTCCAGTTTTGTCTAATGTAGACCCGACCCCCGCTACTGATGGGGAAATTCTCAAGGAACGTCTGGTTAAACAAATGACGGGTTCCGTGCGTTGGCGCGAAATTTGTTTACAACTTTCAGAACAGGGTATTCAAAAAGTGATAGAAGTCGGTCCCGGTCAAGTATTGACTGGATTAATTAAGCGCACCTGTTCCGGTTTGACCCTAGAAAATTGCGATCGCATTCTACCATCCTAATTTCTGTAATCCTCATTATACTGGGAGCATCCCGCTCCCTTCACAATCAATTAACTATAACTTATTAATTATCAAGCATTAATTATTAACTCACTTTCCACCAAAGGAATGGTAAAATGGAACCGACTGCCTTTATTTTTACCCGGAGAATCCGCCCAGATACGGCCTCCCCAACCCGTGACAATTTGCCTACCTATTGCTAACCCTAAACCTGTTCCCCCTACTGTGCGGCGTAGGGAACCCTCCTCCTGATAAAACCTATCAAAAACCTCCTCCAAGCGGTTAGGCTCAATTCCTCGTCCCGTATCCGCCACAGTCACCTCTAACATTCGATCGCCATTAGATTTAGCCTTAATAGTCACCTTACCCTCAGAACCTGTAAATTTACAAGCATTATCTAACAGCTTCGTCAGCAATTCAACCAACCACTCACCATCAGCTTTAACTAATGGTAAATTATCATTAATTTCTACCTTAATTTTAGGCTTATTTTCCGCATATCTAGCACTCACACCACTAATAGCCAAATCAATACATTCTTCCAATCGCAAAGATTCCGGGTTCCAGTCCACTCGACCACTTTCTAAATGGGATAAAGTCAGAAAATCCTGCACCAATTTCCGCAGACGTTCTGCGTCAGCTTGAGCCGTTTCTAACATCACCTCTCGCATTTCCAAAGGCATATCTGGTTCCTGACTCAAGGACTCCAAACACACCTGAATTGTAGATAAAGGAGTTCTTAATTCATGACCCGTAATCGCAATTAAATTGCTGCGAGTCCTTTCTAACGCTTCCAATTGCCGATTCAATTCCTCAAGATTTGCATGAGTTTCCGCCTGAATTAAAGCCGCCGCCAATTGAGTAGCGATCGCATCCATCAAAGACAGCTCATCATCTTCCCAACTCCGACAAATCGAATTACACTGGTGCAATTCCACCATTCCCAAAAGCCGACCTTGAGACAAAATCGGCACCATCAACCAGCCGCCAATTTCCCATTTTTCAGCCAGTTGATCCAAAATATTCTCCCCCTCATCCGTCACATAATCAACCTCCCCAGGTTCCACCAAATACACATAACGTTGTTGCTGTAAAACCTGTTGAAATAAAGGGTTATTTTCCAGCCACCAAGTCTCCCCCCGTAAAGATTTAACCTCTGTTCCCTCCGGTTGTTCAGGACACGATCGCAGATATTCATGTTCAATAACAACACTGTTATCAGTAGACTTACACCGATAAATTAAACACCGATGAGCCTGCATTGCTTCCCCAAATTCACGAGTAGCAATTTCCAAAACTTCTTCCGGGTCAAGAGACTGACGAATAGCCGCTGTAATCGAATTCACCAAGCGCTCTTTCCACTCCTGAACCGCCAGCGATCGATAAACCCGCAGTAACTTGTGTTGACCCGCTTGTAAATAAGTTACCAAACGATGAGCAAACGGATCATTTAGCTGCAAGTCTGGCTCAACTTTACCCTTACGATTTATACCAGATTCGCGTTTTTTAGATTTCCTTGGCTTCACCATTTTTGTAGGTAAATTAAAGCCATTAACAGCCTCTTGAATTTTACCTTGTATTTCCGGTCGATAATACTTCACTCTTTCTAGTAAAAGTATCGCCACTTGGGAACAAATCAGACGATTAGAAGTCCACACACCTTCAAAGGGACGTGCTGGGTCCATCGTCAACTGTTCGTACATCTCGGAATTTTCCGCTAAATCCTCACGTTCTATACAAACCAGACAGCTTGCATAATTCTCCCCTAACACCACTAAATTCCATTCCTGACTCAATAATATATCTTCCGCTGGAAAAGCCACAGTTTCATAAGCATCAGAAGCATTTTTAAACTCTGTTTCTGGTGCAGCCATCACATATACTTGAGAAGTCAAAGCCGCAATTCTACGATACCTATGCGCTTCCTGACGATAAAACCTTTCTCGTTGAAATGTAGCAATCACCAACGGAGAATCTGACCCCGCCAAAACCTGATCTTCCATAGCATGAGAAAGAGCAATTAGGGAAGATTTAAAGTATATTTGAGGTCTAATCTGTGGCTGATACTGCACCAATTCTGCTAGAATTGATATGGAGATGCTCATATATTTTTCCCCCGCAGATTTTCTTCCCAGGAAATGGTATAAAAGCGATCGCCATAATGGTCACAGGGGTAAACTGGGGGAATATGTACTGATTCTGAACGCGCCAACACCAACCAATGACCACTGTCGGTCACATACCCAATTTCTACAATATAGTCGCGATCGCTCATCGGTACCGGAATATACCATTCCTGCGTTAACTCATCGCACTCATATTGTTTCATACTATGGGGACGTTGCTTATCCATATCGATCCAGGTCACATCGTAAACCCGCAGCGCCAGTTGTTTACCCCCTTTTTGTCGCAAGGGTTCTCGATATTCATCACCAATATCCCAATAAGCATAAGCCCAATTGGGATCTCGTGGCAACAGCACGATACATTTCTGATCATAGCCACCTGGTAAGTCTGGGAGTCCTTCATCCACATCCAAACCTATAATGTCGCTATCATCATGTTGACCCACATTAAATTTTTTCGATTCTACATCTAACTGACTGCGATCGTCTCCTCCTCCCACTACCCATGCTTGACCACCTGTTAGCGTTGCTTGCTTCAAATTCTCATCCGCCTCTCCATCCCTTTCCGACACCTCATCGGAGGAATCTCCTAACTCAATTTCCGCTACCTCAGAAACCTCCTGAGTTTCCGCATCTTCCACCACCTCGGATTGGGAGACCCTTTCCGAATCCGAATCCCCAATATCTGCTACCTGGTAACTCTCCTCAGTTTCCACATCTTCCACCACCTCGGATTGGGAGATA
>Ga0213835_101801_pt1 | contig 11699 bp, 13 predicted proteins | sample SWPATP01_FD_160576 | JGI IMG/M metagenome (GOLD analysis project Ga0213835, IMG submission 160576) | Coastal seawater microbial communities from Marineland, Florida, United States - SWPA TP0 #1 | ecosystem: Environmental > Aquatic > Marine > Coastal | place: USA: Florida | collected 2016-08-05
TCTCCGCCACCACGCCCATGTCATGGGTGATGAACAGCACCGACATGCCGATCTCGTCCTGCAGCGACCTGACCAGGGAGAGGATTTCGGCCTGCGTGGTCACGTCGAGCGCCGTGGTCGGCTCGTTGGCGATCAGCAGGCGAGGACGGCAAGCAAGCGCCAAGGCGATCATCACGCGCCGGCGCAGCCCGCCCGACAGTTCATGCGGATACTGGCCGACGCGGCGCGCGCGACTGCGACAGCATCGCCCTTCAGCGTGTCGGTGCGCCAGAGAACCACGCGCCAGTTGCCAATGTCGATGACCTGGTGGCCGAGCGACTGGCCAAGGATTTCCTCATTGTCGGCGACCGACAGATGGTCGCGGTCATGATTGCCGTTGATGTGGCTGATGGGGGCCTCGACGGCGCGAAAGGCTCATGATAATAAATATATTTTTCATCTTCTCTCCAAGGCCGCTGCCTCGCCACCCCCTTTGAATTGAGGCCCCTCGCGTCACCGCTGGCCGGATCGGGGCTGCAGTGAAAGCCAACCGTCGATCAGCATCCCGGTCTCCTGCGCCGATTCCGCGGTGAACATCGGGCCAAAAGCGATCGACACAGGGGCGCCGGAGCGCATGCGCAGGTTCACCTCGTAACTTGTCGTCGTCTGACCCTTCGCCGTGGTCAGCGTGAAGGGTACGACGTCGATGCCGTCTATGTCGGCAAGCGGGATCTGCGTCCGCGAGCCCCATGGCGAAATCGTTCTGCGCTTTGTGAGCACGAGGCGCGCGCGCTTTCCATCGCCCACGACCGAGACCGTTTGCAGCGCCCACAGCGTGGCGAAGGCGGCAATCAGGCATATGCCGGCAAGGATATAGGCGCCGCCGGTGCCGTCTTCCTCGTGGTCCAACACGACGCCGCCGACAGCTTCGCCAGCTCCGACTGCCCGCGCCAGCTCATCCGCCAGAAGGCGTTTCTGCTGCCCGTCTGACGGCAGTCGCAGCAATATGTCTTCCGTATCAATGCGCACGCGTATCTGGTTCGTGGCAATGAAGCCGAGCGTGGTTTCCACCGCGATATCGACCTCTCTCACCGCTTCGACCTGTGTCGAGAACACATAGGTCGGGTTTCCACCCAGGAAGCGCTGCTCATAGTGAAGCACGCCGTCTGCCACGCTGAGCGTGTAGATGCTGCCCATCGACCAGATGGCGATGGCCGCCAACGCCCCAAACAGCACCGCGACAGGGACGAAGAGAAACCTGCCATAGGGCTTCAGCACGATGATCAGGCGATCGGGCGTGTTCTTCGCTACCTTGACCTTCATCGGTCGCTCCGGCTTTGAGCTGGTCTGACCGACCTCAATGAAATGGTCTTGTTCTTTCCCGTGAGCATCGTGCTCTCGCCCTGGCTGCCGGCGCATGGCCCGATCGGAGTTGTCCTGGAGATTAATGTGCTGCGCCGGCCGCGTCCCACTGCAGATGAGGTATGACAGGGTAGAGCAGGGCAGTTAGGCTGATCTTGGGTAAACGAGATCGGGAGCTGCGCAATGACACGGATGGTCTGGATATTCTTGCTGGTGGCCGCGCCGTTTACCGCGCCGGCGGTGATGGCGAAGGATCTGGCGGAGCAATATCTGGACGCCCGCGCGCTCTATGGCGTCGAGACATCGGAGCACGGCCATTTCCTGAGCGCCTATCCGGAACGGGTGATGGACGGGATCGACGGCGAATGGGTCATGATCGACATGCTCTTGCGCGGGCAGGTCGCGGGTGTCGGGGAACAGATGGCGCAGGGCTGCAACGGGCCCATGAAGATGCGGATCGAGCGCACGGGGCCCCACGCCTTCCAGTGGACCCGCCAGGCCGGCCCGGAGCGGGCGATGACGGTGATCTTCACGGCGCTTGGCGGCGCGTCGTTCAACCGCTTCTCCGACGCCGGTGAACTCGGACGCTTCGTGGGCTTCGACAGGCTGCCGGCAAACAGCGCGCTGGACATGCTGGCGCGCGCCAACGGGCCGGCGACCGTCCTGAGGCCCTCGGACGACATGCTGATCATCCACAGTGGCCATCCGTCGATGCCTGAAATGCTCGGTCGTTGTCCGTCATGACGCAAGAGCGCCTTGGCCGCGGCATCGGCGATGGCGCAGGGTAGATTCCGCCGCTTGCCGGTAGTAACTCGGCCTGACCGCCCCTAGACCCATGCCGCCCACCACCACGTGCCGAGCGCGAACGACAACAGCATGCCTCCGCCGGCCAGCCGCCCCATGATGAGATGCCTGCGCGGCATCCTGATCACGGCCCAGACAGCGATCGCAAGCAGCGCAAAGGTGCCGGCAATGAGGACCAGCGGCATGCTCACATCGTAGACAGCGACCGGCGCCAGGGCGTCCTCTCTCTCGCTTGCCGGCTGTAAGCTCGCCGGAGTGTCGGTCGCATCGGGGTCGGCGATCTCGAAAATCTCGATGATCCTGGGCTTGCCGAAGAGAACCGAGCGCTGGACTCTGACCGAGCGGCTTGCCATCCGCCGGGGATGCGCCAGCTCGTACAATTCCCTCGGCACGTCGACATCGAACGCGCCACCATCGACGGGCGCCAGGGTGAGGCGATAGTTCGCTCGGGCCTGGGCCCCGTAATAGGGACTGGAAATGCGTCTTGCGCCCGCCCCGATCACCCTTTTCCGATCCACGACGGTGACCGTTTCCACATGCACCGGCGCGATGCGGGCGGCGAGTTCCCACAGTGCAGGTGCCGCCAGGACGACGAAGACGCCAACAATCCCTGTCAGGAGGAGCGTGGCGACGATGCTCTTCTGCGGTTTCCCGCTGCGCGATGCTCGCGTTATCCCGCCTCTCATGCGTGGCTCCTCGTCTGATCGGGCCAGCCGTCCTCCACCGGTCTTCGGGGCCTGTTGTCCAGGCGTCCGGGATCGGTCGGGGGCAAGATCGTGATCCCCAACCTTGTCCGGATCGATGTCACGACAGACGCCGCATGCCGCGCGATGTCCAAGTACATCCGCGTCCATGCGATCGATGTTCAAGTCGATCGTCAGAATAGAAGGCCAAAGAGAGAGAGTCATACACCATACTGAGTATGACGCGGCCAGAAGTGCGGGTTACGTTCTCAGCTGTTGAGGCGGTCGACTGAGCCGATCGGGCATATTGGGCCGGAGGCTTGGGTTCGAGGCGTCCGTAGGCAAGATCGCGGAAGATCTAGGACATGTCGACACCTGCCGACGGTCCGGAAAAACTCGACTACGCATCGTATCTGGAACACGGAGATTTCCATGCACTTCACCAGACTGGCCGCCGTGGCACTGATGTTCGCGCTGACACAAGCGGCATCGGCTCAATCGATTTCCGGGTTCGACCATCGTGCGGTTCTCGAGCAGTCCGAACCCCGTCCATTGGTCGTCGGCGAAGCCTTGGAACAGGAGACCGGCCGTTCGCTGCCGCTTCATTTCGAATTGCAGGTTCCCCATGCCGATGGGCTTCTCAATGTGGAGATCGACACCTCTAACCCCAGCCTCTACGCCACGATCATATTCCGCACGCCTGAGGGCTACACCGCCGAGAGAACGCAGATCCTCGATGCTTCGGTGCCTGCCGGAAGGCTCAAGGAGCGCGAGGAACTTCTGGGCGACATGCTGCAGTATGAAATCCTGCCCATGTTGGGCGATCTGCCGGAACTCAGGGTGCTTGGCACGATCGAGGGTAGCGTTGGCCGGCACCCGGCCATGGAACTGATCGCCGTCTACAACGACGCCAATGGCGTCGGTCCCGTCCTTCTTCGCATCGCCGGCGCCTTTCCGCCGCAGGGGGAGCGCATTCTGGTGACCGTCAGCCAGGTCGCCGGGGTCCATGTTCCGTTTACCCATGCCCGCGATCTGGTCGGGACGATGTCCTATGCGATGCTGGAAACGCTGAATTTTCGCCATCGCCGAACCGAGGACGGGTCACTGGCACAGCTGTTGGGCGCACTGGTGCGCGAGCACTGACGGGGTGCCTTGAGGCCGGTAAAGTTGGGCATATGTTGAGATCGCAGATGGCTCCAGCTACTCCGCCACCAGTCGCACATCGCGATCCGGCATCGTGACGCAAGCAGTTCTGGTCTCCACCAGCGTGCCGGGTGCAAGTTCGTGACGCGTTATCTGTCCGGGTGGCAGCGCTTCAAAACTGTCGATGCCATCCATGGCCTCGGCAAAGGCGGTCTCGGCGCGCGCCTGGAGTTCATCCTCTCCAATTTCAGAAAGCATCCCGTCGATCCGAAGTTGGATCTCGATCGCATCCCTGAGCAGCGCAGGGATGCGATAGAGGAACGCCTCCGTGCCGCGATTTTCCACGAACAGCGTTTTGATGTCGCCGGATATTTCGACCGGCTCGGCGCAAACTCCGGGCACGACGCGCGGCAGCATTCCGTCGCCAATGATGTCGGCGACGAGGGAGGAGACACCTGGCACGACAACCTCCAGCCGGGCGAGGCTCGCCGGTATCGTCTCGCGCCTGTGCCATGCTTCGGCGGGAAAGGCTTCCCTGAGCCCGACGATGATCTCTTCCAGCGGCGCGTTTGCGACCATGAAGTCGGCCAAAACGGCCAGCCGGAACTGGAACCAGGCGTAGTTCATCAACCCAACGCCAGCGTAAAGATCGTCGAGATCAATCAGCGAGCGATGCGCAATATTCCTGTCGAAACCGGCCGGCACCCCAGCCAGAATGAAGGCGAGGTCGGGTCGCTCGGCTCGCACATAGGCGGCGAGGAAGATGTTGGCGACCAGCTCTTCGACGAAATGGTTGCCGGAGCGGATGCCGAGCCGGTTTGCCATGACGTGTCCGATCTCGTGGAAGGTCAGCGCCTCGTTGAGCGCGCGCGGATCGAAGCCCCAGCGGGCAAAGCCCGGAAACCCGACGATCGAATCCGGCATCACGACCACATCCCAGAACATCTCGGCGAACGGGACCGGATAGGGGATACGGGCCATGGCTTCCCAGTCCTCGCGCCCGAGCACGGCCACGGCGAGCGCCTGGTCCCAATCGAGCCGCGCCCGATACCAGGAAACGGCCGCACTCATCACCTGCGCGAGACGGCGCGCCTCAGCTTCCACCCCCTCGGAATGGTAGAGCCGCAGCGCATCGGTTTCGATCAAGGCCAGGCCGTGGTCGACCAGAAGGGTCTCGCTGACGCCATAGGGCGAGGGCTGGGCTCGTGCGGTGCCAGAAGCCATGGCGGTGGCCATCAGGATCACGGCAACGAAAGCGGCGGCAAATCGGATTCGATGGCTGCGGGCTCTGTGCTGCATTTCAAGCTCGCTTTTCCATCAACGATGCTGGCGTCTCGGGCGCACGGAGAACGGAAACGAGCCTTCTCACGGCCCTGCGGATCGGTGCGGCGCGACGAGGCAAGCGGTGCGCTTGAAAACCCCGCGCGGCATCGGGTCGCGATCGGCGGAGGGGTCATCGGTCATGGCTGCTGCATCATACCATAGCGCGCGGCCGATCTCGGGCAACATGATATAGGGCGGCGCCTCATCGCCGCTCATCGGCGGCTCGAAGTCGGCATTCAGATCGCCATCGAGTGCGATGAAACGCAGGGCGTTGAGGATGTCGGGCTCGGTAACGCCGTTCGGGTCGGTTCCAAAGGGCGGCCCGAGCAGGTCGCGCGGCCCGCCATCCGCATATGGATCGGTGACCGGAAAGACCGATATGCCGGAATAGCCTTGGGATACGCTGAAGGTGAACCAGTAATCCCGCTGAGGCGTGGTTAGTTTGAGATAGAGGTTGGAAGCGATACTGGCCATGTTCCGCGACGGGACGAGCCCGATGCGCCAGACCTCGTCCGTTTCCGGCGCGGTCATCTCATAAACAGCCCGTTCGGCCTCGCAGGTGGCCGGGCCAATGACGGGTGCCTGCGCCAGGGCAGTGGAGGGCACTATGCACAGCAATGTCGTGACCAGAAGCCTTTTCATTTCTGGCGATCCTCCCAGCTTGGCAATGATGTCGAGAATTTGAGCATGAGACCGGCAAAACCGGTCTCACCGGCGACCGCACTGCTCTCGGGAATAAACGTGAGATAGGTGTCGCCCGTGCGCGGCAGGCCGGGCGGTGGCCCCCAGACGGTGGTAACGAGCAGTTGCGGATCGACCGCGAAGAACGGATCGTCCCCGTCGGTGGTGTAAGCGACCTCTTGGCCGAGCAGGTTTGTAACCGGCTCAGGGTCAATAGGCGCGTTCGCAGCAAAATCGTAGATGTAGCAGCCGAGCGTATCCATCACGCTGGTGAGGAGCAGGCTGACGGCCAGGAGATGCGGCCGCCCGCCGATGTCGCGGGTGAGCCACGCGCTCTCCGATCCTTGAATGAGATCGGGATCCTCGGCAACTTCCTCCGCCAGCCTGGCTTCGGCATGGGCTATGAAGCGGTCATACTCGGCGTTCTCGCCCGCAACGACGGCTTGCCAACCGAGCTCATGCGCCAACGCCACTGTGCCGTCATGGCTGAAACGTTCCGGGATGCAGACCTCGCCGAAGGTGGTGGCCAAAGCCTGGCCGTCCGGTGCTTGGGAATGGCCGGGCGCGGCCGTGATCAGTGCCAACACGGTCAAACCCGTGGCAAGGGCGACCTTGGGACGCGCGAGGCAAGCGAAGGGTTTCACGGCCGTCTCCGGTCGTCAATTCCCGGTCTTGCCGGTTCTCAGGAAGTCCTCGCCGATGAGCCGCCAGGTCAGGGCATGCGCGCCGGCGAGTTGGGTTTCGGGCGGCATGAAGAAATGGCCGATGGTGCCTCTCTGGAAAATGCGCTGGGCAGCTGTACCGCCGGTGCCGAGGGTGGACCAGCCTTCCGGGCGGTGGAAGTAGGTTAGCGCAGGGCGCATCCCCCCTCCGACACCGGGGCCATAATATAGCGCGATGTCGGCATTGGCGCCCAAATGCGCGTCGGTGGTGTGGGTGGCGCAATAGCTGATGGCAAGACCGCTCGGCCGATCGACGAGCTGGTAGCCTGAAAGGGCGTGGCCGGCATCGTTCACACCGATATTGTAGGCCATGGGGCCCGACAGGCGGCTCTGCACATCGAAGGGCCAGACATCCTCGTGATGGGCCAACAGCCGCATACAGGCATTGCGCAGGGCCTCGGCCGGGTCAGGTGCCCACATGCTGCGGGGTGTGTCCGGCAGGGCCGTGCGCAGCAGATAGAGGTCTTGCGCGGTGGATGCGGTATAGGCTTCGTCGGCGCCCATATTGGTGATGCGCGACAGAACGCCGTCATCGACATTCCAGTAGACGAGTTGATCGATCATCAGGGCGATGTTTTCCCTTGATGCGCCCAACACCTCCTCGACGCCAAACTGGGCGACGAGTTCGCCAAGAGAGTCCGCAACGTAATATGGTGCATGGAAGCCCAGCGTTGCGCCCGGCTCGATCGTGCGGTCGATATAGGCGCCGATGGATTGGGCAAAGGAGCGCCCCGAGCCGCCGAGAAACGCAAACGCGCAGGCCGAATAGCAATAGGAAGTGCCCTTCACCCAGGTGGCGATTGCGTTTTCGCGGAAGAAATGCGCGATCGCCAGGCCTTCGACGTAATTGCCACCCTCGCTGTTCAGCGTGACAACAGCACAGTTGCCGCCCGTATCCGGCAGCGTCTTCGGATCGCAATCCACATAGTGGCTGACCGCGGCGACAATCCGCTCAAAATCGCCCGACACGACCTCGCCTTCATAATGGAGGTGTGGGACCGGCTTTCCAGCTGAAAACTGGGTCGACACGAACGTTACCGTGCCGGCGGAGACCGGTGTGGCGCAGATCATCAGAGCGGCGGAGCAAAGGGCGAGGGCCCTGGCGGTGAGATTGAGCATGCGGCAAGCCTCCCAGCGCGGAAACGATGGCGGGAGGCTAGCTGCGGCGACGAGGTCGCTCACCCCCCTGAACAGGGGGGTCAGTCGGCGCAGCTCTCCCCGAACTCGGCGCAAAGGTCCAGGCCAGCGCCTTCATGTCCGCCCGCATATGCAAGTCGCCACAGGCGCAGCGTCTCTTTGGCGTTTCGCGGCACGCCCCGACCCTGAAGGTGTAGGTGGCCGAGATAGTACTGGCCGTCGGTGTTGCCCGCTTCGGCTGCCCGCCGGAACCATGCGGCTGCCAAGGCTTCGTTCTGCGAAAAATGCCAGCCCTCGGCGTGCATATTGCCGAGGTCCACAAGGGCTGGCGAATGGCCTTGTTCGGCAGCACGCGTAAGCCATTTGGCAACCTGTTCGAGATCTTGCGGTACGCCCCACCAACCGCCCCAATGCGTCTGGGCCAACCAGTATTGCGCCTCGGCATGCCCGGCCTCGGCCAGCTGTTTCCAGATGAAGATCGCCCTTGCCGGATCGCCCTCACTGGCGGCGGCCTGTCCTTCCTCGAAGGTGGCTGCGTGGACGGGCATCGCAACGATCATCGACACCAGCACGGCGCCGACAAGCCAGGCCTTTGGCCATCTGGTGAGAACCGGGAAATGCATGGAGATCCTCCTGGTTCGCGACCGGGTGTGGCAGGGTCATCGGCGGTCGCGCAGCACGCTGCGCGACGTTTCACCATCGGCGGGAACATAGGTCTGGAGGCGTTGTGCCTGGTCATCGACATGGAGCCGGCCGCATGACGCGCATTGCCAGGCATTCCGGCTGGCCTCGCTGATCAGGATGCGTGCCGCCATGCAGGCCTCGCCGCGCTGCGCGGGCGTTGCGCAGCGGTGTTCGATGAGGTGGTCCAGTTGCTCCAGAAGGGCAAGCCAGGACTGGTCGGGTATCAGATGCGCCTTGTGCGGCAGTGAATCGGTCATGTTCGGGATGAGGCTGCCGCAAACACACTCGATCTTCATGACGCACCCGCCCTATTTCCAGTCGTGCCCATAGAGGCGGAGGCATCGTGCGATCTCGGCTGTCGCAGTCTCCTCTTCCTCCTCAAGCGACGACAAAAGTACCGCCTGCCAGTCGGAGCGCGCATTGCGCCGGTCTATCGGTAGATTGTCAGGTGCCAGGATCGCCCCGCTCATATCGACCACATCCCCGCTCGCCAGCAGGAACAGGGCGAAATTGACCGAGTAGTTGATCCCCCTTTCGAGGTGCGGACCTTGCTCGCCATGCGGATCGACCTCGATTGCGCGCTCCATCACCGCGCTGCACAGGACTGTGTCGTTGTACAGGTCGTAGGCACCCTTGCCGGTCATCTTGAAATGGGGTGAGAAATCCTGGGCGGAGAGTGGCAACGCGACCAGAAGAGCCAGCGCAACCGCAATTCCAATTTGTCGACGAGAGCGTTTTGAAATCATGCTTTTTTCGTCCGCGCCGTTGGTTGTATGTCAGCTCCGCCTTCCAGTTGCGCAACAAACCGCTCAAGCACATCGCGAACCACCGCTTCGTCTTCGACGGAAAGCGCGCCGCGCAGCATGGACAACGCTACGTTCCGGTCATGCTCAGCCAGCGCCGACGCAGCGTAGATGCGGGTGCCCCATTCAGGGCTATCGAGGGCGGCCGCCACATCCTCGACATAGCGGGCCGGGACAAGGGCGAGGATCTGGCGAAACAACTCCTGCGCCTGTGCGATGTCGTCCTGGCTGTCACCGTCCCATACCGGCAGGGTATCCCTCTCGCGCGAGAGTTCGTCGAGCCGGGCGATGGCAGCCTCGATCTCTGCCACGCCGCAACGCTCGGCGATCCATGCCACACTTTCCTTGGACGTCGGGCTCCAGGGCGAAAGGCCGTTGCGGCTCTCGCGGACCAGCCTGTCGAGGGCGGAGATCTGCACGTCGAGCGGTCCCGGCCATTCGGTGGCGAGACCGTCGGCGATTGCCTTGCCTTCCTTCACCCAGGCGCGTTCGGCCGCGACATCGGGAAAGCGGGAGGGAAGGTCTTGCCCGCTGCAGGTCGCCTGAAACAAGGCGTCCCATTTCGCGATACGGTTGACGAGGCTCTCGCTCAAACCAAGGTTGGCCGGATCCAGCATGTCTCCGCGCGCGTCATCCCAAAGGGGACAGCAGCGGTATCGGGGCATGAGTCTCAGAGGCCTGTCCATGCGGCGACGATAGCAACGTCTCGATGGCGCTCACCCCCCTGAACAGGGGGGCGCAAGGCCCCGGCCGAACGCTAAGGTGCGGGTTGGGCAATCAGCGGAGAGGCGATCATGCAGGCCGAGATCAGCGCAAATGCTCAGGTAGCCAGCCCGTCTTGGCGACGCTTTGGCGCAATCGTGCTCTTCTATGCCGCGCTCGGCCCGTTTTTCGGTGCCATTGGCGTCACCGCCGTCTTCACGGCAATGGCCATCAGCGTCGAGGTGTGGCACGGTAATTTCGGACAGATCGGGCAAATGCTGCTGGCGGGGATGGTGATCGGCACCATCGTTTCGGTGATTGCCGCCTATGTCCTTGGCATCTTTTCGGCGACCTGCGTCGGGTTTGCTGTGGCCATTCGAGACCGGCGCCGGGGAGGCATATCGTGGTGGGCCGCCCTCATCTCCGCACTCCTCCTATGGTTGCTGACTGCAATGCTGGCTTTTTCGGCCGTGCCGCCCGAAGGCTCGTTGCAATGGATCGGCGCCCTTTTCGTCGCGCATCTTCTGGCCGCCACCATCTGCACATGGATCGCGCGCCGTATATTCCGATAGCGCCCGGCAATCCTGGCAAGATCGGAAGCGCACACTGGCAATGGAATGCAACCATGAGCCGGATCGGCGGTATCAGCGATCGGGGCGGTGCTTTGCAAGCATCTGCTTGGCCTTCATGTTCGGCTGGCTGCAGCTGTTCGTGCGTCAGGTCGTTAGAAGGTAGATTAGGTAAAGGGTTGCGCCGAGCAATACTGCGCCCGCCATCATGGCGATGGTGATGATGCGATCCCTTTGCACTCGCTGTTTGTACTGCATCGCCAGGGGCGGAAGCTCCGACCGATGTCCGCGGCGGGCGTTCTTTTCTGGGATGCCATCGGCGATGAAGGTTTCGGCATCGCGGATCAGTCCCTCGACCCAGCCCCAGACACTGACCGAGACTTGGCCGACCTTTCCCGTGTCCGTATCTAACAGAAAGACCGGCGAATCCTCACGCGGAAAATAGGCACGGGGTTCGGCAAGGATGAACCAGGGCGACATGCCGTAGCGCGCACCGATGAAGATGGCGTCGTCGGGAACCGGATCACCGCCTTCGACCTCCCATTCCGCGCGACTTTCGCGCCCCATGCGATTCACCTCGGGCAACTGATCGGCGTAGATCTGGAGTTCGCGGTCATCCACCAGCCGCCCGGCGCGCCGACCGATCAGTGACAGCACCTTACGGTAGCTGCGCGGCAAAGCGCCGGTCGTGAATTCGAGCTGACGGATGTCCTCTTCGCTCAGCCCCGCAATATCCTCAGGACGTGCGATGCCCCGTTCGATCAGCGTTTGTCGCAGATTGTCCGCATCAAGCGTGATGGCAGCACGGCGTTCGTTGAGTAAGGGCGCGCCGATCCAATCTGGCCATTTACGGATCGGTTTCTGAATCTTGGCTTTGACGAGCTCGGGTGGCAGGTCGAGTTTGTCCCAAAGAAAGCCACTGCGGTCATAATCGGTCCAGGCCTGGCCCATAGAAATCTCGACATGATCGTGCGGCACGCCGACATCGAGCACATAGACGATCCGGAGCCCCGCTCCCTTGGCGCTCGGTTCGGTCTTTGCCCAGAGCGGCGATTGCAGCCACAGACAGAAGGGGTCGCAAGGTTGCATCTCGATGCCGAAGGCGCG
>Ga0213835_101802_pt1 | contig 11693 bp, 7 predicted proteins | sample SWPATP01_FD_160576 | JGI IMG/M metagenome (GOLD analysis project Ga0213835, IMG submission 160576) | Coastal seawater microbial communities from Marineland, Florida, United States - SWPA TP0 #1 | ecosystem: Environmental > Aquatic > Marine > Coastal | place: USA: Florida | collected 2016-08-05
CGCCGGAACGCCCGGCCACGACCTTCCCCTACACGCCCGGCCTCGACGTCAGTTCGATGGACAAGACGGCCGACCCCTGCGTCGACTTCTACCAGTACGCCTGCGGCGGCTGGATGAAGAACAACCCGGTCCCGAGCGACCAGGCGCGCTGGTCCGTCTACAGCAAGCTGGCGCAGGATAACCAGCGCTACCTGTGGGGCATCCTCGACGGCCTGGCGAAACAGAAGGAAGGCCGCAACGTCACCCAGCAAAAGATCGGCGACTATTTCGGCGCCTGCATGGACGAGGGCGCGATCGCGAAACGCGGCGCCGCGCCCCTGAAACCCTTCCTGGACCAGATCGACGGCATGGCCTCGACGCGCGAACTGCCGCGCGTGCTGGCCAGCTTGCAGCCGGCCCTGTCGAACGAAGACTTCTTCTTCGGCTTCAGCTCGAACCAGGACTTCGGCGACTCGACCCGCGTGATCGCCTTTGCCAGCGGCGGCGGCCTCGGCTTGCCGGACCGCGACTATTACCTGAAAACGGATGCGCGCTCGAAAGGGATCCGCGCCAAGTACGAAGCCCACATCGCGACCATGTTCGGCCAGCTCGGCGAATCGGATGCCGTGGCCAGGCGCTCGGCCGCCACCGTACTGCGCATCGAGACCGCGCTGGCGCAGGCCTCGCTGACCCGGGTCGACAAGCGCGACCCGTATAAACTGTTCCACAAGACGGATTTAAAAGGCCTGCAGGCGATGACGCCCGGCTTCGACTGGAAGACTTACCTGGCCGCCATCGGCCAGCCCGGCCTGAAGACCTTCAACGTCACCGAGCCGAAATTCTTCAAGGCCTTCGGCAAGCAGCTGCGCAGCAACGACCTGGCCGCCATCAAGACCTATCTGCGCTGGCATACGGTCAAGTCGCTGGCGCCGGCATTGTCTCCCCAGTTCGACGAGCCGCATTTCGCCTTCTTCAGCCAGACCCTGCGCGGCGTCGAGAAACAGAAGCCGCGCTGGAAGCGCTGCGTCCAGCTGGTCGACGCCCAGCTGGGCGAAGCGCTGGGCCAGGAATTCACCAGCCGCGCCTTTTCGCCGGAACTCAAAGCCAAATCGCTGCACATGACACGCCAGGTGGAAGAGGCGATGGCGAAGGACATCGAGTCGCTCGACTGGATGAGCCCGGACACCAAGAAGCGCGCCCGAGAAAAGCTGGACACCATCGTTAACAAGATCGGCTATCCCGACACCTGGCGCGATTACTCCGCCTTCGACGTGCGCGCCGACGACTTCACCGGCAACGTCGTGCGTGGCCAGGTGTTCGAAAGCCGCCGCCAGCTCGCCAAGATCGGCAAGCCCCTGGATCGTGGCGAGTGGGGCATGACGCCGCCGACGGTGAACGCCTATTTCAATCCGCAGATGAACGACATCAACTTCCCGGCCGGCGTGCTGCAGCCGCCGCTGTTCGATCCGAAAATGGACGACGCGCCGAACTACGGCAACACGGGCGGCACCATCGGCCACGAGCTGACCCATGCCTTCGATGACGAGGGCCGCCAGTTCGATGCCAAAGGGAATTTGAAAGATTGGTGGACCAAGAAAGACGGCAAGGAATTCACCGACCGCGCCCAGTGCATCGTCGATCAATATGCCGGCTACACGGTGGTCGACGACATCAAGATCAACAGCAAGCTGACCCTGGGCGAAGACGTGGCCGATCTCGGCGGCCTGATCCTCGGCTGGATGGCGTGGAAGACGCAGATGGCGAGCATGCCGCAGCAGGCGCAGGTGCAGCGCGATGGCTTATCGCCCGAGCAGCGCTTCTTTGTCGGCTACGCGCAGTGGGCCTGCGAAAACGACCGCCCGGAAAACCTGCGGGTGACCGCGATGACCGATCCGCACTCGCCGGGCAAATACCGGGTCAATGGCGTCGTGATCAATATGCCGGAATTCGAGAAAGCCTTTGCCTGCAAGCCGGGGCAGCCGATGGCGGCGGTGAAACGCTGCCGCGTTTGGTAGGTAAGTCGTTATTGCGCCGCCCATGTGTGCGTTGAACGCGTGGGCGGCGCGGGCGGCGCGTTAGTGCTGGCTGTAGGGTAGAGCCGCCCACCCTACGTTAATGCTGGTCGATCTTGCCGCGCCAGCCGCCGGTCTCGGCGCCGCGCTTCTCGAGCATTTCCTTGAAGTTGGTCAGGTTCGCACGGGTTTCCATGCGCACTGCGCCGAGTGCGTCGCCGATGGTTTCCAGCACGCCGTCCGGCTGGTAATCCATCTGCAAGGTAATCCGGGTGACGTTGTCGGCAATCTTGTGGAAGGTCACCACGCCGGCATTGTGCACGCCGCTGGTGCTGCGCCAGGCGATGCGCTTGTCCGGGCTCTGCTCGGTGATTTCCGCATCCCATTCCTTGTCTTCGCCGGCGACGTTCGCTTTCCAGTGCAGATGCTTGTTGTCGAGCTGGCGAATTTCCTTCACGCTCTTCATGAACTGAGGGAAGTCTTCGAACTGGGTGAACTGGTTGTAGACAGTGCTCACCGGTGCATTCACTTCGATCGCTTCGATGATCGACGAGTCGCCATTCTGGGTACGGTTTTTCTTCATTTGCTTGTTCAGCAGCATTCCGCCCACAGCAAGTGCGGCGACAGTCACGACTCGATTCAGCATAGGTTTCTCCTTAAAACGGTTTTCCTCATGGACCACGCAGTGTTTCGCGTATTTGTCGTTAAGTTAAGCGAATTTCTGAACAGGCGGCGCGCGGTAGAGATGACTTCCGATATTGATGAGTTGGGTGAAGATGTCGCATTATGCCGTCTGCTTATTTACTTTTACCTCGGAAATTGCCGCTATTCGAAGAGGATAAATCACGGCGTATTTTGACGGATTTGCCGGCGTTGACCCAAGAATGGGCCTTATACGTTGAACCCGCCTTGAAAGAATATTTCACAGGAACTTAACTTCTGAAACTTTCTTTCACTGCTGCAGAATTTCTGCGCGAGACTGGATGGGCATACAGTAAAGTCGGGCGGTATAATGGACGCATGAATCTCCTTCACAACCTCAATCCCGAACAATTGGCAGCCGTTACGCTGCCTTCCCAGAGCGCGCTGATCCTTGCCGGCGCCGGTTCGGGCAAGACCCGCGTGCTGACGACGCGCATCGCCTGGCTCCTGCAAACGGGTCAAGTCTCGCCGGCCGGCATCATGGCGGTGACGTTTACCAACAAGGCGGCGAAGGAGATGCTTACCCGCCTGTCGACCATGCTGCCGGTAAACACGCGCGGCATGTGGATCGGCACGTTCCACGGCCTGTGCAACCGCCTGCTGCGTACGCATTACCGCGACGCCGCGCTGCCGCAATCCTTCCAGATCCTCGATTCGCAAGATCAGCTGTCGATGATCAAGCGCTTGTTGAAAGCGGCGAACGTCGACGATGAAAAGTATCCGGCCAAGAACCTGATGTACTTCATCAATAATTCGAAGGACCAGGGGCTGCGCGCCAGCCAGGTGGAGGCCTACGACCCGATCGAACGCAAGATGGTCGAGCTGTACGAACTTTACGACCAGCAATGCCAGAAGGAGGGCGTGGTCGATTTCGCCGAACTGTTGCTGCGCTCCTACGAGCTGCTCTCGCGCAACGCGCCGCTGCGCCAGCATTACCAGATGCGTTTCAAGCATGTGCTGGTCGACGAGTTCCAGGATACCAACGACCTGCAATACAACTTGCTCAAGCTGCTGGCCGGCCATGGCGAACAGGTCGGCGGCGCCATCTTTGCCGTCGGCGACGATGACCAGAGCATCTACGCCTTCCGCGGCGCCAACGTCGGCAACATGACGGCCTTCGAGCGCGACTTCAACGTCAAGAACCTGATCAAGCTGGAGCAGAACTACCGCTCGCATGGCCACATCCTCGACAGCGCCAACTACCTGATCGCGAACAACCAGAAGCGCCTGGGCAAGAACCTGCGCACCGATGCGGGCCTGGGCGAACAGGTGCGCATCTACGAAGCGTCCTCCGATTTGGAGGAAGCGCAGTGGATCATCGAGGAAGCGAAAAGCCTGATGGGCGAAGGCCTGGCGCGCAGCGAGATCGCGATTCTCTACCGTTCCAACGCGCAGAGCCGCGTCATCGAGCATGCGCTGTTCGCGGCCGGCATTCCTTACACGGTGTATGGCGGCCTGCGCTACTTCCAGCGCGCCGAGGTCAAGCATGCGATTGCCTACTTGCAGTTGATGGACAATCCGCACAACGATTCGGCCTTCCTGCGCGTCGTCAATTTCCCGACCCGGGGCATCGGCGTACGTTCGATCGAGCAGTTGCAAATGGCGGCCGATACCTATGGCGTGTCGCTGTATGCGGCCGTGCCCTACATGACGGGCAAGGCGGGCACCTCGCTGGGAGGCTTCGTCAAGCTCATCGAAGGCGCGCGTTTCGAGACCCAGCAACTGGCGCTGCCGGAAATGGTGCGCGTCGTGCTCGAGCGCAGCAACCTGCTCACGCATTACGGCAACGAAAAAGAAGGCGCCGACCGCATCGAAAACCTGGAACAGATGGTCAACGCGGCGACCCAGTTCGTGCAGGAAGAAGGCTTCGGCCAGTTCGCCCCCGCCCACCTGGGGCCGGCCGCGACGGTGCAGGCAGGCGAGGCGGTCGTCTACCAGGACGGCATCGAAATCATGGACGCCGACGCGCCGCTGCCGACGGTGATGTCGCCTTTGTCCGCTTTCCTGTCCCATGCCTCGCTGGAAGCGGGCGACGCCCAGGCGCAGGCAGGGCAGGATGCCATGCAACTGATGACGGTGCACTCGGCCAAGGGCCTGGAATTCGATGCGGTGTTCATCACGGGCATGGAAGAGGGGCTGTTCCCGCACGAAAGCAGCGCCAGGGAGCTCGACGGCGTGGACGAGGAGCGGCGCCTGATGTACGTGGCGATCACGCGCGCCCGCAAGCGTTTATATATGAGCTTTACCCAGCAGCGCATGCTGCACGGCCAGACCCGCTACAACATGAAGTCGCGCTTCTTCGACGAGTTGCCGGAGGAAGCCCTCAAATGGCTGTCGCCACGGGTGCAGGCGCACTGGTTCGCCAAGAACAAGGCCCCCAACGCCTGGGATGATGCCGCCTTCCGCAATGGCAGCGACAACAAGATCGCCCAGCAAATTACCCAGAAGTCGGCGGGCAATGGTTCGGGCTGGCGTATCGGCGAGTCGGTCGCGCACGCCAAGTTCGGCGAGGGGGTGATCGTGAACATCGAAGGCGGCGCCGGCGCCGCGCGTGCGCAGATCAACTTCGGCGCCGCTGGGATGAAGGTGCTCGACCTGTCGGTGGCGAAGCTGGAGCGGATTGCCCGCTAAGGACGCGGGGCAGGGTGGATCGGCTCAGCGTTTAATCGTGTCGCAGGCCCGTTTCACCCGCGCCTTGTATGTCCGCCATGCCCCCCAACTCGCCAGCACCATCGACAATGCCGGCAACCACAGGCCGATGCGGCGCTGTTCTGCGCCCGCCAGTGTTCCGAAGTAATCCATCAGGTGCACGAAGCCCGTCAGGGCAAAATACAAACTACCCAGGGCCAGTACAAAAGCAATCAGCATCACCAATATCCGCACAGCATCTCCCCTTGGACAAACGAACAGTCGGCGCCGATGGCAACACGGCTTATTTATTCAGGTTCACACGGCCCGCGTCCCCATCCACCGGCTTGCCAAAAATCTGCCGATACCCCGCGTACATCGCGCACTGCAGCAGCAGCACGAACAGGAACACCAGCCACATCATGAGCACGCGCGCGAAGGTCGAGGTGCCCACGATGATGACGATCACGAACAGACCCAGCAGCATGATCCCGAGCCAGCTCGCGAGGAGCACCAGGAACACGCGCGCACTCTTGAGGACGGCAAAGAAGCTGTAGAAGATCGCCTTGCCAGGCGCCATCTTCTGCCAGTAGACCAGCGGCGGCGCGAACGACAGCGCGATCAGCACGCTCGCATTCAGGGCGGACAGCGCGAACATCTTGACGAATTCCCAGGACGGCACCGGCGGCACGTTCTTCGGATCGGCCGGCTGCAGCACTTGCTGGATGAGTTCGAAATCGACGACCAGGCGCGCCAGCACCGTCAGCACCACCGACAAGCCCAGGTAAACCAGGCCGATCTTGCACAGCTCGGTCAGCACCGGCTTCTTGAAGCCTGTCATCGCCACGGCCGGCGTGACGCGCTCGCCGTTTTCGATCATCAGGCAAGCCTTCATGAAAGCCAGCGAGAACGAGGGAATCAGCACCATGGCCAGCAGCGGCCCGAGCAGGGGAACCAGGCCGACCAGCAGGTTGATCAGGATGTTGGCGAACAGCAGGGTGGTCAGTGCGGCAGGCTGCTTGCGGAACAAGGCCGCGCCTTCCTTCAGCCAGGTCCAGCCGGTTATTGCGGGCATGTTATTCATTCCTGATGCGAGCCGGGGTAGTTAAGCTGGGGTGCAGGGGTCGCAATACGTTCGCGCAGGATGCGTTCGAAATGGGTGGGGTCGTGCGGCGTGAGCATTTCCGCCTCGCGCGGCACGTAAAAATCGTACAGGCGCGACAGCCAGAAGCGCAGCGCCGCGGCGCGCAGCATCGGTTGCCATGCGGCTTCTTCTTCAGGCGTGAACGGACGCACCGCGCGGTAGGCCGCCAGCAGCGCGTTCACGCGTGCCGTGTCGAGCTTGCCGCTGGCCAGGTCGATGCACCAGTCGTTGACGGTCACGGCCAGGTCGAACAGCCAGGTGTCGACGCCCGCAAAATAAAAGTCGAAGCAGCCGGTCAGGCGTTGGCCGACGAACATCACGTTGTTGCGGAACAGGTCGGCATGCACCGGTCCGCGCTGCAAAGCCGCATAGGTCGCGCCGGCGGCAAACTCGCCCTGGAACGCGACCTCGTCCTGCAGCAATTGTGCATTTTCCGGCGTCAGGTAGGGCAGCACCTGCGGCATCGTCGCCTGCCACCAGTCGAGCCCGCGCAGGTTCGGCTGCTGCAGCGGGAAGTCCTGCGCCGCCAGGTGCATGCGCGCCAGCATGGCGCCGACCTCGGCACAGTGGACCGGCTGCGGGTTCATCTGCGAGCTGCCGTCGAGCTTGCTGACGATGGCCGCCGGCTTGCCGTGCAGCGCCACCACCAGCTCGCCTGCCGCGTTGGCCACCGGCGCCGGCACGGGAATGCCGCGCTCGGCAAGGTGGCGCATGAGTTGCACGTAGAACGGCAGTTGCTCGAAGGATAGATTTTCAAAGACCGTCAGCACATACTCGCCACGCTCGGTCGTCAGGAAGAAATTGCTGTTTTCGATGCCGGAAGCAATGCCTTGCAGCGCCATTGCCTGACCAAGGGGAAACTGCTCCATCCACTGGGTGAGGTCATCCAGTGTAACTGCGGTGAACACTGCCATTATGCGGGGGTGGGGTGAGAAGAGTCTGGGCGTGCGGGCGCATGCGCCCGCCGGACGGGTTGGTCAGCGGGTGGCGGGCATCGGCGGCGGCGGAGGGATGTCGGCCGGCTTCAGCATCGGTGCAGTTGACGCCGGCACATTCCGGGCCGATGCCGATGCCGACGCTGTGGCCGCCGGCTTGGCAGCAGTGGCGGGCGTAGCGGCGGCCGCCGCTTCCGCGGCTGCTGCAGCCTTCCTCTTGCCGTTGAGGTCGAATTCCATGACTTGCCATTGCGGCGCGCGAATGCCGCTGCTCTGGGCATCGCCCGGCTGGGCGTTGCCGACGGGCTGGCCCGATTTCATGACATAGTGGCTGCCGCCGCTCTGGACTTCGACTTCGGTGACCTGGCCGCTGTTGTTGCGCTTTTCCCGGATCTGGGTGCCGCGCTTCGGTTCGATCCTGGTGGCCGGCACATCGCTGCCCGGTTCGATGCGTTCGACGGGCGGTTGCCCCGTTGCCGGCGTTTGGGCCAGGGCTGCACCGGCGCCTGCCAGCAGGGCGATTGACATGGTCAGACGGGTAAATATGCGCGGCATGATGGTCACCTTGTATCGTTTCATCCATTGTAACAAACACAGTGCCGTCCCGTGGAAAGTGCGCTGGCCGATCCCATACAAGTAAGCGGTCGCAAGCACTCTGTTGTACTTTCCCCATGCCGGATTCTGCGATAATGGCAGCCACTTTATCGCCGGCTTTCCCCACCATACCCATGCAAAATACCCTGCTGCTCGTCGACGGTTCCAGCTACTTGTATCGCGCCTTCCACGCGCTGCCCGACCTGCGCGGCCCCGACGGCCACCCGACCGGCGCGATGCACGGCATGGTCAACATGCTGCGCCGCCTGCGTGCCGACTATCCGGCCGCCTACATCGCCTGCGTCTTCGATGCGAAGGGTAAAACCTTCCGCGACGACATGTACCCCGAGTACAAAGCGACGCGCGCCTCGATGCCGACCGACCTCTCCAAGCAAATCGAGCCGATCCACGAAGTGGTGCGCCTGATGGGCTGGCCGATCCTGATGATCGAAGGGGTCGAGGCGGACGACGTGATCGGCACCCTGGCCGTGCAGGCCGCCGCCAAGGGGATGCACACCATCGTCTCGACCGGCGACAAGGACCTGGCGCAGCTGGTCAACGAGAAGGTCATGCTGATCAATACGATGAGCAACGAAAAGCTCGACGAAGCCGGCGTGCTGGAAAAATTCGGCGTGCCGCCGAGCCGCATCATCGACTACCTTACCCTGATCGGCGACACCGTCGACAACGTCCCGGGCGTGAGCAAGTGCGGCCCGAAGACGGCCCTCAAATGGCTTGCCTTGCACGGCTCGCTCGACGGCGTCATCGAAAACGCGCACAGCATCGGCGGGGCAGTGGGCGAAAACCTGCGCTCGGCGCTCGAATGGCTGCCGCAGGGACGCCAGCTGATCACGGTGAAGACCGACTGCGAACTGATGGGCCATATCGTCTCGATCGAGGAGAGCCTGGTCGCCCGTCCGGAAGACAAGGACGCATTGCGCGACTTCTTCACGCGCTACGGCTTCAAGACCATGCTGCGCGACCTGCAGGCCGGCCCCGGCGTGGGTGCCCCGGTCATGAATTCCCCGGAAGGCGCGCAAGACACTCTGCCCGGCATGCCGGTCATCAAGGGCGAGTACGAACTGGTGACGACCTGGGAGCAGCTCGACAAATGGCTGGCGCTGGCGAACGCCGCCGAACTGACGTCGGTCGACACCGAAACCACCTCGCTCGACCCGATGACGGCGCAGATGGTCGGCATCTCCTTGTCCGTCGAAGCGGGCAAGGGCGCCTACATCCCGGTCGCGCACCGCTATGCCGGCGTGCCGGAACAGCTGCCGCGCGAAGAGGTGCTGGAGCGCATGCGCGGCTGGCTGGAAGACCCGAGCAAGCCAAAGCTCGGCCAGAACCTCAAGTACGACATGCACATCTTTAACAACCATGGCGTCACTTTGAAAGGGATCGTGCACGACACGCTCCTGCAATCCTACGTGTTCGAATCGCACAAGCCGCACGACATGGACACGATGGCGATGCGCCACCTCGGCTACACCACGATTCCTTTTGTGGACGTGTGCGGCAAGGGCGCCAACATGATCTGCTTCGACCAGGTGGAACTGGGGCGCGCGACCGAATACGCGGCCGAGGATTCCGACATCACGCTGCGCCTGCACCAGACCATGCTGCCGCACGTGGAAAAGGATGCGGGACTGGCCTTCATCTACAAGAACATCGAGCTGCCGACCGAGATCGTGCTGCAAAAGATCGAGCGCAACGGCGTCCTGATCGACGCCGAAAAACTGCATGCGCAGTCGCGCCAGCTGGGCGCGCGCCTGGTCGAACTCGAGCAGCAGGCCTACGAGATGGCCGGCGGCCCGTTCAACCTCGGCTCGCCGAAACAGATCGGCGAGATCTTCTTCGGCAAACTCCAGCTCCCCGTCATCAAGAAGACCGCCACCGGCGCGCCCTCGACCGACGAGGAGGTGCTGCAAAAGCTGGCCGAGGACTTCCCGCTGCCGAAGGTGCTGCTCGAATACCGCGGCATGGCCAAGCTGAAGTCGACCTATACGGATAAATTGCCGACCATGGTCAACGCGAACACGGGCCGCGTGCACACGAACTATGCGCAGGCGGTGGCGATCACCGGCCGCCTGGCCTCGAACGATCCGAACTTGCAGAACATCCCGGTGCGTACCGCCGAAGGGCGCCGCATCCGCGAAGCCTTCATTGCGGCGCCGGGCAACGTGATCGTGTCGGCCGACTACTCGCAGATCGAGCTGCGCATCATGGCGCATATCTCGGGCGACGCGGCCATGCTCAAGGCGTTTGCCGACGGCGAGGACATCCACCGCGCGACGGCCGCCGAAGTCTTCGGCGTCGCCCCCGACGAAGTCGACAACCAGCAGCGCAGCTATGCCAAGGCGATTAACTTCGGCCTGATCTACGGCATGAGCGCCTTCGGCCTGGCCGCGCGCCTGGGCATCGAACGTTCGGCGGCGGCCAGCTACATCGAGCGCTACTTTGCGCGCTTCTCGGGCGTCAAGCAGTACATGGACGAAACGCGCCTGCAGGCAAAGCAGCGCGGCTATGTCGAGACCGTATTCGGGCGTCGTTTGTGGCTCCCCGAAATCAACTCCCCGAACGGCCCGCGCCGCGCCGGCGCCGAACGCGCTGCGATCAACGCGCCGATGCAGGGCACGGCGGCCGATTTGATCAAGCTGGCGATGATCGCGGTGCAGGACTGGCTGGAAGCGGAAAAGCTGGCCACGCGCATGGTCATGCAGGTGCACGATGAACTGGTGCTGGAAGTGCCGCACGCCGAGCTGGAACTGGTGAAGGCGAAGCTGCCCGAACTGATGGCCGGCGTGGCCGAGCTGAAGGTGCCGCTGGTGGCCGAAACCGGCGTCGGCACTAACTGGGAAGAGGCGCACTAAGTAGGGTGGTCGGCTATACCCGACGGCATGCATCTACGCGGCTTGAACGCCGCCCACGCGTTCAACGCACGGCCGAACAATCGCGCGGCTGAGCGGAGGGTGGTTGAACGCGTGGGCGGCGCCAGCGCAGCGTGAACGCACACGTCCGGGTATAGCCGCCCGGTGAAGCCGTCCTTGAGGCCACTGGCATCAAGGACCCCATACGTCGATACGTTCACGCCGTCATTTCTGCAGTCCGTCGCAAAACCCACTTCCGCAAGCGCGCGTCGACTTACGATGATTCCACTCCAACGAAAGGAACTCATCATGCGCCGCTTAGCCCTCGTCCTCGCCCTGTCCCTCGCCGCCACTGCCGCCCACGCCGCCGACCAGGTGCGCGTCGCCGCCCCCTTCACCTCGATCAACGTGCAAGGCCCGATCAGCGTCACCGTCGACGCCGGCACGGCCCAGCAGTCGGTCCGCGTGCGCGGCAGCGACAAGTTCCTCGCCAACGTCACCAGCGAAGTCGTCAACGGCGAACTGCGCATCCGCATGCGCGACAAGAATTTCTCCACCAACCACGACGACCAGCGCATCCTCATCTCCATGCCCCAGCTGCGCGCCTTCAACGCCGAAGGCGCGGGCGAGATCAAGCTCAACAACGTCCAGGGCGAGCGCCTCGACGTCAACTACCGCGGCGCCGGCAGCATGGAAATCAAGGGCAAGGTCAACACCTTCGCGATGACTGCCGAAGGCGTGGGCGAGGTCGATTCCAAGGCCCTCATTGCGAACAACGCCGACATCCGTTTCCGCGGCATCGGCGACGTCAAGGTCTACGCCAAGGACA
>Ga0213835_101803_pt1 | contig 11686 bp, 10 predicted proteins | sample SWPATP01_FD_160576 | JGI IMG/M metagenome (GOLD analysis project Ga0213835, IMG submission 160576) | Coastal seawater microbial communities from Marineland, Florida, United States - SWPA TP0 #1 | ecosystem: Environmental > Aquatic > Marine > Coastal | place: USA: Florida | collected 2016-08-05
CCCGGCGAGGTGGCGCTGCTGGCGCAGGCCGCCGAGGACGTCTTCGACAATCCGGTCGACCCCGTGCAGGCGGCCGCCTTTCTCGGCGATCCCTCGGCCCGGCTGCTGGCGGCGCTGGCGCCCCTGCCCTCCGGCGGCGCGCAGGTTGTGGGTATCGCCAGCGCGACGATCTTCCGTCACCCCGACAAGGCGCCGCAGTTGTGGATCAACGAGGTCGCGGTGTCGCCCGGCTGGCGCCGCCGCGGCATCGCCAGGCGGCTGGTGGCCGACATGCTGGACGAGGGGCGCGCGGCCGGCTGCGTCGCGGCCTGGCTGGCGGCCGAGGGCGACAACCTGCCGGCCCGCGCCCTGTATCGCCGGCTGGGCGCGGCCGAGCGCGAGCAGGTGGTGGTCTACGACTGGCGCCTCACGTCACCGCCGCCCGACGCCTGAAGGCCTCGCTGTCCCAGGCGCGGCCGGCCATCACCTCGGTCAGGATGTCGGCGGCGCGCTCCACCTCCTCCAGCGTGAGGTAGAGCGGCGCAAAGCCGAAGCGCAGGATGTCGGGGGCGCGGAAATCACCGATCACGCCGCGCGCGATCAGCGCCTGGACGATGGCGTAACCCTCGGGGTGGCGGAAACTGACCTGGCTGCCGCGGTGCGCCGGGTCACGGGGCGCAGCCAGCGTAAGGTCGGGGCAGCCGGCCTCCACCCGCGCGATGAAGGCTTCGGACAGCCGGATCGAGGCGGCGCGAAGGTCCGCCGGCGACACGCCCTCCCAGACATCAAGCGCGGCATCGAGCGCGGCAAGCTGCAGGATCGGCGGCGTGCCCACGCGCATCCGGGCGACGCCGGGCGCGGGGCGATAGGCGGCCTCGAACTCGAACGGCGCAGCGTGGCCCAGCCAGCCCGACAGCGCCGCCTCGGCGGCCTCGGCGTGGCGCGGGGCGGCATAGATGAAGGCCGGGGCGCCGGGCCCGCCGTTGAGATACTTGTAGGTGCAGCCGACCGCGAAATCGGCCCCCGCCCCCGTGACATCGACCGCAATCGCGCCGGCGGAATGGGCCAGGTCCCAGACCGTGATCGCCCCGGCCGCATGGGCGCGGGCGGTCAGATCGGCCATGTCGTGCAGCCGCCCGGTGCGATAGTCGACCTCGGTCAGCATCAGCACGGCGACGCGGTCGTCAATGGCGCCCGCCACCGCCTCGGGCGCGACCGTCTCGAGCCGCCAGCCGTCGCCCAGCAGCCGGCACAACCCCGTCGCCATGTAGAGGTCGGAGGGAAAGTTGCCGGTGTCCGACAGGATCACCCGCCGGCCGGGGCGCAGCCGGGTGGCGGCGGCCAGCGCCTGCCAGACCTTGATCGACAGCGTGTCGCCGGTGGTCACGCTGCCGGCAGGCGCCCCGATCAGCCGTCCGATGCGGTCGCCCACCCGGCCCGGCAGGTCCATCCAGCCCGCGCGGTTCCAGGCGGTGATCAGCATCCCGCCCCATTCCTCGCGCATCACGCGGGCCGCACGGTCGGCCGCGCCGCGGGGCAAGGGGCCGAGGGAGTTGCCGTCAAGGTAGATCACGCCCTCGGGCAACTCGAAGGCGGCGCGGGTGGCGGCGAAATCGGTCATCGGGCCGTCAGGCGCAGGCGGCGGCGCTGGCCTGCTCGGCCGCCTCGGCCGCGGCCTCGATCGCCAGCAGGATGGAGGCGTGGCGATTGCGGAACTCGCGTGCAGGCAGCAGCACGGCGAACTCCTCGAAGGGGGCCGAGGGCACGGGGCCGTCCCCCGCCAGCATCGCCCGCAGGGCATCGCGGGCGGCGGCAAGCGCTGCCGGCGTGGCGCCGATGACGGCGGCGCCGGTGACCGCGGCCGCCGCCTGCCCCAGCGCGCAGGCGCGCACCTCCTGGGCGAAGCGGCTGACGCGGCCGTCCACCAGGTCGAGGTCCACCGTGACCGTCGAGCCGCACAGCGGCGCGCGGCGCCGGACGCTCGCCATCGGCGCGGCCAGCCGCCCCTGATGCGGAATCGCGGCGGCCAGCGCCAGGATGCGGCCGGAATACAGTTTGATCAGATCGGCGTTCTCGGCCACGGCCTTTCCCCTTCTGGTCGCCCGCGATACATAGCCCCGGCAACCCCGGTTGGAAAGGCGGTGCCGCGATGCCATTCGATCCCGCAAGCCTGCGCTATGACGCGGCCGGGTTGGTGCCGGCCGTGGCGCAGGACCGCGCGACCGGCCAGGTGCTGATGCTGGCCTGGATGAACGCCGCCGCCGTGACCGAGACGCTGCGCACGGGGCGCGTCACTTACTGGTCGCGCTCGCGGCAGGCGTTCTGGGTCAAGGGTGAAACCTCGGGCCACGTGCAGCGGTTGGTCGAGATGCGGATCGACTGCGACCGCGACGCGCTCTTGCTGCTGGTCGAGCAGACCGGGCCGGCCTGCCACACCAACCGCCGCTCGTGCTTTTTCACTCTGGTGCGCGACGGGGCCGAGGTGACGCTGCTTCAGCCGCAGGTCTGAGGGGCGGCGCGACCGGTCAGAACCCCGCCCAGGCCATGCCCGTCGCGACCAGCCCCGCGGCCAGACCGCCTGCGGCCATCCCGACCCGCTTCAACCCGGCGCCGGCGGGGCGAGGGGTAGCCGGCGCGACCGGCGCAGCGGGTGCATCCCGACCGGCGGCGATGAACTCGGCCTGGGATTTCAGGGGCGGGAAGACGCTGGCGCGGTTGGTCATCGGTGAAGCCTTGCTGGTCGGAGGTAGGGTCGGGTCGGTGCTGTTCATGCCGTCCGGAATGCCGCCGGCCGCGGGCGGAACCGGGAAGGAAATGGGGCAATTCCGCGGTCGGATACCCCGGCGCGGAAACGCCGAAATGCCCGGATGGAAACAACCGGAGCGCGAGCCCACCGGCGGGTCGCGGGGCGAGCCGGCCGGTCGGGGCCGGTCGCGGCCGCAACGCCATGCGCGCGGCGCCGGGGCACTGGACGGGCGGGGCAGATTACCCTATATCTTTGCTCAGGTATCCGTCACCGACCGCAGCAAAGGCCCGCCATGTCCGCCGAAGGCTCTCCGCTCATCGCGCCCTCGACCCCCGACCATCCGCTTTACGAGCCGGTGGTGCAGGCCTGCCGCACGGTCTTCGACCCCGAAATACCGGTGAACATCTACGACCTGGGCCTTGTCTACACGCTGGCCATCAACGGCGACAACGACGTCGCCGTAACCATGACCCTGACCGCCCCCGGCTGCCCCGTCGCCGGCGAGATGCCGGGCTGGGTGGCGGATGCGATCAACGCCGTGCCGGGCGTGCGGCAGGTCGACGTTGAAATGACCTTCGATCCGCCCTGGGGCATGGACATGATGTCGGACGAAGCGCGGCTGGAACTGGGCTTCATGTGATGCAAGGCGCGCCCGTCGCCCCCTGCCCCGACCGCGCGCGGATGCGCAGCGGGGCCGCCTATGACCCTGGCGCCCCGACGCTCGTGGCGGCGCGCAAGCGGGCGCAGGCGCTGATGCGCGAGTATAACGCCACCGTGCTGGGCGAGGATGCCGAGCGGGGCCGCCTGCTGCCCGCGCTGCTGGGGACGTGGAACGGCGCGGTGATCCGCCCGCCCTTTCACGTCGATTACGGCGAGAACATCCATTTCGGCCCCGGATGCTTCGTCAACTACGGCGCGGTGATGCTGGACGTGGCCGAGATCCGCATCGGCGCGGGCTGCCAGATCGGGCCGATGGTGCAGATCATCACCGCCGACCACCCCCGCGACCCGGCCGCGCGCCGGCAGGGGATCGAGTTCGGCCGCCCCGTCACTCTGGGCGAGAATGTCTGGATCGGCGCCGGCGCCATCCTGCTGCCGGGCGTGAGCGTCGGCGCGGATGCCATCGTCGGGGCCGGCGCCGTCGTTACCCGCGACGTGCCCGCCGGCGCCACGGTCGCCGGCAACCCCGCCCGCCCGCTGCCCCGCGCCGCCGCCCCTTTCCCTGTCGCAGAAGGCGTCTGACCGAATGTTCGCGATCCCCGGAAACCCGCCCGTCACCCTCACCGACCGCGCCGCGCGCCACATCGTGCGGCTGATGTCGCGCGAGAACGCCAGCGGCCTGCGCATCGGCGTCAAGAAGGGTGGTTGCGCGGGGATGGAATACACCATCGAGACCGCGACCGAGATCGGCCCGCACGAAGAGGTGGTCGAGCACGCGGGCGCCCGCGTGATCATCGCGCCGATGGCGCAGATGTTCCTTTTCGGCACCGAGATCGATTACGAGACCGGCCTGATCGAAAGCGGCTTCAAGTTCCGCAACCCGAACGTGACCGAAGCCTGCGGCTGCGGCGAATCGATCAAGTTCGGCGACATGCCGATGCCCGAGGCGCCACGCCGCTAGGGCCGCCGCCCCCCATTGACAGCCCCGCACCGTCGGACCATCAAGCGCCCACATAACCCGCAACCGGGCGTTCCGTGGGCGCCGAACCGACGAGGAGGCTGGCCGATGGCCGAGATCACCCTGACTTTCCCCGATGGCCAGAGCCGCGCCTTTCCCGCCGGGACGACGCCGGCGCAGGTTGCCGAAAGCATCTCCAAATCCCTGGCGAAAAAGGCGATTTCGGCGCAGGTGAACGGCGCGCACTTTGACCTGCAGTGGCCGATCACCGCCGACGCGCGCATCGCCATCAACACTTTCGCCGACGATGCCCCGGCGCTGGAGCTGATCCGCCACGACCTGGCGCACATCATGGCCCGCGCCGTGCAGGAACTGTGGCCGGACACCAGGGTCACCATCGGCCCGGTGATCGCCAACGGCTGGTACTATGACTTCGACCGGGCGGAACCCTTCACGCCCGAGGACCTCGGCGCGATCGAGGCGCGGATGCGCGCGATCATCGCCGCCCGCGATCCCGTCCGCACCGAGGTCTGGGACCGCGCCCGCGCGATCGCGCATTACGAGGCCGCGGGCGAGCCGTTCAAGGTGGAGCTCGTGCAGACGATCCCCGACGACGGCCAGCCGATCCGCATGTACTGGCACGGCCCCTGGCAGGACCTCTGCCGCGGCCCGCACCTGGCCCACACCGGCCAGGTGCCGGCGGACGCCTTCAAGCTGATGAACGTCGCCGGCGCCTATTGGCGGGGGGACGCGAAGAACAAGCAGTTGCAGCGCATCTATGGCACGGCCTTCCGCACCCGCGACGAGCTGAAGGCGCACCTGACCATGCTGGAGGAGGCCGCCAAGCGCGACCACCGCAAGCTCGGCCGCGAGATGGAGCTGTTCCACTTCCAGGAGGAAGCGCCGGGGATGGTGTTCTGGCACCCCAACGGCTGGGCGGTCTATCGCGCGCTGGAAGACTACATGCGCCGCCGCCTGAACGCCGCCGGCTACCGCGAGATCCGCACGCCGCAGGTGGTGGACCGCAAGCTGTGGGAAGCTTCCGGCCACTGGGAAAATTATCGCGAGAACATGTTCATCACCGAGATCGACGAGGAACATGCCAACGAAAAGCGCACCAACGCGCTCAAGCCGATGAACTGCCCCTGCCATGTGCAAGTCTTCAACCAGGGACTCAAGAGTTACCGCGATCTGCCTCTGCGGCTTGCGGAATTCGGCTCGTGCCATCGCTACGAGGCGCATGGCGCGCTGCACGGGCTGATGCGGGTGCGCGGCTTCACCCAGGATGACGCGCACATCTTCTGCACCGAGGACCAGATCGAGGGCGAATGCGCCGCCTTCATCGGCCTTCTGTCGTCGATCTACCGCGATCTCGGGTTCACCAAGTTCGACATCAAGCTGTCCACCCGCCCCGACGTGCGCGCCGGGTCCGATGCCACCTGGGACAAGGCCGAGGCCGCGCTGGAGGCCGCGGTGCGCAAGGTCACCAATGCCTATGTGATCGACCCCGGCGAAGGGGCGTTCTACGGCCCCAAGCTCGACTTCAAGCTGACCGACGCGATCGGGCGTGAATGGCAGTGCGGCACCTTCCAGTGCGATTTCGTTCTGCCCGAGCGTCTGGATGCCGAATATGTCGGCCCCGACGGGGCCAAGCACCGCCCGGTGATGCTGCACCGCGCGATCCTGGGGTCGTTTGAACGCTTCATCGGCATCCTGATCGAGAACTATGCCGGCAAGCTGCCGCTGTGGCTGGCGCCGCGGCAGGTGGTGGCGGCCTCGATCGTGTCCGAGGCGGACGGCTGGGTGGAGGATGTCGTCGCCGCCCTGCGCGCCGCCGGGCTGCGGGCCGAGGGCGACACCCGCAACGAAAAGATCAACTACAAGGTGCGCGAGCATTCGCTGGGCAAGGTGCCGGCCATCCTGGCGCTCGGCGCGCGCGAGGTGGCCGAGGGGACGGTGACGATCCGCCGTCTGGGCGACACCCGCACCCGAACCCTCCCGCTGGCCGAGGCCGTGGCGGAACTGGCCACCGAGGCGACGCCGCCGGACCTGCGCGGCGCACCGGCGCTGACGGAAGGTTGAAGAATTCTAGCGGCTTGCGGGGCGTTCCCGAACCTGAACCTTCGCCCCGAACGGCAACCGCCTGTCAGAGCTCGATATCGGCGTCGAGCAGCCTTGCGCCGCCGGCGCCGGTAACCACGCCCAGCGACTTCAGCTTGCGGTGCAGTGCCGAGCGCTCCATCCCGACGAACTGGGCGGTGCGGCTGATGTTGCCGCCGAAGCGGTTGATCTGCGTCAGCAGGTATTCGCGCTCGAACAGCTCGCGCGCCTCGCGCAGCGGCAGCGTCGCCAGCCCCGCCGCCAGCACCAGCCGCCCCGCGCCGCCGGCATCATCGCCGCCCGCCCCGTCGGTGTCGGCCTGCAACTCGCGCGCGGCGATGGGGCCCGTCCCCTCGCCCAGGATCAGCGCCCGCTCGATGACATTGCGCAGCTGTCGAACGTTGCCGGGCCAGGACAGCGTCTGCAACAGCGCCACCGCCTCGTCCGAGAGCGGCCGCATCGGCAGCCCCTGGGTGCGGTTGAAATGGGCGATGAAATGGCGCGCCAGTTCGGGGATGTCGTCGCGTCGCTCGGCCAGCGACGGCACGGGAATCGGCACCACGTTGAGGCGGTCGAACAACTCCTGACGGAAGCGGCCGGCGCCGATCTCGGCCCTCAGGTCGCGGGTGGTCGACGAGATCACCCGCAGGTCGACCCGCACCTTGTCCGACCCGCCCAGCCGGGTGAACTGCTGATCGACCAGCACCCGCAGGATCTTGGCCTGGGTTCCGGGTGGCATCTCGGCCACCTCGTCGAAATAGATCACCCCGCCGTGCGCCTGCTCGAGCAGCCCCTGCTCGATCCCTCGCCCGGCGGTCTCGCGGCCGAACAGCACTTCCTCCATCCGGTCGGCTTCGACCGTGGCGGAATTCACCGTCACGAAAGGCCCTGCGGCGCGGGCCGAGTTCGCGTGGACATAGCGCGCGGCAAGCTCCTTGCCGGCACCGGCCGGGCCGGTCAGCATCACCCGGCCGTTCGAGCGCGTGACCTTGTCCAGTTGCAGCCGCAGCGTCCGCATCGCCGGCGAGGCGCCGATCATCTCGGCCGAGGTCGTGTCGCGCCGGCGCAGGTCGGAATTTTCGCGCCGCAGCCGCGAGGCCTCCATCGCGCGGCTGATGACAACCAGCAACTGGTCGATGTTGAACGGCTTTTCGATGAAGTCGTAGGCCCCCTGCTTGATCGCCGCGACAGCGATCTCGATGTTGCCATGCCCCGAGATGATCACCACCGGCACGTCCGGGTTGGACCGCTTGACCGACATCAGGATGTCGATCCCGTCCATGCGGGAATCCTTGAGCCAGATGTCGAGGATCATCAGCGCCGGCGCCTCGGCGTTGATCGCCGCCATGCATTCGTCGGAATTCGCCGCGACCCGGGTGGAGTATCCCTCGTCGCGCAGGATGTCGGCAATCAGTTCGCGAATGTCGCGTTCGTCATCGACAACCAGGATATCGCTCATTTCACATTCTCCTCAACGACTTGGCGGCCCTTCTTGAGCGGGGACGCAGGCTCGGTCAGCAATGGCAGGCGAATCTCGGCGCGCGCGCCCGAATGGCTGCAGCCCTCGAAGGGCGCGGCCTCGGCAAGGCGCAGGGTGCCGCCGTGTTCCTCGACGATCTTCTTGACGATGGGCAGCCCGAGGCCGGTGCCCTTTTCGCGCGTGGTGACGTAGGGCTCGAACAGGCGTGCGCGGTCCTCGGGCAGGCCGATGCCGTTGTCCTCGATCGCGATCAGCACGGCATCGGCCAACTGCTGCATCGTGACCGCCACGGCCGGCACATAGCCGTCAGGCGCGCCCTTTTCGACAAGAGATTCCGTAGCTTCTCCGGCATTCTTGATGAGGTTCGTCAACGCCTGCGACATCATCGTGGCATCGACCTGCAGCATCACGGGCGCGTCGGGCAGCGTCGCCTCGATCCGGACCCCGGGCTGACCCGCTTGCTGCAACAGCACGGCGTCGCGCAGGATCGCGGTCAGGTCATGATCGCGGCGGTCGGGCTCGGGCATCCGGGCGAAACGCGAGAATTCATCGACGATGCGGCGCAGGTCGTTGGTCTGGCGCACGATCACGTCGGCGTGGCTGTTCAGCGTCTCGGCCTCGTCGCCGACGAGGGGTCCGAACTTGCGCTTGATCCGCTCGGCCGAAAGCTGGATCGGGGTGAGCGGGTTCTTGATTTCGTGCGCGATGCGTCGCGCGACATCGCCCCAGGCGGCCATCCGCTGGGCGCTGACCAGTTCGGTCACGTCGTCGAAGGCGATCACATAGCCCTCCACCGCCCCCTCGCCCGAGCGGCGCGCGGCCATCCGCACCAGAAGCGTCTCGAGCCGCCCGCTGCGGCTGACGCGCACCTCGTCCTGCGCAAAGCCGTAGGGGTTGGCCTGAAGCCGCGCATGCAGGCTCGCGAATTCGGGCACCGCCTCGTCCAGGGGGGCGCCGTGCCCGGTCGCGGGAAGTTCGAGCAGCCGTTCGGCGGCGCGGTTGACAAAGTCGATGCGCCCGTCCGGGTCCAGCCCGATCACCCCCGCGGTGACCGAGCCGAGCACCGAGTCGAACAGCCGTCGCCGCTCTTCCGTGGCGCGGTTGTTCTCGAGCAGCGCGTCGCGCTGGCGGCCCAGTTGCAAGGTCATCTGGTTGAAGGCCCGCGCGAGCATGCCGATCTCGTCGTCCTCGCGCACGACGGGCACGCGGGCATCCAGATCGCCCTGCCCGACCCGCTCGGCGGCTTCGGCCAGACGGCCCACGGGGCGCGCCAGCCGCTCGGCATACCACAGCCCCAGCCAGACGGCGGCCAGCAGCAGGATCACGGCAAAGCCGAGGTACAGAAGCCCGAACTCGAACACCAGCCGCCCGCGTTCGCGTTCCAGTTGCTGATAGAGGCGGATCGTCTCCTGCGTCTCGTCCAGCAGGCTCAGGATGGTGCCGTCGACCGCCCGGGCGACATAAAGGTATCGATCCGGCAGCCCGACAAGCCGCACGAGGGCGCGGAAGGCATCGTTGGCGTCGTCGCGCAGGATCACCGTCTCGCCGCGCCGGGCGCGGATCAGCGCGTCTTCGCCGGGGTCCTGGAAGTCGAACAGATACGACCGCTCGCCCCGGGCGCGGATCTCGCGGTTGCCGTCGATGATGAAAGCCTCGCGCAGGCCGCGCTGGATCTGCACCTGCCCTTGCGAAAGAACCTGCCGCAAATCCCCGTCGCTGATCAGGAAAACCGCATCGGCCGAACGCTCGATGAAGAACGCGAGCGCCTCGGCGTCCTCGGTCAGGTCGCGCTCGTGCTCGGCCACATAGGCCTCGGCCGCGGCAAGCGAGTTGCCGACGACCTGCCGCACCCGGTCGGAAAACCACCCTTCCAGCCCGACGTTGATCGTCAGCCCGGCGAACACCGCCACCGACACCGCCGGGACCAGCGCGATCAGGCCGAACAACTGGGCCAGCCGCAGGTGCAGCCGCGCCCCCGCCGACTGGGCACGCCGGGCCGCGACCATCCGGGCGATGCGTGCCGCCACCAGCCCGGCGACGGTCAGCACATAGACCATGTCGGCCAGCAGCACGAGCCGCAGCGCGGGCGTTCCGACCCCCCCGCCCTGCGACAGCGGCCCCAGCGCAAGCCAGGTGGCCAGCACCAGCGCCGGTCCCAGAAGTACCAGCCCGGCCGTCAAAAGGTTCTGGGTGCGCCTCTGCCGCGCGACCTCTGCCAGCCTGTCCCAGGTTGCGCCCCGTGCCGCCCGTTGCACGCCGTTCCCCGCCTGCGGCCTTGCGGCCGCGTCATTACCGCCTTGGCGGGCCTCGATTTTTCACGACGGAGCCGGCTGCACCGGCTGCGACCGGTGGGCCACGCCTTGTTGCAGGTTTACATCAACTTGCGCCCGCGTGTCACGCGAATATCCAGATCGGTAATCTTCTTGCGCAGGGTGTTCCGGTTGATCCCGAGCAGGTCGGCGCAGCGCGCCTGGTTTCCCGCGGTGGCCTGCAGGGCGATCTCGATCAGGGGCATTTCCATCTCGCGCAGGATGCGCTGATACAGCCCCTCGGGCGGGAGCGCGCCGCCGTGAAGGTCGAAATAGCGCCGCAGGTGGCGGGCGACCGAGTCGGCCAGCTTTTCGCCCTCGGCGGGGTTGTCGAGACGCCCGGAGACCGGCTGCATCGCCACGGCCTGCTGCACCTCGGCGCGCGAGATGTCGGGCTCGGCCGCCGTGACCACCAGCCGGCGCACCGTGTTCTCGAGCTGCCGCACGTTGCCGGGCCAGGAATAGGTGCGGATCAGCTCCTGCGCGTCGGGGGAAAAGCGGCGGCGAATGCCGGTCTCGCGTTCGGCGCGCGCCAGGAAATGCTCGGCCAGCAGGGGGATGTCCTCGACCCGGTCGCGCAGCGCGGGCACGGCGATGGTCACCCCCGAGAGGCGATAGAACAGATCCTGCCGGAAGCTGCCGGCCTGCATCCGCGCGGCAAGGTCGGCCTGGCTGGCCGCCATGATCCGCGGCGCGGTGTCGGCAAGGCTGTCGAGCATCCGGGTCAGGCGCGCCTGCGTCTCGGCGTCAAAATCGCCCGGTTCCTCGAACAGGATGGTGCCGCCGCGCGCCCGGGCCAGCAACGCCGACGGGCCGTCCATCCCCGCCAGATCGGCCGCCCCGGCGGCGACGAAGGGCAGGTTGCGGCGGTCGGAGAAATCATGGATCGCGCGCCCGATCAAAGACTTGCCGGTGCCCGACTCGCCCGTGATCAGAACCGGCATGTCCAGGTTCATCACCCGCGCCACCAGCCGGTAAAGCGCCTGCATCGCCGGGGTGCGCCCCACCAGCGGCAGCTCGTCCGGCTGGTCGGCCCCGCGCGGCGGGGCGGTATCGTCGACCGGCGCGGGGCGGGCGACGCGTCGGCGCGCCTCCATCGCCCGGCGGGCACGCTTCATCAAGTCGGGCAGGTCGAACGGCTTGGGCAGATAATCGTAGGCCTCGGCCTCGGTCGCCTGGATCGCGGTCATGATCGTGTTCTGGGCCGAGATCACGATCACCGGCAGCCCGGCGCGCAGCTCGCCGATGCGCGGCAGCATCTCGATTCCGTTGCCGTCCGGCATCATCACGTCGGTGATGACCAGGTCGCCCTTCCCCTCCTCGACCCAGCGCATCAGCGTCGTCAGGCTCGAGGTCGCATGCACGCGGCAACCGGCGCGTGTCAGCGCCTGGGTCAGCACCGTGCGGATCGTGCGGTCGTCGTCGGCGACAAGGACAGTGCCGTCCATCAGTCG
>Ga0213835_101804_pt1 | contig 11685 bp, 11 predicted proteins | sample SWPATP01_FD_160576 | JGI IMG/M metagenome (GOLD analysis project Ga0213835, IMG submission 160576) | Coastal seawater microbial communities from Marineland, Florida, United States - SWPA TP0 #1 | ecosystem: Environmental > Aquatic > Marine > Coastal | place: USA: Florida | collected 2016-08-05
CCGCGGCCCGTACCTCGGCCAGGTGGGCGCCGAAGGACAGGAAGGCGACGGTGGCGCCCTCCTGCAGCACGCGACCGCGGCCGATCTCGAGGACGCTGCCGGTGGCGGGCATCTCCACACCCACCCCGTCGCCGCGCGGGAATCGGAAGGCGATGGGGCCGGCGTCATGGGCATGGGCGGTGGCGACCATGTGCATCAGTTCCGCCTCGTCGGCCGAGGCCATGACCACCATGCCCGGCAGCGCGGCCAGATAACCCACGTCGAAGCTGCCGGCGTGAGTGGCGCCATCGGCACCGACCAGCCCCGCCCGGTCGATCGCAAAGCGCACCGGCAGGCCCTGGAGCGCAACGTCATGTACGACCTGGTCATACCCGCGCTGCAGGAAGGTCGAATAGATCGCGCAGAACGGCCGCAGCCCGCTCGCGGCCATTCCCGCGGCAAAGGTCACGGCATGCTGCTCGGCGATGCCGGCGTCGAACACCCGGCGCGGAAAGCGCTTGGCCATGACATCGAGGCCGGTGCCCGAGGGCATCGCGGCGGTGATCGCCACAACCTTGGGGTCGCGCGCGGCAAGGTCGGTCAGCGCGGTGCCGAACACCTTGGTGTAGCTGGGCGCCTTCGGGCTGCCCTTGGCCTGCGCGCCGGTGGCGACGTCAAACTGCGCAACCCCGTGATAGCAATCCGCCGACGCTTCGGCCGGGGCATAGCCCTTGCCCTTGACGGTCAACGCATGGATCAGGACGGGGCCCGTCGCCCGCGCCTTGGCCGCGCGCAGCACCGCCAGCAGGTCAGGCATCGAATGGCCGTCGACCGGCCCGACATAGGTAAAGCCCAGGTCGTCGAAGATCGTGCCCGAAGGCATGCCGGACAGCATCGCCCGGGTGCGTCGGGCATGGTCGCGCAACCCGTCGGGCAGCGCCGCCTCGAACCCCTGCGCGATGTCGCGCAATGTCGCGCCGGGCTCGCGCCGGCGCAGGCGGCGCAGGTAGTGGCTCATGGCGCCGGAGGGCGGCGCGATCGACATGTCGTTGTCGTTGAGGATGACGAACAGCCGCCGCCCCTCGGCGCCGGCGTTGTTGAGCGCCTCGTAGGCCATGCCGGCGCTGATGCTGCCATCCCCGATGACGGCGATGGCGTCGCCCGTCGGCTGGCCCATGTCGCGCCCGACGGTGAAACCCAGCGCGGCCGAGATGCTGGTCGAGGAATGCGCCGCGCCGAAGGGGTCGAAATCGCTTTCCGACCGCTTGGTGAAGCCCGACAGCCCGCCGCCCTGGCGCAGCCCGCCCATGAGGTGGCGCCGGCCGGTGATGATCTTGTGGGGATAGCACTGGTGGCCCACGTCCCAGATCAGCTTGTCGAAGGGGGTACGGAACACGGCGTGCAACGCCACCGTCAACTCCACCACGCCAAGCGACGACCCGAGGTGCCCGCCGGTGCGACTGACGACCTCCACCACCTCGCGTCGGACCTCTCCGGCAAGCTCGGCAAGCTGGGTGTCGGTGAAGGCGCGCAGATCGGCCGGACCGGCGACCTTGTCCAGAAGCGGGGTGGGGGTCATGGTCTCTCCTCCCATCGGACCGGGGGATTCCCCGGCCCGGCGGCATCAGCTTGCCGACCGGCCGGGGAAAGAGGGTGTCGTGACAGGGCCAGCCCGTCACGACACCAGTTTCCTGTCGCCATCAGGATCGGGAACCGGGCTGCGAAGGCCCGCATCCGGGGTGGCGAGATCCCGGATGTCACGAGGGCGGGCCGAACCCTTACGGGCCGGCCCGCCCGCTTGCCACGTCACACCAAGCGTGTGGTCTCGGCCGGCGCCTCGAGGTGGCTGTAGGGCATCGGCGGCGGCGCGTTCTTGCTGTCCTCGGGCAGAAGCAGCCCGAAGAGATAGATCAGCCAGATCGCGATCATGGTGCCGAACACCACGACGGCCGCATACCCGCCCCCCCGCAGCATTTCCGACAGGATCCAGTTGCGCATGACGGAGCGGCGGCTGGTTTCGAAGAAGTAGGCCTTCTCATCGCTCATCGCTGGTTCTCCTCAGTCATAGGTGGGGCCGAAGCCGCGCTCGAGGGCCCAGACATACCAGTTGTCCACGACCGTCCCGGTCAGCAGGATGCCGATGCCGCCCGTGAGCGTCGTCAGCACCGCGAACCACCACGCCCAGCGGTGGATGCCTTCCATGGTGGCGTTGAAGCCCATGGTCCAGCGCCAGAACAGCGCCGCACGTTCGGACGCGGTCCCGCGGTCGACCATCTGCTCCAGTTCCCGCTCGCCGCCGAAGCGGCTGACCGCCAGGATCGTCGCACCGTGCATGGCGAACAGCAGCGCCGAGCCGTAGAGGAACGCGATCGAAAGCGCGTGGAACGGGTTGTAGAACAGGTTGCCGTAGCGCAGGCTGAACAGGTTGGTCCAGTCGAGGTGGGTGAAGATGCCGTAGGGCACCGCCTCGGACCACGACCCCATCAGGATCGGGCGGAACAGGCCCAGCACCAGGAACAGCCAGATGGCGGAGGCAAACGCCCAGGCCACGTGCTTGCCCATGCCGAGCGCCTCGGCCCGCAGCCAGGTGCGGACCCACCAGGTCATCACCGAGATCAGCAGGAAGAACGAGGCGATCAGATAGTACCCGCCCTCGGCGAGCGGCGGGAAGCGCAGGCCGTACTCGGGCGACGGCGGCTCGAGCGAGAACCAGAACAGGTCGCGCATGAACACGGCCGGGTTGAAGCCCGCCTGCCACCAGAACCACATGCCCACCATGATGAACCAGGTCGCCCCGGTGATGAGCGAGATGGTGCCCATCGTTCCCAGATAGATCGGCCCGAGCTGAGCGTTGCCGAACCAGCCCGCGAGCTTGGAAAAGCTCGTGCCCTTGGTCCGGTTCTCCAGGTTGACGTCTTCATGCGGGCCCATGTCGGGCGGACCCTGCACCTGCACCTGGGTGAAGATGTTCTGATACTCAGCCATTGATGCCTCCGGGAATATTGGCCCACCAGGGCAGCTCAAGCCACCAGTCCCACCAGACGACCCACTGGTCGAACCAGATGGTTCCCGAGATCACGATGCAGACCGCCGACCAGAAACCGGCGTTCAGCGCCAGCAGCAGACCGAGGCGGTGAATGCCCAGCGTGCCGATGGAGTAGCCGATGAAATCGCGGAAGAATGCGTCCTCGTGGTTCGGTGTCTTGATTTCGTGACCCTTCTTGGGGTTGGCCGCCGACAGCACGAGGCCGCCGTGCAGCGCCAGCGCCAGCGTCGTGGTGAAGAAGAAGCTCACCGCGATCATGTGCGCCGGGTTGTAGTGGAAGTTGCCGTAGGTGTAGCCGACGTTGGAAACCCAATCGAGGTGGGTCCAGATGCCATAGGGGAAGCCGTGCCCCCAGGCGCCCATCAGCACCGGCCGGATCACGACCAGCGTGGTGTAGGCGAAGATGGCCACGCCGAAGGCGAAGGGCACATGCAGGCCCATGCCCAGCTTGCGGCTGATCTCCACCTCGCGCAGCATCCACGAGATGAATGCGCCGTGCGCACAGATGGTGATGATCTGCCAGAGGCCGCCTTCATTCAGGGGGGCGGCACTCAGACCATAGGAAAGGGGCGGCGGATTGATGGTGATCAGCCACGGGTTCCAGGTGCCTTGCAGCACCGCCCCCCAAAGGATCAGGAGGGTTCCGAGAACCGCAAAGAAGACCGTCGTGACCCCGAAGAATCCGACGTAGAACGGCCCCACCCAGAAATCGAACAGTTTGCCTCCGACCAGCGTGCCTCCTGGCACGCGGTATTTGCGCTCGAAGCTAAGCAGCGCCATGCTACCCTCCGCTTGTCAGGACGGCCCCGCGCAGAACCGCCAAAAACCCGAATGTGGTTGCGGGCGCACCCGAAGGCGCGCCCGCAACGGGGGCTCCTCAGTCCATGGGGCGATCGTATTTCGCCGCCGCAACCTGGAACCAGTTGTAGGAAGGGGTGCTCAGCAGCACGAGGTGGATCATCGCCGCGAGGAGGAACAGGAAAACGCCCTGAGCCACAAAGACGCGACGCGGATCAAAGATCAGCCAGATCTTGTAGAAGTTGCTCATGATTGATCCCCCTCAGAACCACGGACGCCAGATGAACACGGCCAAATGAGCGACGAGAGCAACGGCCGAGAACAGCCAGAGCCCGCTCATGTAGACCGCGTGCAGTTCCTGCGCCTGCTCGTCGGTGAGACCCGTGAACGACAGGTCGGTATTTTCAGCCATACTCTCCTCCGGATCGTCAGACTGATGCCGCACACCCTGCGGCGGGGTCGGCAACAGGGCCGCGGCCCCCCTGCCTGTTCCCCCCGCACACGCCGGCGGACCGGCCCGCGCGCGGGGACATTGCGGACGCGGCCTTTCAGCCGCGGAAGATCATCGGCACGATCTGGTTGGCTTCCGCGCGGGCGCGGGCGATCGGGCCAAGGTCGGATGCGGCCCCGGTCAGCCGGGCGCGCAGGCAGCGCACCGTGGCGAACGGCAGGGCAATCGCGAAGAGCAGCGCGAAATAGAGCCGGTATTCCCACCCGTCGGCGCGGATCGCGCGCTGTCTGGGCGAGTTGACGGTGAAATCGGCCATGGCTCTCGTCTCCTCCGGTTATCGTTTCAGGCTCCGGCCCCGGCTTGCGGCAGGGACAGGACGGTTTCGCGCACGACCCGCTCGGCGCCGGCATCAAGCGCGGCCTTCTCGGCGGCGTCGCGCAGGGTGCGCGCGGCCGAGATGCGGGTCAGGATCGGATGGCGGGCGACGATGCGGTCCAGCTCGGCCTGCGCATCGGCATCCCAGGGAAAATCGCGGCGCAGCCGCGTCGGCGTGGCGGCGGCGCTGTCCATCTCGCTGCCCAGCGGCAGGATGTGGAACAGTGCGTCGAACAACCCGTTGCAGACCTCCTGCAACACATAGGTCGCGCCGGCATAGCCCATGAAGGGCGTGCCCGTGGCCCGCCTGATCGCGGCGCCGGGAAAGCTGGCAGGTATGAACGACGGCGCCGGGCCGTGTCCGGCCTTCATCTCGGCCAGGTACATCTTCTCGTTGATCGAGCCGAAGATGACCAGCGGGCGCTTGTCGCGCAGCCCGGCGCGCACGGCCTCGTTGTTGGTCTTGGCGCCGCGCACACGGGCCACGGCCAGCGCGCAGGGCAGGCCCAGGTCGCCCTCGAGGTAATGGCGAAGGCCGCGCGCGTAGGTCTCGTTCGCGACCACGGCAAAGCTGGCGGTGGCGAAGAAATCCTGCGTGACGCTGCGCCACAGGTCCCAGACCGGCTTCAGCGTCGAATGCTTCTCGCGGTCGATGAAGGGCTCGGGGTCCAGCCCGGTCAGTTCGCCCAACGCGCGCAGGAAGCGGGTGGTGCTGTCCAGCCCGATGGGCGCCTGCAGGTACGGCTTGCCCAGCACCTCGGCCAGGCCGCGCCCGAACTCGCGATACATGACGATGTTGACATCGGCGTTCACGAGGTTGCGCATCTCGGCCAGATGGGCGCCCAGCGGCATCACCATGTTGACCTCGGCGCCGATGCCTTCGACCAGCCGCCGGATTTCGGCAAGGTCCGAGGGCATGTTGAAGGTGCCGTACATCGGGCCGAGGATGTTGACGCGCGGCTTGCCGCCCTCGGGCCGCTTCGCCTCGGGCGGCATCCGGCCCTTGGTCATGCCGAATTCGGTGAAGATCCAGGTCATCGCCCGGTCGGCGGCTTCCCACTGGTCCTCGTCGATGGTGCGCGGCAGGAAACGCTGGATATTGGTGCCCATCGGCGTGACGCCGCCGCCGATCATCTCGGCGATGGAACCGGTGACAACGACGGCAGGCAGTGCCGGGTCGAGCGTTTTCCAGGCGCGTTTCATCGCGCCCTCGGTGCCGTCACGGCCCAGTTCTTCCTCGCCCAGTCCGGTGACAACGATGGGCAACTCGTGCGGCGGCAACGCGTCGGTATAGTGCAGCACGCTGGTCACGGGCAGGTTCTCGCACCCGACCGGGCCGTCGATCACCACCTGCAGGCCCTTGACGGCGCAGAAGGCATAGACCGCCCCCCAATAGCCCCCGGCCCTGTCGTGATCGGTCACAAGCATCAGATCATCTCCTGCGCTTTGGCGGCGCGGGCGGCCTTGTCGAGTTTCTTCTGGTGCGCGGCGCGGAAGTCCGGGCGCAGGTTCGGGGCGCCTTCCCAGACGCCGGTGGCATCGCCCACGCCCACGCCCTCGAAAAACGCGCGCATGCCGTCCATCCGGGCCTTGCCGGCGATGGCGGCGTTGATCACCTCGCCCAAGCTGCCGGCACCGGCCGGCCCCATCAGCGGCCGGGCCGAGATCAGGTTGGTGAAGTACAGCGACGGGATCGCGCGCTCCTTGGCGTGCTGCACCACCGGGGTGGTGCCGATGGCAAGGTCCGGGGACAGCCCGTCCACCGCCGCGAGATCATCGGCAAGGCTGGCGCGGAACTTGACCGGGACGCCGCGCGCCTCGAGCCATTCACGGTCGATTTCGGACCAGGGCGTGCGCGGGCAGGCGGTGCCGACATAGGCCACGTCCGCCCCGCTTTCGATCAGCAGGCGGGCGACCAGCAGTTCCGAACCCTCGTAACCCGACAGGGTAATCCGGCCCGTGATCGGCACGCGGGCCAGCGCGGCCTTCACGGCGGGCACGAAGGCGTTCTGCGCCGCGGCCACCTGCGCGGCCGGCACGCCGAAGGCATCGCCCACCGCCGCCAGCCAGTCCGCCGTCCCCTCCACCCCCACGGGGGCCGATCCGAACACGGGCCGCCCGGCGGCCTGAAACTCGCGCACCGAGGCGGTATAGAACGGATGGATCGCCGCCACCGCGCCGCAGCCCAGCGCGGCGTACAGCTCGCGCCATTCGCGCACGGGAACGACCGGACCGGCAGCCAGGCCCATCGGGGCCAGCATCGCGCCGATCATCATCGGGTCGGCCGGGAACATCTCGCCCAGCAGCGCCAGTTGCGGGCGGTCCGAGCGGCCGGATTCGGGTGCGGGCACCGGGCCGGCCTCGGCCTCGGCGCGGGCATAGGCCAGCATGGCGCCCGACAGCACGTCCTTGGCCTCGGCATGGGTGGGCACGCCGAAGCCGGGCACGTCGATGCCGACGATCCGCACGCCGTTGATTTCCTTGGGCAGCAGCCGCAGCGGCACGCCGCTGGCGGTGGGCACGCACAGGTTGATCACCACGACCGCGTCATAACGGTCGGGGTCGGCCAGGTCGTGCACCGCCTCGCGGATATCCTCGAACAGCTTGCCGGTGACGAGGGTTTCCGAGTTGAAGGGCACATAGCCGACCGACCGCCGCGCGCCGTAGAAATGGCTCACGAAGGTCAGGCCATAGACGCAGCAGGCGCTGCCCGACAGGACCGTGGCCACCCGCCGCATCCGCAGCCCGACGCGGAGCGAGCCGAAGGCCGGGCACATCGATTCAGGCTTGTCATGCGGGCCGCGCGGATAGTCGGCGGCCAACTTGTCCAGCACATCGCCGTTGCCGGCGGCGCGCGCTGCGGCCTCCATCTGCTCGGCGGGCGCGTGGCAGCCCATGCCGTCGGCGGGCATCGCCGCCGCGCGGTCGTCCGCGTCACGCTCGATGATCGCCTCGACCGGCGCCTCGGCGGCGCGGTCATAGGTGACCTCATTCGCGGTCAGGGGGCGGGTCGCCTCAGGCATCGTCATACACCACTTCGAGCGATTTCTTCGCCACGGCGTTCTTGCCGCGCATGTCGGCGTCGGTCGCGGGCACCAACACCACGTCGCCGCCGGTTTCCTTGCTGTCGAACAGCGCCAGCAGCGCATCCTGATCCAGCGGCGCGGGACGCACCGGCGGGGCGCCGGCGACGTTCTCGGCCAGTTCGGCAAACAGCGCGCCCCAGGGGCCGGCGGCGGTGCCGACGATCTGGTAGTTGGCGGACTTGCGGCGCAGATCCTCGTCGGCCGGGATCGCGGCCAGGATCGGGATGTCGACCGCCTTGGCGAATGCCGCGGCCTCGCCTGTACCGTCGTCCTTGTTGATGACCAGGCCGGCAACACCCACATTGCCGCCCAGCTTGCGGAAGTATTCCACCGCCGAGCAGACGTTGTTGGCGACATAGAGGCTCTGCAGGTCGTTGGAGGCGACCAGGATCACCTTCTGCGCCATGTCGCGGGCGATCGGCAGGCCGAAGCCGCCACAGACCACGTCACCCAGGAAGTCGAGCAGGACATAGTCGAAGTCCCAGTCGTGGAAGCCCAGCTTTTCCAGCAGCTCGAAACCGTGGATGATCCCGCGCCCGCCGCAGCCGCGGCCCACTTCCGGGCCGCCCAGTTCCATTGCGAACACGCCGCCGCGCTTGAAGCAGACATCGCCGATCCGGACTTCCTCACCCGCCAGTTTCTTGCGGGTGGAGGTCTCGATGATCGTCGGGCAGGCCTTGCCGCCGAACAGCAGGCTGGTGGTGTCGGATTTCGGGTCGCAGCCGATCAGCAGCACGCGCTTGCCCATCTCGGCCATCATGTGGCTGAGGTTGGCCAGCGTGAACGACTTGCCGATGCCGCCCTTGCCATAGATCGCGATGATCTGCGTCTTTTTCGACGGCGGATCGGCCGGAACCTCCAGCGTCGGCTCCTCGGCCGCTTCGGCCCGAAGGCGGGCGTCAAAGGCGGTCAGGTTGGGCACATCGAGGGTCACGTCAGTCCTCCCAGTCCAGGATCATCTTGAGGCAGGCGGGATCGGTGAAGGCGGTCTCGTAGGCCTCGGCCGCGCGGGTGGCGGGACGACGGTGGGTAATGAGGCCCGCCAGCGACAACGCGCCGTCCTCGACCAGGGCGCGGGTGGCGGTCAGGTCTTCGGGCGCCCATTCGGCGGCGATGCGCAGCCGCGCCTCGCGCATGAAGGCGGGGGGGAAGGCGAACTGGATCGGCTTGGTATAGAAGCCGGCCAGCACGACCTCGCCGCCGCGTGCAAGGCGCGAGATCAGCGTGTCGAGCAGCCCTTCGGCGCCCGAGGCGTCGTAGATGGTGCGATAGTCGCGGCGCGCGTCCTCGTCGGGGTGCACGACCTCGTAGCCCTGTGCGCCGCCGCGGCGGGTCGCGTCGATCTCCCACACGGTTGGCGCTGCGCCGCCGGCGGCCAGCGTGAGCCGCGCGAGCAACCGCCCCAGGACACCGTGACCCACGATCAGGTCGGGCAGGACGGCGCCGGGCACGGCCAGCGCGTGCCGCGCCGTGGCGGCCAACGCCAGAAGCGCGCCCTCGGCCCCCAGCGACGGGTCGATTCGCGTCACCCGGGCGGCGTCGGTCACGAGCATCCGCGCGGCGCCGCCGAACAGCCCGTGCACGGGCCCGGAATCGGTCGCGGCAAAGCAGTTGGCGCCGGGCACGAACACCCGCTCACCCGGAGCATAGCCCGACTCGGGCCCGGCCTCGATCACCTCGCCGGCGGCCTCGTAGCCGGGAACCAGCGGATAACCCATGCCTGGAAAGGGCGGCATCTGCCCGGACCAGAACAGCTTTTCGGTCCCGGTCGAGATGCCCGAATGATCGATTCGCACCACGAGGTCGCGGGGGCCCGCCGGCGTCAACGGCACCCGTGCAAGGCCGAGTTGCCTTGGTGCTGTCAGCAATACCGCCTGCGTGTGCACAGTGCCTTCCCCCGAGGCTTCGGATTCGGCCAGCGCGACGCGTGGCCAACCGATTGATGTAATTCTAATCTGACAGGCAGATATGTCAACCAAAATGGACAGTGATTACCGCGACAGATCGTCGGAAATGCTCAGCCCGGTTTGCGCGCCGTCATGGCGCAGGTCACGAATGGCCTTTGTGCGCTGTATTTTCGGGTCGAAACAAAACCGGCCGCCGCCAACAGGCCCGAGATTTCCCCGGCCGAGCGGGTGCGTCCCGTCTGCATCGCAAGTGTGTAAACTGAAAAGTACACATCGGTCTGCGGGTCCGGACGTGCCCCGCCGGACATCGGCTCGGACAGGATCAGCAGCCCGCCCGGCGGCAACGCCGCATGAACCGACGCCAGCAGCGCCGCGACGGTCGCGTCGGCGTGGTCGTAAAGCACACGGACCAGGCTGATCGCGTCGGCCCCTTGCGGCAGCGGATCGTCGCGGAAACTGCCACCCACGCGCGCCACGTCGGCCGGCAGCGCCGCGGCGGCGACCACGGCCGGCAAGTCGAACAGGGTCAGCCGCAGGCCGGGCGCCCGCGCCCGGACCGCGCGCAGAAAGGCGCCCGTGCCACCGCCGACGTCCATCAGATGCTTGATGCCGGCCAGCGGCACCTGCGCCAGCGTCTCTTCGGCGACCAGCGTCTGGCTGTCGGCCATCAGCCGCGAGTAGCGCGCCGCGGTCTCCGGGTCGGTCGCCGCGCCGGCCCCGAAGACATAGGGCCAGAAGCGTGCCAGCTCCGGCGACGTCTCGCCCCGGAAGAAGGCGGCGGGATCGGCGAGGTCGGCGTAAAGGACGCGGTGATGGCGCACCATTTCCTCGAGGCCCGGCACGCCGAGGAAGGCCGCGCCGCGCCGGCCCAGCGCAAAGGATCCGTCGCGCCGGCGTCGCAACAGCCCCAGCGCGGCGCCGGCCTGCGCCAGCACGACGATTCGCGCCTCGGGCGCGCCACAGCCGGCGGCCAGCGCGGCGGGGGTGGACGGACCCTCGGCCAGGCGGTGCAGCAGGCGCAGATCGACCAGCGCCATCAGCACCTGCGACGCGACGAAGCCCTGCATGATGTCGAAGATCGCCGCGCCCTCGGCCCGCGCCAGCCGCCGCAGCCCCGGCACCCGGGCGCAGAAGGCCTGAAAGCCACGCGACGCGGCCAACCGGTTCGCCCAGCCTGCCCCCGCCGGAAGCGGCGCGGCGGCGTCTGCGGCCATGACGGCCCCCTTCCTTCGCGAGCGGCGCCGGCCTCAGACCCGGGCGGGCGCCACCGGTGTCATCCGTTCGGCATAAAGCCGGACCATCTGCGCAAGCTGCGCCTCGCCGGGGCAGGACGGGATCGACGCGATCGCACCGCCCAGGATGTCGCGCAGGCGGCGAATCGCGCCCTGCACGCCAAGTTCCTCGACCGCCGAGGGGCGGGCATGGGCCGCGTCCTGCCCCGCGGGCTTGCCCAGCACCTCTTCGTCGTAAAGCGCATCGCGCAGGTCGTCGGCGACCTGGAACGCCTCGCCGATGCGGGCGCCCAGTTCCTCCCACGGCTCGGCATCGCGCCCGGCCGCGAGGGCGCCCATCTGCGTGGCGGCGACGAACAGCGCCCCGGTCTTGGACCGGTGATAGGCGCGCAGATCGACCTTCTCCTCGCTTTCCCAGCCCTGCCCGGCGCAGATCCCGTGCGGCATGCCCGATTGCCGGGCCAAGAGCCGCACCAGCGCCAGCGCGCGCAGCGCATCCTCGGGACGGGTGGCGGCGCTGGCCAGTTCGTCGAAGGCGGCGATGATCAGGCTGTCGCCGGTCAGCACGGCCAGCGGTTCGGAATAGGCCAGATGGACGGTCGGTTTGCCGCGGCGGAAATCGGCGTCATCGAAGCACGGCAGGTCGTCATGCACGAGGCTCGCGCAATGGATCAACTCCAGCGCCACCGCGGCGGCGTCGGCCAGTTCGGGGCGGTCGTCGCCACAGGCCAGCGCCACCGAAAGGCACAGCGTCGGACGGATGCGCGCGCCCCCCGGCGTGACCGCATAGTTCAGCGCCGCGGCCAGCCGA
>Ga0213835_101806_pt1 | contig 11673 bp, 10 predicted proteins | sample SWPATP01_FD_160576 | JGI IMG/M metagenome (GOLD analysis project Ga0213835, IMG submission 160576) | Coastal seawater microbial communities from Marineland, Florida, United States - SWPA TP0 #1 | ecosystem: Environmental > Aquatic > Marine > Coastal | place: USA: Florida | collected 2016-08-05
GAGGAACCGCGCCAGCGCCGGCGGGTCCTCGACCGTCGCCGACAGGCCCAGCCGCCGCAACCCTGGCGCCAGCCGCTGAAGCCGCGCCAGCGCCAGCACCAGCTGGTCGCCGCGCTTGCTTTCGGCCAGCGCGTGCGCCTCGTCCACGATCACGCGCTTGAGGCCCGCGAACATCCGGGCCGCTTCGGGATAGCTGACCAGCAGGGCGAGGCTTTCGGGCGTTGTCAGCAGGATGTCGGGGGGATCGACCCGCTGGCGTTTGCGCAGGGCCGCAGGCGTGTCGCCGGTCCGGTCTTCCACCCGGATCGGCAGGCCGGCCCCCGCGATCGGGGCGGACAGGTTGCGGCGGATGTCGGCGGTCAGCGCCTTGAGCGGCGAGATGTAGAGCGTGTGCAAGCCGGCACCCGGATTGGCGCCGATCTCGATCAGGGATGGCAGGAAGCCGGCAAGCGTCTTGCCGCCGCCCGTGGGCGCCACCAACAGCAGCGCCGGCTCATCCGCACGGTCGAGCACGGCTGCCTGATGCGCGTGCAGTCGCCAGCCGCGGTCTGCAAACCACTGGCGCAGTCGGGGGGGCAACCGATCCATGAACGCCAGCATAGCGCCGGCGCGCGCACTGGCCAGCGCGGGTTACTTCAGGATCGCTTCCTCGCGGACGAACAGGTTCTCCCAGGCGCGGTCGATCAGCGCGGGGCTCATCTGCGGCGCAATCCCCTCGAAGGCGCAGATCGCCAGCATCTGGTCGATCAGGAAGGTCGGCATGTAGTTGGCATAGACGTTGTCGATGGTCGGGAACTTCTCGCGCATCAGGTGCAGCACGGCGGCCTCGTCCAGGGGCACGCCCCGCTTGCGCGCCACCATCGCGAAGATGCGCAGGAAGCCGTCGCGGTCGGGCCCGTCGATCTTGATCTTGAAGAAGATCCGCCGCAGCGCCGCGCGGTCGAAGATCTCGTTGGGGTGGAAGTTGGTCGAGAAGATCACCAGCGTGTCGAACGGCACCACGAACTTTTCGCCGGTCTGCAGCGCGAGGATGTCGTGGCCCTCCTCGAGCGGCACGATCCAGCGGTTGATCAGCGCCTGGGGGCTTTCCTCCTGCCGGCCGAGGTCGTCGACGATGAACACCCCGCCCGACGCCTTCATCTGCAACGGCGCCTGGTAGGTTCGCGCGACCGGGTTGTAGGCGAGGTCGAGCATGGACAGTGTCAGCTCGCCCCCGGTGATGACCGTCGGCCGCTCGCACCAGACGAAGCGCGAGTCGTGGCGGTTGGCGGTGCGGCGCAGGCAGTTGGGATCGTCGACGATGGCCTGTGCCTTGGAATGCACGATCGGGTCGTAGACGGCGATGATCTGGCCGGCATGCTCGACCGCGCGGGGCACGAAGATGCGGTCGCCCATCGCCCGGCGAATGCCGTTCGAGATCGAGGATTTCCCGTTGCCGGGCGGGCCGTACATCAGGATCGACCGCCCGGAACTTACCGCCGGCCCGAGGTGGTCGAGCAGCGCATGCGGCAGGATCAGGTCGCCCATCGCCTCGGTCAGCTGCCGGCGGGTGATCTGGATGTCGCGGATCGACTGGCGCTTGACCTGCTGGGCGTACTGATCCATCGGCACGGGCGCGGCGCCGTAGTATTCGGACTGGGCGAGCGCGTCGATCGCCCGCGCCTTGCCTGAATCGGTCAGCCGGTAGCCCATCTCGCCGCCCGAGTTCGCGTGCAGCGTCCCCGTCACCTCCAGCAGGGATTGCATGCGCGCGGTGTCGAGGATTTCCTGGACGATCGGCACCGGCAGGCACAAAAGCCGGGCGATGTCCGACAGATGCTCGACCGACTGTCGAAACAGGGTCTTGAGCATCAGGTCGCGCAACATGATCGGCGGCAGGCCGACCTCGGCCACGCTGCGCGGAGCGGGCGGCGCGACGACCGTCTGGGCCTGGGCGGTGGGGGTCTGCACGTTCATTCGGCGAGGTCCGTCCCGGTTGGGCCCGGTCGCCGACGGGATGCGATCAGAACCCGTTGACGGCGACGAGGGCCAGATAGGCGATCAGGCTGCCCCCGAGGGCGAGGCCCATCGGGAACTGCCGGCTTGTCCACGACACCCAGTCGGGGGCGAGGGCACGCAGGGCGGCCACCCGCCGCACCAACCGGTGCGCCGCGAAGGATGCCAGCAGTATCGCGGCAAATAATGGCAGAAAAACGCCGAGATCGGGCAAGGCGATAAAGGGTGCCATCGCCGCGGCGAACTTGGCATCCCCCGCCCCCAGCACCCCGGCGACCGACAGCACGAAGCCCGCCACAAGCACCACGGCCAGGTGGCTCCAGCGCCAGGCGTATTCGCTCAGCGGCAACGCCACGAGGCCGACGACGGCGAACACCGCCGCCAGCGCCAGCACCGAGGCGTTGGGGATGCGCATGCGCGCCAGGTCGCTCCACATCGCCCAGAGCGCGACGGGGGTCGCGAAGGGCAGGAACCACAGCGCCTCGGTCGGGGTCGCGGTGAAACTCACGGGGTGGCGTTGCCGTCAAGCGCGCGAAGGGCCCGCACGGCGACCTCGAAATGCTGCGGATGGCTGTCGATGGCCTCGCTCAGCAGCGTCCTCCCGGTGTTCACGTCGCCCTGCTTGATCGCCGCCAGCGCCAGTGTGTGCAGAAGCTGCGCACGCTCGGTCTGCGACATCTCGATCACCGGCAACTGGTAGTTTCGCTGGGCACCGCGCGCCATGACGAGGTTGTTCTTGGCGGTGAACAGCCGCGGATCGTAGCGAATCGCCTGCGTGAACAGCCGTTCGGCCCCCGCGAAGTCGCCGCGCGTCAGCTTGGAAAAGCCCCAGTTGTTCAGCACGCTGGCCGGTCGCGTGGTCAGTCCGGCGGCAATCTCGTAGAAGCTGTCGGCCTTGTCCCACTGCTTGCGGCTGTCGGCGATCATCGCCTCCAGCCGGTAGCGTTCGAAGGTCTCGTGGGTGGGCGGGATGGCGTGGAGCACCTCGGCCGCGCGATCCCAGTTGTTGCTGCGGATCAGCGCGTCGGCATAGTCGACGCGGTCGTCGTTGGTGGCATCGGCATGGGCCGTGACGCGCCGCCACACCGGGACCGCGTCGGCCGCCTGGCCCGCGCGTACCAGCGACCGGGCCAGCCCGCGCTGCAGGTCGATCCGGTCGGGGTTTTCCTGCGCGGCCTGCTGGAAATAGGCGACAGCCTCGCGCGGGTCGGCCACCGTCAGCATCATCTCGTTCAGGTTGGTCTCGTCGATCAGATTGACGTTCTGGATCGCCCGCGAGGCCGCGTCGGACCCGTCCCCGCAACCGCCCAGCAGAATTGCGCCGCCGATCAGCAGCGGCCCCCATGACATGTGGCGCATCTTGCCTGCGTCCTTCGACTGCTCGTTGTCTCAGGGTGTGGACAGAAGCAGGAACTCCCCGCTACCCCGCCGCACCAGCCTCAGATCATTATCATTGGGGACAGTGTAGCCGGGATTTTCGGTTTTTGCGATAGCAAGTCGAAGATTGTCGCGGATGAGGTCCGATCTGCCACTGTCGAGCGCGAAGGCGGTCTCGAACACGCGGCGGGCCTCGCCGTATTCGCCGCGCTCCATCAGCACGACGCCCAGATTGTTGTGGGCCGGAACGAATGTCTGGTCGGTGCGGATCGCCCGGCGCAGCAGGGTTTCGGCCTGCCCCAGGCGCCCCAGCCGCAGGTTGGCCGAACCGAGCGCCGAGAACACGTCCACGGTTCCGCCCTGCTCGCCGGCCGCGCGCAGATAGGCGGACAGGGCGAGTTCGTATTCGCCTGCGGCCATCAGGCGGTGCCCCACCTCGAGGCCGTCCACGGCGTCGCGCACCTGAGGCGTGCCGGCCGGCAGCGGCGGACCGGCCCGATCCGCCGACAGCCGACCGTCATCGGCACAGCCGGACAGGGCCGCCGCAACGGCCCCGGCCAGAATGGGCGGGATGATGGGGCGCGAGGTCAGTTCCCTCCCATGCCGAGAACCTGCACGATGCCATGCACGGACGGGCCGATCAGGATGATCATGAGCGGCGGCACCGTGAACATCATCGTGCCAAGGGTCAGCTTGGTTGGCAACACGTTCGCCTTCTCTTCGGCGCGCATCACGCGCTTGTCACGGATTTCGCTTGCATAGACGCGCAGCGCCTCGCCGATCGAGGTACCGAAGGTGGCCGACTGCACGAGCACGGTCACGAAGGATGACACGTCCTGGACACCGCAGCGCTCGCCCATGTCCTTGAGCACCGAGATGCGGTCCTTGCCGGCCTTGACCTCCTGGCCGACGATCTCGAATTCCTCGGCAAGGGCCGGGTAACCGGCGCGAATCTCGGTCGCGACGCGCAGGATCGACTGGTCGAGCGACTGGCCGGCCTCGACGCAGACAAGCATCATGTCGAGCGAATCGGCAAAGCCTTCGACGATCTCCTGCTGGCGGGACTGACGGCGCCGTTCGACCCAGTACTTCGGCCCGTAGTATCCGATCCCCGCGGGCACGAGCACGGTCAGCGCCATGCTCAGCGGCGTGACATCCTGCCCGGTGACGTTCTGCAGCAGCGCCAGGATCACCCCGAACAGCAACAGGCCCATGCCAAGCCCGAACTGGATGGCATGGAAGGTGCGGACCGCATCCTTGCTGCGATAGCCGGCCTGCATCATCTTGAGGCGGGCCGACGACATCTCGGCCGCATCCTGCGGTTCGAGGAAGTTGGAGTAGCGCTTCAGCTTGGCCGCGGCCGTGTTGGTCTGACGCAGCGCCGCTGGGCTGGCAGGGTCCTGGCCGCGACGTCCCTTGGCCTGCTCGGCCAGCTTGTTCATCGGATCGGGCGGCGTGTTGATCATCTTGATGCCGACGATCACGACCAGCAGCACGCCCAGCGCGCCGACCGCGATCACCGGCCCGAGCGGACCCAGTGCCCCCACGAGGATGGCGTTGAAGCTTTCCATGACGTTCATCGCCTGTCCCCCTCAGACCCGGATGTTGACCATGATCCGCATGTAGATGATGTTCACGATCAGGAAGACCGCCACGGCGATCGCCATCGGGATGAACAGGGCGGTATCCTTCACGTCGTCGTAGTAGTCGGGCTTGAGGATGCTGATCCCCAGCAGCGCGACCAGCGGGAAGCCCGACAGGAACATCCCCGACCATTTCGCCTCGGCGGTGATCGCCTTGACCCGGCGGAACAGCTTGAACCGCGCCCGGATGACGTTCGCCAGGCCCTGAAGGATCTCGGCAAGGTTGCCGCCCGACTGCTGCTGGATCGTCACCGCCACGGCGAGGAAGCGCAGATCCTGCATGTCCATCCGCTCGGCCAGCGCCTTGAGGGCCTCGCCCACGTCGCGACCATAGGAGGATTCGTCGGCGATCACCCCGAATTCCGAGGCGAGCGGGTCGGCGACCTCCTTTGCGACGATGGCCAGCGCGGACGAGAACGGGTGGCCCACGCGCAGGCTGCGCACCATCAGTTCGACCGCGTCGGGAAGCTGCTCCTCGATCATGGCGAGGCGCTTCTTGGCCTTGCCGTTGACCCACATGTAGACCGCGCCCACCCCCATGCCGAGCGCGACCATCACCCGCACCGGGGCGGCGGCTTCGGTCATGATCGTGAGCAGCAGGAAGCTGACGACGCTGAGCAGGACCATGATCATGACCAGCTGGCGCGGGCTGAAGGCGATGTTGGCCTTCTGCGCCTTGTCGGCCAGAACCGCATAAAGCGGGATGCCGCGCGAGTTCAGGTGCTGGCTCATCTCCTTGCGGAGCTGTTCAAGCACCTGCTCGCGGGGGGTGCCCTTTTCGAGCAGGTCGAGCCGGCGGTTGACGCGGCTGTTGAGGCTGATCGACTTGCCGAAGACCGTCAGGTAGATGCCCTCGACCAGCAGCAGAACGCCGACGAATGTCGCGAGATAGATCAGGGGCGCGGTGCTGATCACCATTTCTTCACCTCGGGTTCGGGCTCGTAGATGCTTGCCGGCAGGTCATATCCCCACTGGCGGAACCGCTGCGAATAGTGCGAGCGGATGCCGGTCGCGGTGAAGCGGCCGATGATGGTGCCGTCGGGCTCGAGCCCGAGGCGCTCGTAGCGGAAGATCTCCTGCATGGTGATCACGTCGCCTTCCATGCCCGTCAACTCGGTGATCGAGGTCATCCGGCGCGAACCGTCCTGAAGGCGGCTGGCCTGCACGATCAGGTTGACGGCCGAGGCGATCTGAGCACGCACCGCCTTGAGCGGCATCTCGATCCCCGCCATGGCGATCATGTTTTCAAGCCGGCTGATCCCGTCGCGGGCGTTGTTGGCGTGGATCGTGGTCATCGAGCCGTCATGGCCGGTGTTCATGGCCTGCAGCATGTCGATGACCTCTTCGCCGCGGGTTTCCCCCACGATGATCCGGTCGGGGCGCATCCGCAGCGCGTTGCGCAGACAGTCGCGCTGGGTGACGGCGCCCTTTCCCTCGACGTTGGGCGGGCGGCTTTCCATCCGGCCGACGTGGGTTTGCTGAAGTTGAAGTTCGGCGGTGTCCTCGATCGTCAGCACGCGCTCGGCATCATGGATGAAGGACGACAGCGCGTTGAGCGTCGTCGTCTTGCCCGAACCGGTGCCGCCCGAGACGATGATGTTGAGGCGACACGCCACCGCGGCCTCCAGATAGGCGGCCATCGCCTCGGAAAACGCACCGAAGCGCACCAGGTCGTCGATGCCCAGCTTTTCCTTCTTGAACTTCCGGATCGACACGAGGCTGCCGTCCACCGCGATCGGCGGCACCATGGCGTTGAAGCGCGAACCGTCGGCCAGGCGGGCGTCGACGTAGGGGTTCGATTCGTCCACCCGACGGCCGACCGCCGACACGATCTTGTCGATGATCCGCAGAAGGTGGCGTTCGTCCTTGAAGGTGACGTCGGTCAGTTCCAGCTTGCCGGCGCGTTCCACGAACACCCGGTTGGGGCCGTTGACGAGGATGTCGTTGACGGTCTCGTCCTTGAGCAGCGGTTCGAGCGGGCCAAGGCCCATGACCTCGAAATACAGCTCCTGGTTCAGGGTGACGCGCTCGTCCTTGTTCAGGACCATGCCCATCTCGGTCAGCGCCTCGCTGACGATGGCCGAGATTTCGGACCGCAGGTCAGCCTCGCTGGCATGTTCCAGCGCGGCGAGGTTGAGGTTTTCCAGAAGCCGCTTGTGCAGCTCCACCTTCAGCTCGCTCAGGCGTTGCTTGCGCTTGGCCTCGCGGTCGCTGGCGACCGCCTCGGCCGGCGTTCGGACAGGTGCCGCGGCAACCTTGCGCCGCAGGCTGGCGCTGACAGGCTTGTCCTCGGCCGGCGCCGGAATCGGCGCGATCGCCACCGCCTTGTCGGCAGGGACGGTGCGGGGCGTGCCGGGAGCGTCGGATTTCTTGAAACGGCTGAACATGCGTTGGGCTCCGTTCAGGCCTTGGCCGCTTCGACACCCGCACCGAGCGCGTGGATCGACGCGGCCAGTTTGGCGATCTCCTTGCGAAGGGCGTTCTTGGGGGCGGCCTCGGCCAGCGGGATGCCGTGGTCGTCGGCATGCGCGACCTGCTTGCCGCCGTCCGGCAGCCAGAGGTCGAGCGAGATGTCGAGGCTTTCGGCCAGCCGCTTGGCGCGCGCCTTGCCGGCCAGATCGGTGAAGCCCGGCGACCGGTTCAGAGCAAAGCGCAGCTTTTCGACCGGCAGTTCCTCGGCCTTGAAGGCGCGCAGCAGTCGCAGCGCGTTCTGGGCCGACCGCATGTCAAGCTCGATCAGCGCGAAGAAGACATGCGCCTGGTTCAGCACCGCTTCGGTCCAGGTGACCACGGTCGAGGGCATGTCGATCACGACATAGTCGAAGTTCCGCGACGCCATGCCGATCAGGCGGTTCACGTCCTCGGACGTGATCAGGTCCAGCGGCAACATGTCGTAGGGGGCGGTGAACACCTGCAGCTTGTCGTTGAACGGCAGCAGCGCCTGCATGAAGGCGTCCTGGTCCATGACCGAGGTGTCCTGAAGCAACTCGTAGATGGCCTCGCGCCGCGGCAGGTCGAGGAAGGTCGAGCACGAGCCGTACTGCACGTCGAGATCGATCAGGCAGACCTTCGGCGCGGCCTTCTTGTCGACGATCGCCAGTTCCCAGGCGAGGTTGACGGCAAAGGTCGTGCCTCCGACGCCGCCGGCAAGGCCCTGAACCGGCAGAACGACCCCGTCGCGGCCGACGTCGCTGTTGCGGGCAGGCGCGGCATGGGCCACCTGCGCGGGCACTTCGGGCGGGCGGCGCAAACGTTCGATCGCGTCGTGCAGCGCACCCTCGGGCAGCGGGTAGGGAACAAAGTCGTGGGCCCCAAGGCGCAGCAGCTGGTGCAGCACCATGGGGCTGAGTTCCTCGGCGATCAGGATGACCTTGATCCTCAGCGTCTCGGCCTGCTGGATCAGGTCACGGATCAATGGCAGGCTGGCGTCGTCCTCGTCATCGACGGCGATGGCGATGAACTCGAGCGCCTTGGCCTCGGGTTGGCGCAGGAACACCAGCGCATCGGCAAAGGTCAGGTCGCCCCAGCCGTCGCCGAGTTCGGCCTCCATGTCCTCGATCAGCAGATCGAAGTTCTGCACGTCCCGCGAGACGGTGCAGGCCACGATCGGGGCCGGTTCGGGTTGAAGTTCTGCAAGGTTAGCCATGCCCAACGGTCCAGTCTGTCAACGCCTTGCGGCGATCCGATGCCCCGGCGAGGAGCACTGCGAAGAGCGGGCGGTCGCCCGTGCCGGACAGCCTGCGCCGATCGTCGCCTCTGGAAGCAACCTCGCCCCCAATCTTGGCGACAATGGGGCCAAATGTTCGTCAATATTCGGTATTTCTGGACGATAATAAGTGCGCCCGCGCCACTGTTTCCGGGGCGCGGGCGCGGGTCTTCGCAAGCTGTCGCGTTTCCGCCTACTCCCGCGGGGACCGGGTGCGCGGGTGGGGGCGAGTCGCGCTATCGACGTATTCACGCCGGATGATTTCGGCATAGCGGCCGTCCATCACGGTGGGATGGCGCTGCACGAATCCGGAAACCTCGGTCACGGTGCGGCGGTTGGCGCGCTCCGGCTCCGGGGTGACGATCAGCGGCCTGGTCTGTCCGAACGAGACCAGCGCATCAAGGCGCCGACGGTCCACGCCCCGGCTGACGAGATAGTTGACGACGGCCTGCGCACGGCGCTGCCCGAGCCGGTAGTTGTAGGCCTCGGATCCGACCAGATCGGTATGGCCGTAGACCGAGAAGCGCACCTCGGGGAACTGCCGGATCCATTGCGCCTGCCGGTCCAGCGTCGCCCGCGCCGCGGAATCGAGCACCGCCGAGTCGAAGGCGAAGTTGACGGTCGGCGTGACCTCGCGGGCAAATCGTTCGCCCAGCGCGACGGCGTAGGATTTCTGGCCGGTCTGGATCAGGATGTTGTTCTCGGTCGCCTGGCTGAAGGCGCCGGCGGGGTCGTCCACGATCCCGGCCTGCTGCGTGAAGAACGTATCCGAACAGGCGCCAAGCGCCAGCGGCAGCACGAGGATTAGGGCAAAGCGCGTCATCGGCCGATCCTCCTGCCGCGGTCAGTCCATCACATAGCCGTAGGGACCGCTGAAATCCTGCCGCGCGACCTCGGCGGCGGGACCGCTGCGCGGGGCGCGGGCGTTGATGCGGCCTTCAAGGAAGAACTCGTACTCGGACGGCGGCCGCACCCGGTCGGTGGGCAGCGCCAGCGCCTCGCCGCGGGTCGGCGTGACCAGATGGGCGGTGACGATGATCACCAGCTCGCTCTGCTCGCGCTGGTAATCGGCGCTGCGGAAAAGGGCGCCGAGGATCGGTATGTCGCCCAGCCAGGGCACCTGCCCCGCCAGATTGCGGAAGTCGTCCTGCAGAAGCCCCGCGATGGCAAAGCTTTCGCCGTCGCGCATCTCGACGGTGGTGGAGGTCTCGCGCCGGCGGAAGGCGTTCACGAGCACCCCGCCCGCGGTGCCGATGGTGATCGTCGGATCAACCCCGCTGACCGAGGCGTTGATGGCCAGGTTGATGACCCCGTCGCCGAGGACATAGGGGGTGAAATTCAGCTCGACCCCGAACGGCTTGTAGTCGATGCCGACGCCCTGGTCGGTGAAGACGGGGATGGGGTATTCTCCGCCGGCCAGGAAACGGGCCTCCTGCCCGGACAGGGCGGTCAGGTTCGGCTCGGCCAGGGTGCGGACCATGCCCTTGGCCTCGAGCGCCTCGAGCAGGATCGAGAACTGCAGACCGCCGGTGCCGACCTGCAGGCCGAAGGTTCCGGCCGGGTTCAGGATGCCGGTGGCGGTGCTGCCGTTCACGGTGACCGAGCCGCCCGTGTTGACGCCGAAGTTCGTCACCCTCGCGCCCAGGCTCTTGCTGACGGTCCTGCGCATCTCGGCAAAGCGGACTTTCAGCATGACCTGCTGCGTTCCGCCGACGGTCATCAGGTTCGACACGCGATCGGGGGCATAGCGCGCCGCGAGGCTCAGCGCGCGGTCCATGTTCTCGATGCTCGACACCTGCCCGGACAGCACGAGACCGTCGTTCGCCGTCCGCACCTCGATCGGCTCGGACGGCAGGATCTGGCGCAGCCGCTCGCGGAATTCCGAGACGTCTGGCGTCACCCGCACCTCGACATTGGCAATCAGCCGCCCCTCGGGCGACAGGATCGTCAGCGTGGTGCGCCCGGGCGTCTTGCCCAGAACGTAGATCGACGTGCTCGACAGTGTCGAGATGTCGGCGATGCCCGGGTTGGCGATGGACAACTCGGCGAAGGGCTGGTCGGTCTCGACGACCACGGCCCGGTTCATCGAGACGTTCAGCGAACCGGTCGCCGCGCCGTTCAGGACGCGAATCACCTCTGCCGACAACGGATGCGGCGCCACGACCGCCCCGCCCAAGGCGATACAAAGCGCCGTCAGCCCCGCGCGAAACTGCGGTTTGAGTTCCATGTGACCCCTGCCTCTGTGATCACGCTGCTGCCGATAGTCCTGCGGGTCTTTTTCGCCCGTTTGGACCGCAATGTGCCTGACGCGTGGAAACATTGCAAGAATCAATGTCTTGCACGCCGTTCCTTATGTGGATAAAGGGCAACACACGCGAAGTGTGGTGCCCTTTTCCGGTTCGCCCCCCATATGCGGTGACGCGCGGGAAGCGCTGCACACACGCAGCCTAGTTGGTGCAGGGGATGGGGATTTCGACCATCTCGTTGCCGCGACGGGTGCGGACGGTGCAGACCTGCGGGCGCTCCTGCACGATCTGGGGTGCAGGCGCTTCGGGCTCGGGAATTCCCAGAAGCCGGCGCTGGTCAATCTCGACAGCCTCGGACTTGACGTCGTCCTCGACCCCGACAAGCGCAAGCGACAGGCGTCCGGTGGACTGGGCCTGGGCCAGCGCGGCGATCTGGGTCGGCGTCGCCTCGACCGTGACATTGCGCGCGATCACCGCGCGATCGGTGCGGTCCTGGTCGGCGCTCTGGTCGATGGCGATGACACGAACACCGGATTCGATCAGGCGCGTGATCTCGCCCGAGGCGCCGCGTCCGGTCCAGAAGACGTCCACGCGGTCGGTCGGCCGCAGGAATCCGGCGACGCCGGTCGTCACGTTGACCTGGATGGTAAAGGCGCGCATGCCCCGCGACAGTTGCGAGGTCACGCCGGCGTTCTCGCCCGGTTCG
>Ga0213835_101807_pt1 | contig 11666 bp, 6 predicted proteins | sample SWPATP01_FD_160576 | JGI IMG/M metagenome (GOLD analysis project Ga0213835, IMG submission 160576) | Coastal seawater microbial communities from Marineland, Florida, United States - SWPA TP0 #1 | ecosystem: Environmental > Aquatic > Marine > Coastal | place: USA: Florida | collected 2016-08-05
GAAGGAGTCGATGAGAACCGCAGTGACGTCATCGTGCTCGGCGCCGGCCTCGCCGGCCTCTCGGCCGCCCGCGACCTCATGAACGCCGGCGCCGACGTGCGCGTGCTGGAGGCCCGCAGCCGCGCCGGCGGCCGGGTCGAGCAAACGACGCTCGCCGACGGCCGCCTCATGCAGCTCGGCGGCGAGGTCGTCGGCCCCTCCCACACCGCCTACACGCAGCTCGTCGACGAGCTCGGCCTCACCCTCGTGCCCGCCTTTGCGGGCCTGCCCGGCGACGACGTGTGGATGCTCGCCAGTGGCCGCCACGTCGGCGAGCTGCCGTTCTTCGACGACGCCGACCGAGCATCCTACGAGCGGGCCGAAGCCGAGTTTCGCCGGCTGGTGGCCAGCGTCGACCCCGACGACCCGTGGTCGCACCCCGACGCCGAGCGACTCGACCGGCTGAGCGTCGGCCAGTGGCTGCGCGAGGTGGGCGCGACGCCGAACGTGGTGCGGGCGCGCGACATCGCCATGCTGGCGCTCGCCGCCGAGTCGGTCGAGCGCACCTCGCTGCTAAGCGATCTGCGCAAAGAGGCCGTCACGGGCGAACCCGGCTTCTACAACTACGACGTGTGGGAGGTCAGCCGCGTCGCCGAGGGCTCCGCCACGGTCGCCCTGCACATGGCCGACGAGCTCGGCCACCGCATCAGCTACGGCGCCGAGGTTGTCCACGTGCGGTTGAGCGGCGGCGGCGCGGGCGGCAGCACCCCCGGCTGCACCGTCGAGCTCGCGACCGGCGAGCGGTACACCGCCGACACGGTGCTGTCGACGATCCCCGCGGGGCCGCTGCGCAGCATCCGCATTGACGGTCTCTCAGACGAGCGCCGTGCATCCCTCGACCGCCAGCGTCACGCACTCACCTCGAAGGTCACGGTCGCCTACGCCGACTCGTTCTGGGCGCGCGACGGCCTGAACGGCACCTCGTATTCCGAGACCGGCATGATGGGCGGCACCTGGGTGCAGCGCGACGGCATCCTGTCGGCGCTCGTGCCGCCCGAGCGGCAGAGCGCCTTCCTTGCGACCGCCCCGGGCCGCCTGCACGACGAGCTGGTCGACGAACTCGTCGCCGCCTTCGGCCCGGATGCGCGCGACGCCCAATCGCTCATGGTGCGCCGGTGGGCCACCGACCCGCACACGCTCGGCTACATCACGAGCTGGCGGCCGGGCGACGTGATGGGCGTCGGCCCGCTACACGGTACGCACGAGCCACCGTTCTACGTGGCCGGCAGCGACCACTGGGTGTGCGGCTACATGGAGGGCGCCGTGCGCACGGGCCGGGCGGCGGCCGCCGCGATGCTCAGCCGCTAAACGGCCAGATGACCGGCACGAGCAAGACGGCGACGCCGAGGAACAAGAGCGCCAGGGGCAAACCCAACTTCCAGTAGTCGCCGAACTTCAGCCCGCTCGGGCCCATGACCATGAGGTTCGCGGGCGTCGCGACGGGCGTGAGGAACGCCGCGGCCGACGCGACGGCGACGGCCATCAAGAAGGGCAGGAGCGACACGTCGAGTTCGGCGGCGACCGAAATGGCGATCGGCGCGATGATCAGCGCGGTGGCGGTGTTGCTGATGAGCTGGCCGAAGATCAGCGCGACCACACAGAGCGCGACGAGGACCGCCAAGGGTCCGGCATCGCCGACCACGCTCACGATTCCGCCGGCGATGAGGTCGGCCGCTCCCGTCTGCGTGATCGCGGTCGACACCGGAATCATGCCGCCGACGAGCAAGACTGTCGTCCACGAGATCGAGCGATGAGCCTTTTCAACACGGATGGTGCCTGTCAACACCATGGCGGCCGCAGCGACGAGTCCTGCGACGGCCGGCGGCACGACGCCGGTGGCGAGCGCGATCACCATTCCGATGAGGATCACGAGCGCCGTCCAGGCGCGCCGGCCAAGGGGTGCGGCCTGGCGTCGGATTTGGTCGGGGGCATCCACGACCATGACGGCCGGGTCGGCGAGGTTGGTGTCCAGCGCCTCCCAGCGCCCCTGTACGAGCAAGACGTCGCCGGCCTCCAGCCGAACGTTGGGGCGATCGGTGATGATCTCGCCCCCGCGCTGCACCGACAACACGATCAGGTCGCCACTTTCGGTGATCATGCCCGCGAACACCCGGTCGCCGACGGCGGGCGAGCGCGGCGGAATGATGATCTCGGCGACGCCGTAGTCGGCATCGAGCAGCGACCACGTTCGCTCACCGTCGCTCTTGGCCGAGAGAGAGTTCAGGTGGTACGTCTCCGCGATACGGGCCAGCTCGGACTCATCTCCGCGAACGAGCAACACGTCAGCGGCGCGAATCGGCCGCTCGGCCTCCTCGTCGCCGACCGGGGCGCGCACGGCGACGAGTTCGACCGTCGGCGCGTCGTCGAACGTCACCTCCGAGCTGAGCGTGCCGATGAGAGGAGACTCGGGGCCGACGCGCACACGCTGAAAGAGCCGCTCGCCGCCGAACTGCGAGACCAGGGTTCGCGCGTGATCGCTCAGGTCGGTGGGCATGGCAGCGGGAGTGCGCGTCGGAATCAGCCGATTGCCCCACACGATGGTGATGAGCACGGTGCCGAGCACGAGTGGCGCTCCGACGAGCGTGAATTCGAAGAAGCCGAACCCACGCCCCGTCTCGGCCTCGGCCAGTTCCGACAAGATCACGTTGACGGGAGAGCCGGTCAGGGTGAGCAGAGAGCCGGCGTGCGCGCCGAATGCGAGGGGAAGCAGCAGCTTCGCCGAGTTCAGCGACACCTTCATCGCGATGACGACGACGACGGGCAGCAGCGCTGCGACCGCCCCATTGACGCTGATCAGGGCCGCGAGAACGCCCACCACCAGCATGATGAGGATCGTCAGTCGGCGTTGGCTGCGACCGCCTTTGTCGACGAGCTGCTGACCGGCCCACCCGGTGAGGCCTGACGAGTCGAGGCCCTCCGCGACGACGAAGAGCGAGGCGATCAGGATGACGGCCGGGTCACCGAAGCCGGCGAACGTTTGGCCGAGATCGAGGATGCCCGTGGCATACAGGGCGAGCGACGCACCGACCGCGATCAATCCGACGGGCAATCGGTTGGTGACGAAGGCGAGAACGACGATGGCGAGGATCAGCATCGTGATCGCAACGTCGCTCATTCCTGAACACTAATCGCTACGCACCCGCGCGTCACGGGCCAATTTTTTGGGTCTTCTGACCTCTATCGCCAGCGTGGTGCGTGGTTTAGCGTCAGAGCAGACGCGGTCGGCGTCGACACCTGAAAGAAAGGCACACCACCCATGTCAGAAATCTGGGGAGACGTCTGGGGCCTGATCTGGCTCTTCTTCTGGATCTTCGTGCTGTTCGCCTACCTCAGCACCCTCATCAACGTGGTGGTCGATCTCTTCCGCGACGCTGAGCTCGGGGGTGGCTGGAAGGCCATCTGGATCCTGGCCCTCATGTTCGTGCCTCTCGTGACGGTGCTCATCTACGTCATCGCACGGGGCCGCGGCATGGCAGAACGTAGCCGCGGCGCGGCGGCGAAGGCGCAGCAAGCGACGACGGAATACATCCGGCAGGCGGCGGGCACGAGTCCCGCGGAGCAGATCGCGACCGCGAAGCAGCTGCTCGCCGACGGCACCATCACGCAGGCTGAGTTCGAGCAGTTGAAGGCGAAGGCGCTGGCCTAAGCGCTACTGAAGCGATGAGGTGAGCCGCGCCACGCTGTCGAAGACTTTTTGGCGGCGCGGGCGGCTCACCCACTCATCCAGAGTGAGCTCTGTGCTGTTGTCTCGGTAGCTCTGCTCGATCGTGCGCATCGAGCGCACGAACTCGGCGCCGTGCACGAGCACCGAGACCTCCATGTTGAGGCTGAACGAGCGAATATCCATGTTGCTCGAGCCGATGATGGCCACGTCGTCGTCGATGGTGAAGTGCTTCGAGTGCAGCACGGTCGGGGCGCGGTACAGGTAGATGCGCACCCCCGCCTCGAGCAGCTGCTCGTAGTACGAGCGCTGTGCGTGGTAGACCCCGGCCTGGTCGCCGATCTCGCTGACGTACAGTTCGACGACGAGGCCGCGCGTCGCCGCAGTGACGATCGCGAGCATGATCGACTCGTCGGGCACGAAGTACGGGCTCGTGATGCTGACCTGCTTTTCGGCCTTGTGAATGAGCGCCGCGTACAGCTTCAGGTTGTTGTCGTTTTCGAAGCTGGGCCCGCTCGGCAGTACCTGCGCGTCGAGCTGCTCGGGCGCATCCGACACCTCGATCGGGCTCGTGTCGAACGGCAGCAGCTCGCCGGTCTCGCTGTACCAGTCGGTGATGAACACGGCGTCGAGTTCGCGCACGACGGGGCCGGTGAGCTGCACCATCACCTCGTGCCAGTGCAGCCCCTTCTCGACGTTCTTCTTCTTGCCGTAGCTCGAGGCGATCATGTTCTGCGAGCCGGTAAAGCCGACGCGGCCGTCGGCGATGACGATCTTGCGGTGGTTGCGCAGGTCGGGCCTCTGCCACTGGCCCTTCAGCGGGCGCAGGGGCAGCATCGCGTGCCACTCGGCGCCCATCGCCGCGAAGCGCCCGATCGTTTCTGCGCGCGGCGGATACATGAAGGTGGCGAGGTGGTCGCTGAGCACCCGCACGGTCACGCCGCGCTCCCGCGCCCGCTCGAGCGCGGCGAAGAACGGCGCCGTCGTGTCGTCGTAGGTGAGGATGTAGAACTCGACGTGCACGTACTCCTGCGCCTCGTCGATCGCCTCGATCATCCAGCGAATCGAGCCGTCGTAGTCGTCGGTGAGCTTGGCGCTGTTGCCGCCCACCATCGGCAGCGCGCCGAGCGTGCGCGTCATGGTCACCATCGAGCCGAGCCATTCGGGCCACTCGTCGCGGTGGCTGACGCGGTCAATGCCGTCGACCCGCTCGAGAATCCGTTCGCTCACCTCGCGTTGCTTGTAGCGACGGTGCCTCGGCAGCCGGCTGAAGCCGACGAGAAAGAAGGCGATCGCACCGATCAACGGGATGAAGATGATGGTGAGCATCCAGGCGATCGCCGTCGACGGGCGTCGCTTTGCCGAAATCAGGATGACCGCGGTCGCGCCGAGAACGATGTGCGCGAGAAGCAGAACGAGAGCAAGCCACTCAGCGGTCGACTCGGGCAGAAGGGCGCTCATTTCAGGTTCTGGCGGGGCACGACGACCTTCTTCAAGATCAGCAGGATCGACGCAACGAGGGGTGCCGCGACAAGCGCGCCGAGCAGGCCGAGCAGTGTCGCGCCGATAAACGCGGCGATCAGCACGAGTGCCGCCGGAATGCTGATGGCTTTACCGATGATGCGAGGGGTCAATGCGTACGACTCGACCTGCATATAGACGATCATCACCCCGGCCACGATGAGCGCCGAGATGGGCGAGTCGAACAGCGTCACGACCGTCATGATGCTGGTGCTGATCACCGGCCCAATGATCGGAATCAGCGTGATGAACAGCGCCAGGAACGCCAGCACGACCGCGTAGCGAACGCCCAACACGGTCAGCAGCACGAACGAGAACGCCGCGTTGAGGGTCGCCAAGATGATCTGCCCGATCAGGTACTTGCCGATCGAATCGCCGATCTCTTCGGCGAGCTCGATGAACCCGTCGCGTTTTGACGCCGGAACGAGGTCGTACAGCGATTTCTTCATCAGGTCGAGCGACGAGACGAAGTACAGCGTCATCACGATGACGAAGATGATCCCGAACGTCGCGTTGATGATGGAGGCTCCGACAGCGAGCACTCCGCCGCTCACCACCACCCACGTGTTCGGGTCGGCAATGGCATCTTGCGCGAGTACGAGCAGGCTCGTCAGGTACCCGCCGAAGTTCTCGTTCAGGTCAACAAACCACGGCTGATTCTCGACGTCGGTGAGGTTCGCCGGAACCGTACGGATCAGCTCGCTCGCCTGCTCGATGACGATTGGGGTCAGTAGCAAGATCATGGTGGCGACGATGGCGAGAAACCCCGACAGCACAATCAGGATCGCGCCGGTCTTCGACACTCCTCTGGCCTGCAGTCGCGTCACGACGGGGTAGAGGCCGAGGCTGATGAAGATGGCGACGAAGATGAGTGTGATCGCGTAGCTCAGCGAAACGATGACGGCGCCCAAGAGCAATGCAAGAAGCACGCCCAGGGTCGCCACGAATCCGATCCGGAAGGGGCCGCTTGTCAGAAGGCCTCCTGCCCACCAGGGCCGGGCGGCCGGGGGCTGCGTGAGTGCGTCGCTCATCGCCTGTCTTTCTGTGGGGTGACAGCGTCTCGAAAACTCAGCCGCTGTCGCCCACCATAGCCGTCACGCGCGCATCAGAATAGGCTCAGCGATGAGCGCATCTCTACGAGGTGAGGGCGCCGTTCCGAGAAAGCGAGTGCCCAATGAACGGGTTGACGGTTAGCCAGCATCACGACGCATTCGAGACCGTCACGGCTGACGCCGTCGTCGTGATCGCTCGCGTGTCCGACAGCGGGCCGGTGCTCATCGCCGACCCCGCGATCGGTGACGTGTCGAGCGTGCTGACTGAGCTGGGTTTCTCGGGCAAGGCCGACGAGGTGGTACGCCTTCCGTCCCGCAGTGGTGCGGGCACCATTGTGGTGGCCGGGCTCGGCGACGAGGTGTCGGCGACAAGCGTTCGTGGTGCCGTCGGTACCGCGATTCGGCAGCTCGCGGGCCGCGCTCGGGTTGCGCTGGCGCTCGGCCAGGTCGACCTCGAACTGCTGATGGCCGCCGTGGAGGGTGCGCACCTCGCCGCGTACGCGTTCACCCCGTACCGTGCGAAGTCGGCAGACGCGGTCAAGGCGCCGGTCGCCGAGGTGGTGGTGGTGTCGACCGCGACGATCGACGATGAGGCGCTCACGCGCATCCGAACGGTCGCCGAGAACATTCACCTCGTCCGTGACCTGACGAACCGTTCCGGCGGTGACCTGTACCCGCAGGCGCTCGCCGATGCGGTGGTCGAGGCGGCGGCGGGCACGAGCCTGCAGGTCGAGGTGTGGGACGAGGTTCGTCTCGCGGCCGAGGGCTGCGGCGGCATTCTCGGCGTTGGCCAGGGGTCGTCCCGACCGCCGCGCCTGATCAAGATCAGCTACGCACCCGACGGCGTTGACCATCACATCGCACTGGTCGGCAAAGGCATCACGTATGACACGGGCGGATACTCGTTGAAGCCCGCCGAGGCGATGGTGAGCATGCAGAACGACATGGGCGGTGCTGCCGTCGTCTTCGGCCTCGTGCGCGCCGCCGCCCAGCTTGCGCTGCCGGTGCGCCTCACCGCGTGGCTGTGTGTGTCCGAGAACCTGGTGTCGAGCACGGCCATTCGCCCGAATGACATTTTGACGATCCGTGGGGGCACCACGGTCGAGGTGATGAACACCGACGCCGAAGGGCGCCTCGTGATGGCCGACGGACTCGTGCTCGCGAGCGAAGAACATCCCGACGCGATCATCGACGTCGCCACGCTCACCGGGGCCGCAATCGTCGCGCTCGGCCGCCGCACGGTCGGCGTGATGGGTGACCGCGAACTGGTAGGAGGCATCGTCGAGGCCGGCGAGGCGACGGGCGAGCCCCACTGGGCGATGCCCCTCCCCGCCGAGTTGCGCAGCCAACTCGACTCGCGCTTCGCCGACATGACCAACCTCAAGGTGGGCAACCGCGACGGCGGGATGCTCGTGGCCGCGATCTTCTTGCGAGAGTTCGTCGGTACGACGGCCGATGGCGCCTCGACCATCCCGTGGGCGCACCTCGACATCGCGGGTGCGGCCGTCAACGAGGGCCCGGCGTATGGCTACCTCGCCGAGGGAGCGACCGGGGTCAGCGTGCGGACCCTGTTGCACGCGATCGAGCAGCGGGTAGGCGACTAGTCGTCTTTCTCCTGGTCCTCGGGGTATCCGACGAAGAGGTCGTCTTTCTGGAATCCGGGCATACGTCGTGCCGGCACGATGGCGAGGGCTGAGAGCGCGCCCAGCACGAGCATCGTCGTGCGCAGCGCATCGAGGCGCGCCTGGGTGAACTGGCCGACGGCGGCGTCGATCTGCTCGTCGGTCGCGTCAGTGCGGTCGCTCAGCACCTGCTCGAGTTGCGCATTGGTGAAGAAGTTGGTGTTGTCGAAGTTGATCTGCTCGACGATCTCGGGCGTGAAGATCTCGGGATCGTTCGCGGCCGTGTAGGCGCTCGAGGCGAGCAGGCCGACCGCGAAGGCCGAAGCGACGGCGATGCCCGCACTGCCCGACAGGTTGTGCGTGAGCCCACGAATCGCGCCCACGTCGCCGGCGTTCTCTGCGGGCGCCGAGGTCAACAAGGCGTTGAAGACGAGGGCGACGACACAGCCTTGCGCGAGTCCGAGCACGACGAGCCCGATGACGACGGAGGCCTGACCCCAGTCGTTAGCGATGGTGAACGACAGCCACACGAGTGCCACGGTGACAACGGTCATGCTGATGCTCGCGATCGTGCGCGGCGCGAAGCGGTCATACAGTCGGGCGACAAGGGTGTTGGCGATGAAGATCGAGATCGTATACGGCACGATCGCGAGCGATACCTGGATGCCCACGAAGCCCTGCACCACCTGCATATACAGGGGCATCAGGAACGACACGGCGGTGCCGACGAAGAGCATGATGCCCATCACGGTGATGGTGGCGCGCTCGCTCGGCATCCGCACGATGTCGAGGTTGACGAGCGGCACGCGCCGTTCCTCCATCCGCTTGCGGGTGCGGGCGATGAACAGCTGCGCGAGGATGACGGCCGCGACGAAGAGCAGAGGCACGACCGAGAACGTGCCGAGCGAGATGGGCGCGTTCGAGGTGGCGGTGACGAGGCCCCAATCGTTCATGACGCTGAGGCCCAAACTGATCAGAATGATCGCGGCAGCCGCCAGCGCCCCGCCCGTCCAGTCGACGATGAGGTTCTTCTGCGGCGGCACGGGCGTGAGCAGGAAGCTCGCGGCGAAGTTGAGGAGCCCGATCGAGGCGACCAAGACGAACGACCACCGCCATCCGATCGTGGAGGCGAATTGTCCGGCGATGAGGAGTGAAATGACCTGCGCGAGAGGGATGCTCGCGGCGAAGTATCCGATGGCGGAGGCCTGCTGCTTGCCATGGAAGCTCGCCGCGATGATGATCGTCAGGGCGGGCAGGGTGATCGCGTTCGACGCGCCCGTAATCGACTGCGCGATGAACAGCACCGAACCGTCTTGTGCCGTCGCGATGAGCAGGGCGGCCAGTGCCGGAATGATGACGCCGATGCGAAACGCAATGAGCGGCCCGATTTTTGAGGTGATCTTGGCGCCGAGCAGCAAGAAGGCTGACACAGCGAAAGTGCTCGCGGTGTTGGCAAGGCCGACGGTCGTCGGAGCAATGCCAAGGTCTTCCGTGATTCCGGTGATCGACACGTTCCACGCGTTGAACGCGAGCTGCACCTGGGCGAGCATCACGACAAAGAGGGGAAGCCATGAGGATCGAGGTGCAGTGCCCACAGCGTTCGCCATGACGCCACGTCTTTCTCACTGGGGCTTGCCGGCTCAGTGCGGCGCCCGATAGGGGTCATCATGCCCCACGAGGCGGCGATTGGCGAGAACTTTTCGGCGGAGGATAGGGGATTCGAACCCCTGAGGGCTTGCACCCAACACGCTTTCCAAGCGTGCGCCATAGGCCACTAGGCGAATCCTCCAGGTGCCGCGCCCGCACATCACACTCGGAATGAGCGCGCGAACCCGACCCGGCGATACTACCGGTAAAGTAGAGACCGGCTCCTCGCGTGGCGCCATCCAGGCCAACTCCCCCAGGGCGGAAACGCAGCAAGGGTAACCGGGCTCTGGCGGGTGCGCGAGGGGTCCTTTTTTGTGCAAAGGTTCACCTTTATGCTGGAGCTCCGGTCGAGGAGGACCCGCATGACTGATCTGTCGTCGGAGCACCCGTCTCCGTCGAGCGTGCCCGAGGGTGGCACGGGTGCCCGTGATCTCGAACTGCTGCAGTTCGCGGGGCGCCTCGCGGGTTTCGCCGGCTGGTCGATCGACGTCGAGACGCGCGAACAGTACTGGACGCGCGAACTGTTCTCGATTCTGGGCTTCGACGCCCGGTCGGGTGCACCGTTGTACGAAGAGTCGGTGAGGCTGTACGTCGAGCCGTACCGCACCAAGGTGTCCGAGGCCGTTGACGCGTGCATCGATGACGGGATTCCGTTCGATCTCGAGGCGGTGATCCGCGCCCGCTCGGGCGAGCTCATTCCGGTGCGCGCGGTCGGTGAGGCGGTTCGGGATGCGCGGGGTCGCATCGTGCGCATCCAGGGCGCGCTGGTCGACCTGTCGAACGTCGTGCGCGAGCGCGAAGAGCGCCGCGCCGCGGAGGATGCGCTGCGGCTCACGCTTGACCAGGTCGACGACGGCTTCGCCTTCTTCGACGAGCAGTTTCGGTACACCTACGTCAACCCGGCGGCCGAGCGTGTTCTCGGCTTGTCGGCCCAAGTCTTGCTCGGTTCGGTCATCTGGGATGTTCTCGACGGCTCATACGATTCGGTGTTCGGTGAGTCGTACCGGCAGGCGATGAGCGAGAAGCGGCGGGTCAGCATCCGGAATGTGTATCGACCGACGGGCCGCTGGTTCGAGTCGATCGCGTACCCGACGGCGTCGGGTCTCGCGGTGTATTTCCGCGACGTCACGGCCGAGGAGGAGCGCAACCTCGAACGGCAGAGGCTGCTCGCCGAGGCGGAGGCGATGGCCTCGCTGCTCGACGCCTCGAACGAGGCGATGATCATGGAAGACCTCGACTACGTCATCACCTACTGGAACCAGGGCGCCGAGCAGATCTACGGCTGGACGGCCGAGGAGGTCATTGGCCGGCGGGCGGGCGAGCTGCTCTACAGCGACCCCGCCGTGTTCGCCGGCCCGGCCGAGGCCCTGCTGCGCGACGGCCGCTGGAGCGGCGAGATGGTGCAGCGCACGAAGGACGGCCGCGAGGTCATCATTCAGTGCCGCTGGCAGGCGGTGCGCGACGACGAGGGTCGCCCCGTGAAGTTTTTCGCCGTCAACTCTGACGTCACGGCACAGCGCCGCGAGCGCGAGCAGCAGGCCCGCGCCCAGCGCATGGAGAGCCTCGGCACCCTTGCCGGCGGCATCGCCCACGACCTGAACAACGTGCTCACCCCGCTGCTCATGTCGACGCAGTTGCTGCGCAAACAGCAGACGAACCCTGACCACGCGCGCATGCTCGAGACGATGGAGGCGAGCATCGTGCGCGGCGCCCAGATGATCCGCCAGGTGCTGACTTTCGCCCGCGGCGTCGAGGGTGCGCGCGCGGCCTTCGACGTCGGCGATGTCGTCGACGAGCTTTACACCTTTGCCGCCCAGGTGCTGCCGAAGTCGATCGAGTGCGTGTGCGGCGCGGACGACGGTCTGGTCGTGGTCGGCGACCGCACGCAGCTGTTGCAGGTGCTCATGAACCTGGTGACGAACGCGCGTGACGCGATGCCCGAAGGCGGGCGCATCACGGTGCGGGCCACCCTCGTCGAGCTGACCGGTGATGCCGCGTCGGCGCTCTCGATCGCCCCCGGCGAGTTCGTCGCGGTGTCGGTCGCCGACAGCGGAATCGGCATGGATGCTGACACCCGCGAGCGCGCATTCGACCCGTTCTTCACGACGAAAAAACAGGGGCAGG
>Ga0213835_101808_pt1 | contig 11659 bp, 10 predicted proteins | sample SWPATP01_FD_160576 | JGI IMG/M metagenome (GOLD analysis project Ga0213835, IMG submission 160576) | Coastal seawater microbial communities from Marineland, Florida, United States - SWPA TP0 #1 | ecosystem: Environmental > Aquatic > Marine > Coastal | place: USA: Florida | collected 2016-08-05
GCCTGACGGGTGAGCCAGACACAATATCCGGCCGGTGATTCCACGACATTTCCGCCTCCACGGGCACCGCGCAGGAATTTCTCACCGATCACGGCGAGCGCCACGGCGGCCGGACGTTCTCCAAGCGTGCTGATCATCATGGACCAGGCCGAAGGGCTGAGGCCGTAGAGCGCGCGATATTCGTCACAATGCTCGATCAGATCATCCCATTCGGGATCGTCCTTCAGGCCGGAACAGAAGCTGGGGCAGGCCGTGGCGACGAGCTGGGCCGTGACCTTGTATTTTTCGAGATGCTGGTAAGCGCCATAGGGTGTTATCCCTTGTGAATGGCTAGAATCCCCTTCCCTCGCCCTCTCGGCTCGCTCTGCAGATGCCTGTCTGGGCTCGTCAGATCCGGCAACGCCACTTTCTGGTGGCCTCACAGTCTCTTCTTCAGAAGAGTGAGAGGTGGTTGTTGTTTCTAGGGTGCAATCAGATGCACCCTTGGGCGCAGTATTATCAGGCTTGTTGTCGCTATGGGCCTTGGGGCGGAGCGCTTTGACCAGAACCTTGCGGATTTTCGCGTCCAGGGCTTCCAAGGCTTGCTTGGCGAGCCGGAGGACATCGAGGGCGATACGCTTCAGGGCAATGGTCTCTGAGATGGTCTGTAGCTCGTCATAGAACGAGTTCCAGTCCGCTGCAGCGCTGTTCTGGCTGGCGGCCGTTCGCAGATACTCTGTCAGGTGCGCGATCGTCACCTTGAGCGTCCGGCGAAGTCGGCCGCGCTCTTTACGTTCATCGCGAGCGTTGCGGGCCATTTCGACCAGCTCGTCGGCTCGGGCGGCCAGCGGGCGAAGATCGATGCCAAATGCCATGACTATCCGGCCGTCGAGACCGCGATGCCCGAAGCGCTTACGCGACGAATGATCGATATGCGTGATCAGGTTGGCGCGGGAGAGAGCGCGCAGCTGGTATTGCAAGGCCCTCTCGGAGCAGTCGAGGCGTTCCATGAGGTACTCGTTGGACGGCCATACGGTGATGGGGCCGCCCTTCCAGTCGCAATCATGGGAAAGATCGATAAGCTCAAGGAGTAATTCCCAGGCGAGTGGCGCCAGATTGAGTTTCCGATTCAGAGCGCTCCTGAACCATTTCACTTCGTTGCGCATATCCAGCCGGGAGATGCGGGCAGGTTTGGCGTCATAGCGGGAGACGAGTTCCTCGTTGACGAGATCCTCGGGGAATTTGCGGCGAAAGCCCGTCTTCTCGGACAAGGAAAGCGCCGTTGCCTGTTGGCCGTAAGCCATCGTTTCGATCCTCCATCAAGGATCGATCAGCCAAAAATCAGCGCATGCCTTCAGGCTGTGCGAATCGCACATTTTGCTTGACGGCTGCGATGGAGGTGGTATTCGGGAGTTAGCTTTACGGACCGGCTCGTGGCCTTTATTGGTCTCGTTGGTTCCTGATACCGCCTTGAAAGCCCGGCCTCTGGCCGGGTTTATTTTTGGCTGATCGCCCCTCCTTTGCTGATTGATGAACACGCACGCACGGGCGCCGGCGCGACTTCTCGCGCCTGGCGGGTGCTCTGTGTGGAGATCAAGGTGTGGGCCATCGTGTTTCGGCGATGTGAGCCGTCAGGCAAGCCGGTATCGCTCGCAGACCAGTCTGCGCTTGCATTCTTCGCGATGTCGGGCTAAAAGCGTACTTGGCATTGCTCTCTAGCCCTACAGCTTGAGCTTCAGGAGCCGCCCCTTCGGCAAAAGGGGCGGCTTCTTCACATCATGCGCCCCTCTCCTTCAACGGAATGATCTTGTCCGCGTTCGCGATCAGCACGCGCAAGGCGGCCGCGCGCGATTTGCGGTCGGTGTATTGGGAGATATGGTCGACGACATCCAGCTCGTCGGGTGTCAGCAGGACGCGCACATCAGCGTGGCCTTCCTCGATCCGCTTCTTGCGCCAGCGTTGCTGGATTGAGGTTCTATCGTCCGTATCTGCCATATCTCTCATCCGATCAGTCACAGATTTTGGCCACCATGGCGGGATTCGCGTTTATCGAGTCAAACCTTCTCGAAATCGGCTGTTGGAAAGGCTGGCTTGTCGAGGTCATTCCAGTCCCCGGCCGATTTGGGCGGCGGGAGTATGCGTGCATCGATTCCTGTATCGAGCGCGCGGGTTTTGAGCGTTTCGGCTGCGATCAACCCGCCCTCGCCATGGTCTTGGAAGATGAGCAGGAGTTCGACGCCGGCAGGCGGTATGAAGGCTTTGAGGTTTTCAGATCCGAGCAGCGCCCAGCCAGGAACGGCAAAGCGCCGTGCGGCGGAGACGGTGGATTCCATCCCCTCTCCTACTCCAAGAACCTGTCCGGCCGGTGCCAGGCGAACGGCGCCGGATTTAAAGCGGCCAATAATGCGCCGGCCATCACGGTCAGGCAGGCGGTTCGCTGTGACTGGATCGAGAAAGGTGCATTGAACGCCCATCATCCGGCCGGTTGAGGACGTGATTCTCTGGAGAATAGCGGGATACCCGGCGGGCGATCGGCGCACACTAGGGTGGAAGCGAATCTCTGTTGAGGGAAGCTCATAGAGACGCAGGCCGCGAAGGGCTGCGTAGCGCGCCCCAAGGGTGCCGGCGAGCGGCTTGGACCGCGCCCAGAGGCGCTTGGCGCGGTCAAGTTTCTGCCGCTCTCGTTCAGTTACATTTTGTATACGCTGTTCCGGGAGCACTTTGGAGGGGGGCCTCTTCGGATCGAAGGGTTCGATCAGCTTCAAATCTTCAAGCCAGCGCTGGCAATCGCGCCAGTTGGTGCGCGAGGAAAACGAGTTGATGAGTACACGGCCGTCCCGCCCGATCATCAGGGACATGGAGCGGTCATTCTGGCTGTGGCCTGGTCCAGGACACAGGGCGCGCGTTCCGCCATCGTGCAGTTCACCGCCGATACTGGATACAATTTGCCGCAAAATCAGCGACATAACCTGCCTCCTTCGAGCTGTTCACCAGCTCGCCCCCGCACATTCACTCTTTTTTAGAAGCCATATACGATTTGTAACTGATAGCCAGAGCACCATTAGGGGCTTAACGGGACGTTAATTACGGAAGGAAAGATTCATGGCTTCACCGATGACCAAGCTCGCCAAGCAGGCCGAACAGCTGGAAAAACTCAAAGCTGAAGCGAGTGCGGAAGCGGCTGGAATTGTTATGGAAACGGGAGCTTACCAGCTCGGCCCGCAGGTACTTAAGAAGCTGCTCGCCGCAGCGGCCAGTGCCGATGTGGAAAAGCTGGACGCGGCCATTTGCGGGCTAAAAGCGTCCTGATCCCCCTGCCCTCGCGCCCTTCCCGCCGCTTCGGAGAATCGCTAGCGTCGCGCTATGTGCGGACGCTACGCCACTGGAGATACGACTTGGGAAGAGTATCGGGCCTGGCTCAATCTGACAGGTGAGCCCCCACGCTCGAACCTGGAGCCGCGCTTCAATATCGCTCCAGCAGTGCAGGCCCCGTTCGCCATGGAGGCGGACGGGGTGCGCAAGCTCACATTCGGGCGCTGGGGTATCTGGCAGCCATGGATGGAAGGCAAGCGCCTTTCCACCTTCAATGCTCGTGCAGAGGGACTGGAAAGTTCGCGCCTCTATGCGCCCTTGCTGGACAAGGGGCGCTGTCTCGTACCCGCAATGGGCTTCTATGAGTGGACTGGCCCGAAGGGTAAGCGCCAGCCTCATTTCATCCGCCATCCCAGCGAACCGCTTCTGGTGTTTGCGGGTTTATGGGCAAGTGCCATGAAGGATGGCGAGCCGGTGATGAGCTTCACCATCGTGACATGCCCGGCCAATGAGCAGGTCGAGCCGGTTCACGACCGCATGCCAGCGATCCTGAGCGAGAGCCAGCGCGAGGCATGGATGAGCGGCGCGGCACCTACGGAGATATGTGTCCCGTTCATGGGACTGCTGGATATCTACTCGGTCAAGGGTCCGATAATGGGAGAAGGGGAGCAGCTAGTACGGCGCTGATAATGGAGATACGGCAGAATCAAGTCTGGAAAGCGTCGAATATTTATCAAACTGACGCCGGTGCCCCGTCAGCGCTAGCCCTGAAAGGCGCAACTTGGATCTCACCCTCGCGCTTTCGGGTCTGCGCGATGTCGTAGCTGTTCTGCATGCGCATGAGGGTGTCCATCGACACACCGAACGCCTTCTCGATACGCAACGCCATTTCCGGCGACAGGTGCGCGCGCTCGTTGAGCAAGGTGGAAAGTGTCGCGCGCGTCACACCCAGAACTTCCGCTGCCGCCGTGACGGACAGACCCAGCGGCTTGATGATCTCATGCTTGATGAAGCCGCCCGGATGGGCCGGGTTCTTCAAGCGGATGCCTCCAATCGCGGCCATGGTTACCTCCTAGTGGTAATCCTCATAATCGAGGTCGATAATCTCGATCTCGTCACGGTCGATCCGAAACGTCATGCGCCAGTTCCTGGTCACGAACAGGCTCCACGTCCCTTTCCGGTCACCTGTCAGCTTATGGGCTTTCCAACTTGGCACGGCGCGCAGCTCATCCTCGCGCTCCATGTCCTGAAGGAAAGTGACCATGCGCCGGACCTTGGCGACAACAGCGGGCTGAAGCCCGCTTTCATCATCATCCTCAATGAACCGCCGCAATCCCTTGTGGATCACGTTTCTGATCTTCATGGCAGTTCCTAATCCCGTAAGTGTACGGTGTCAAGTGACGGCGTACATGTTAACAAGGCGAGACGTCCAGCTAACCCAGCGGTCGCGGATTTGGTCAGACTCGCCCTTCCGTTAAGCGGCGCGGTCTCTCAGCAAGTGCGAAGACGAGATGATTGAGGTAGTTATTCAGCTCGCCTCCCAAAGGCGCTTGCAGTTCGTCCCATTCGGCCGTCCGGAAGATGAAGCCGGCAGGGCCATAATGGAGGGTGAAGGGATTGTCGCTGGTGTGGGCCGAGACTGCGTGATGAAGGCCCTGCAGACAGATGAGTGTCCAGGCGTCATCCAGAAACTGGTCATCCCAGCAGACGATACCGACAGCGATAGTATTTTCGTTTCGCGTAATGGCGTAGGCGCGAAGCGGAAGTGTCTCGCCAATGCTCGGAAAGGCGCGAGATTGGGCTGGCTGCGCGGGAAAGGATTGCATCGCGATATGCACGCCCATATCGGACAGCTCGGCGCCCTGGTAGCGATCGATGCTTGAACAAAGCTCGATCAGAGAAGGCTCACAGTCATAGCGCTGGAGATCCGTCACGAGGTCGGTGCGTAAATCGTAGATCGGCAAACGGTCGATGAGCGCCATGAACAAGACTCCGGATAAGGCGTGGGCGGAAAAGAATGCGCCGCCCTTCCGGGCGGCGCTTCGGCATTGCCGGGATTGGCAATCTACGTCGTGGGGCAGCCATTGGCGACCTGGGCACGCCGGATGGTAGCGACGCGGGCATCGAGGGCCTGTTCGACGTCATCGTGTTGCGCGAGAAACCTCGCCGTTCAGGGCGGGGAGGGATAGCGCGGCGCGCATCGCGCGCCCAACTCTCGCTTCTCCTTGTGAAGCTATCCTTGTGTACCCGTAGCCGTCGCTACGCTGAATAACCCGGCAGTGCTTGTGCGAGATGCCCTGCACAACTTCACAGCCGGTCTGAATGTTGAAGCTGCCCGAAGCGCGTACGGCGACTCGCCCTACGTAGCAGCCGGCTTTCTTGCTGGATGCCGGCACGTCGGCACGAACCAAGTCACCCGTCTGAAACCCGCGTACTGCCTTCCTGCGGGCGAGGTAGCCGCGCGGGAAGCCGTATTTGTCGAGGCGTGTGCGTTGGTAGCTTCCGCGTCCCGCACATTTGATGCTGATCGTAGGCTTGCGCCAACCGGTGAGCGCTTCGGTCTTTCCGACGCACGCCGCATCGAGCGCATGAGTTTTCGGGATGCCGAAGCGGGTGCGGTTGAATTTGGTGCGGCCGCCTGAAGCCAACTCTACCGGCAGACCCGTGGCCTTCAAGCCCTCAGTCAGCGCCCAGCGCGTGGCATTGACCGCCGCCGCATCCTTGAGCGGTCGCCTGGCCTGCGCCTGAATCTGGGCAAGGTGTTTCGGGTCGCTGACGAATGCATCCAGAGGCATCGCGCCCTTGCGTTGATTGCACGGCACGCAGGCGATCGCCAGGTTCGAGGCCCGGTTCGTGCCGCCACGCGCCTTGGGGTGAAGGTGCTCGATGTTGAGCGGGGTGTCCTTTGCATCGCAGTAGCAGCACTGGCGATTCCACTTCTCCAGCAGGTACTCGCGCAGCTCGTAGCCGGCAAGGGTGCCTTGCTGGTACTCGACGCCGGAGATCTCAGGGTTCTCGAGTGCCTGCATGTCGAAACGGACGAGTTCCGTACTGATCGAAGCTACCGGGGCCCAACGACGAATGCGTTGCACCCATGCAAGTGTGGCATCCACACGATGTTGCAGCGACGGCGCGAGCCAGCCATTCGGTTTTGTGCGATTCAGGAAGCGTGGCGCTCGATAGCGAAGGTTCCCGCGCCGACGACGGCGCATGGTGCGGCGAGCGGTGAGCGCTTCGCTGATCTGTCGGCCACGGTGCACCAGTTCCATCAGGTTCAGGACCGCCGCCTCGTCTTCTCTGTCACGTACAAGCGCGACTCCGGTCGATTTGCTGCCCGGATCGAGCTTGATGCGCAGCGCTTGAAATTCGCAGGCGTCCGCCGTCCGGTCGATGAGCCGGATCACGAACGGCACGAGCCGATGCACGCGAGCGCGGCCCGCACCCAGCAACTTGCGGGCGCGTTTCTCGCTGCACGGCATCAGCGGCGTACCACTGCTATCCAACACAAACACCGACATTTGAACTCCTTTCCAAAAACGTGCCGTCTTTCCGGCTGTCAGCGCTTACGCGCCTTGTGACGCAGGGCCAAAGCCCCGTCTCCCCTCGACCATGTTGTGCAGCAGATGGAGTGACTCACTCCCGTCGCCGCCCGTTTCGTGCCTACCCGGGGCGTGTCTGCTGCGGCGACTTCCAGAGCGCCAGACTGAGGAAGCATCCAGCGGTGGGTCTTCTGTCTTCTACACAACGTAGCGCCTCAGCATCGAGGCGCTCGGTCTGGTCAAGCTCAGACTGGTGAAGCAGGTGCCTCACAAGCCTCGCCCTTCAGGGCGGGGTGTTTGACCAGATAAGCCTTTCTTTGATGTACCCCCGCAAATCGGGAGCCTTATACGTTTTGTAACTGCCACCCTCAAGCGCAAGCAGAGCGATCTCAGGGTGTTAGCCGCAAGGAAGCCCCCAGGTTAACGGATGAGAGACCATAACGAACCGCTAACCTGTTGACTTCACCTTATATTCCCTGCATTCTCACTCTCGGCCGTATGGGCAAAATCTCGGCCGCCAGTTTCTTGTATGCGCAGCCCCATAGGGGCTGTGCTGCGCTATGACAGGCGGAAAAGAGCCCATGAGCCCGTTATTCATACGTTTTGTAGTTGGCGTAAGCGCTTGTGTTATGGCGTTTTCTCACGGCGTGGCCATGGCCGATGGCCCGCAGTTCAATTTCCCTTCTCAGAGAAATCAGGACGCGGCGCAGGCAGCGAGGTCCGTTCAGCCACCGGATGTAGATTTCGGTGCGTTCAGACCGTCTGACCTTGGCGGGGCAGCTGAGCCGCCCGCGCATCTTCTGGATTATGGGAACAATCCTGCTCAGATGGGTAATGACGTGATGGGCCGGCATCTGGAGCCGATCACGAAGCCTGAGTATGAAGCCATTTTGGGGAACCGGTACGAAGGCGGTGGCCAGTTCGACGACATGGTTGCCGGCATGCTGGACCAGGCCGAAAATTTCGATGAATGGATCACTGATCCTGGTGGCAGATTCGAGGAATGCACCACCGAGACCGTGGTGCGCGATTACGAGACCCGGACCACCTATCACTGCTCAATCGATAATGGCGAAGGCATTGACCAGCCGGCTTGCGAGCGTGTCGTCCATTATTCGGTTGATAGAGACTATGTGTATCGCTGCGATGAAAACCGGCCCCGCACGGTGTCGAGCTGGTCAACGCAGTGCTCTGGCTTCGATAGCAACGCAGATTGCACGCTCGAAGAGGAAGAATGCACGCAGGAAGTGGACGCCCTTCCGGATAGCTACACCTGCTATGACTGGCACGATGAGGAAGTCAGCCAGGAGCTTTGCTACCAATCGCGCGATCTCGAAGTGGAAGAGGAGTATGTCTATCGCTGTGTGCGCACGCTCGACGAAGATGGCAATGTCGTAAGCCAGAACAGCTCGTGCGGAGCGGCAAACACAGGGGGGTGCGTTCCGCAAGGTGGGTCAAGTTGCACTGAAATAACAGAAATATATGACTCCTATTATTGTTACTTCGGAGTAGGACATAACGGAGTACATACCGGATACGGTCAACTTGGTAACATTTGCATGGGGCCAAATGACGAGTTGATATGTGGAGGCGGTAATTGTATCCAAAACGGGCAGCCAATAGAAATCATTACTGGTTGTGAGTTATCGGAATACTGCCTAGCAGACTTACAAGGTAACATCGGCAATCCCAACACACCATTCCATCTATGCGCCAGATGGGCACGTGACTTCCGTTGCAGCACCGGAAATTACTGCAGTCGGGAACGGCAAGATTACCGCTGTGACTCGCCGGTTTCTGGGGCCACACCGGTCGACATTATCGAGCATGTAAGTCTTGGAAACTGGCAGTGGGAAGCGGGGTGTTCCTCACGCGGCAATCCTGACTGCGGGATCGTCCAAACGACCTGCGTGCAGAACACGCCACATGGGTGTGTACGCCGGGAGCGGCGATATGAATGCGTCACGCGGGTGCCTGATACGGATTGTGACCCACCCCCGTACTGCTCAAGTCCGACGCAGCGGTGCATTGCGTTTAATGCGAATGGCCAGTGTGACAGGGTTGAGCACGTCTATGATTGCTGGGGTGATCCTGAGGGCTGTGTGGGCCGGGAACGGACCTATGTCTGCGACAACCCTGCCGGCCCTCCGCCTGACGGCTTTATCGACCATATTGGCGAGCCGGAATGGCGTGAGATTGGCTGTCCTCAGCTAGATCCGGAGTGGGAGTGCGAAGAGCAGGATACCGTCTGTCTGGATGGGCCTGGCACGAAGCTTATCGATGATGTCGAGGTCTATTCGGAGTGCTGGCATGAGCGCACCGATTACATCTGCCCTGGCGTGGGAGAAACGGTCACCGATTGTAACCCTGATCCGAACTGTGTGCTTCAGTCTGAAGAGTGCATGGACGACGATTGCCGGTCGCGCACCATGGTCTACGAGTGCGTGGAGCCGGGCGAATATGTCCAGGAAGTGGATCAGTGCCGCACGGTAAGCTGCACGAACGGCGTATGCATTGAAGTTGAACGCGATAACGCGGCAGCGCAGGCTCCGTGGGCCCTGGCGCAGCTGGCCGCGCTCTTTGAAGCGCACAATTTCGATGAAATGACATTGATGGCGGGCGAAGCCCTGCAATGTCACAAGACCGGGATCTGGAAGAATTGCTGCAGCGGCGGCGGGATCGCCATCAACTGGCTCAACGGATCCTGTAACGAGGAAGAGCAGCGTCTGGCACAGGCGCGCGAGGCCGATCTGTGTGTCGATGTTGGCTGGTACTGCCATAGGCGCGGCTGGTTTGGATGCCGGCAGCAACGCCGGACATCGTGCTGCTTTGGATCGGTGCTGGCCCGGATCATCAATGAAGAGGGCCGCGCCCAGCTGGGGCTCGATTTCGGGGAACCTGCAGACGCTGATTGTGACGGGCTGACGCCGGAGCAATTTGCGCAGCTCGATCTCTCTCAGATGGATTTCACGCCGATGATGGCGGAAATGATGGAGGGCTTTGCGCCTGAAGGCGAAGGCTCTGTCAGCACGCGCATCCAGCAACGCGTGAACGATTTCTATTCGTCGGGTGTCAATACCGATATTCCTCCAGGAGACGGTGATGATTGAGTTTATGGCGCGCGCAATCTGCGCGTTCGTTCTGGCGTTCTCTGGCCTGGCTCCTGTATCGGCCGGAATGGTTGATAGGGATGATCTCTACTGCGCAGAGCGCGGTCTCGGGCACTGGTTTTACTGCTCGCGGCCGGTGCCAGAGCCGGAGGACCAGGAGCAAAGTGAGGCGGAGCCCCCTGCTCCGCCTATGAGCGCGGAAGCGGCGCTTCTGGCAGAGGCAGAAGATTTCCAGCGCAGGTTGGATGAGTTGAGGTTGATGGCGGCGTACGCTCCTACGGAAGAGCGCGTGCGCGAGTATCAGGCGATGCAGTGGCGCGCCATGGAAGGCGCGGCCCTGTTCTCTGATTTCTGGCGCCGCAATGTCTGGTCAGATCCGGCACTGGATTATTCGGTACGCAGGCCGGTTGCCCAATATGCGCGTAGCGAGTGGATCGATCAGCGGTCGATGGAAATGACGGCCGATCTGGCGGGCCTGAGCGAGCGCTATGGCCTGTTCTACTTTTATCGGAGCGATTGCCCCTACTGCGCGCGGTTTTCGCCCGTTCTGCGATATTTCGCTGATAGCCATGGTGTGGAGGTCAGGGCTGTCTCGGTTGATGGAGGCCCCTCCCCTGAGTTTCCAGACGCCCGGCTGGATACCGGCCAGTTCGAGCTTTTGCTTGGCGGGCGCGAAGCGGTCGTGCCGGCCGTCATGCTGCTCAACACTGAAACCAACACCACGCATTGGGTGAGTTTCGGCGCGATCTCCGGTCAGGAGCTGGCGCAACGGATCTTCGTCACGATGTCACGCGAGCCCGGAGAGGATTACTAATGCTGAAATTGATCAGAAACATCGCCGGCATGGCAGGTGCGGCCGCGTGTGCGGCCGTGATGAGCGTATCGGCTGCCAGTGGTCAGAATGTCGGGCGCGAGCTGGACGAGTTCTGGGACGGCGTGAACGTCAATGTGACCAGCCCACGCGCCGGCATGGGTCAGGCTGGCGGGTATTTCACTGGCGGATCGCTGGTGATGCGGGCGCCTCAACGCAATATTCAGCCCTTGAGCATGACGGGCCCGTCGATCAGGGCTGGTTGCGGCGGGATCGATATCTACACGGGCGGATTCAGCTTCATCGACTCTGATCAGTTGGTGGCGATGATGCAAGCGCTGGGCGCTAACGCAACCGGCGTGGCGTTCCAGCTGGCCTTGAGCACGGTCTGCCCGATGTGTTCGGACGTGATCAGCGAGATGAACAATCTCGCGCAAGAGATCAATTCGCAGAATTTCAATTCCTGTCAGGCGGCGCAGCAGCTCATGGGGTCGGTCTGGCCGCGCCATGAGAGCGGATCACGTGCGGTCTGTCAGATGGCCGGTTCCCATACGGGTATTTTCTCCGATTTTGTGTCGGCGCGCCATGGGTGCGGGCTTGGCGGGCAGACGGGCAATGTCCTCAACCACCCGGAGGCTGAGGGGCGGACCTTCACGAATGTGAACCTGGCTTGGGCGGCCCTGACGGAATTGCCGTGGATGCAAGGCACGTCGCAGGACAATCAGACGGCCGAGTTCTTGATGTCGATGACCGGCACGGCCGTTATCACGATGGGAACGGGATCAAATGCGCAGCCTGAATACCACTGGTTTCCACCGGCCGGTGATACCGACCGGGCGCTGACCGCGCTCATGCAGGGCGGGGAGTTCGATTATTACCGCTGCGCGGATGGTTATGAGAGCTGTCTG
>Ga0213835_101810_pt1 | contig 11617 bp, 10 predicted proteins | sample SWPATP01_FD_160576 | JGI IMG/M metagenome (GOLD analysis project Ga0213835, IMG submission 160576) | Coastal seawater microbial communities from Marineland, Florida, United States - SWPA TP0 #1 | ecosystem: Environmental > Aquatic > Marine > Coastal | place: USA: Florida | collected 2016-08-05
CGTGCAGACCGTTGGTGAGCTGATCGAGGTCGGCGAAGCCGGTCGGCACACCCGTCATCTTGCCGTCGAGGCCTTTGGCGGCCTCGATCTCATCGATCGCCTCGCCTACCGCCTGGGTCAGCGGAACGTAGTCTTCCGACTGGGTGCCCCCGGCGACGTTGTAGATCTCTGCCTGCGCGTTGTTGACCAGGTCGGTGACCTCGCCCTCCGAGGCGTAGCCCATCTGCACGATGCGCGTGCCCGCCTCGACGAGCCGCCGCAGCACGGCCTTCTCGGCCACCAGGGAGGCATAGAAACCGGCGTTGGCCGCGGTCGGCACCAACCCGGTCAGCGTGTGCAAGTAGTCGGCACCGCCGGCGCGGGTGAGCTGGCCGGTCTTCGTCAGCTCATCAGCGACGGCGATCACGTCGGTGGGTTCGCCGTGCGAGTACAGCGACATGACCGCGTCGAAGATGATCTCGTGCTTGGGCACGTAGAAGTCGATGCCCCGCACCACCTCAATCACGTCGGCGACGGCGTCTTTGCTCAACAGCATGCCGCCGAGGGCGCTCTGCTCGGCGAGGAGATCGTGCGGCGGGGTGCGCTCGGCGCGTCGCTCGCCGTCTCGACCGTCACCCGCGCGCGGGTCGACGGCGGCAGAGATGTGGGCGATCGACACGAAGGGCGCCTTTCTGTCAGCGGTTAGGACCTGTATACGGGCGAGCACCGACACGGGCCGCGAAGGGCTGCGGCGAGGGCTCGGGATCGACGACGGTTCACCCTAGGGATGCGCGGAACTCCCCCTCAAATACCCCCTGTGGATAAAGCTGGGGAAACCTGCGGAGAACGCCCGCGCGTCGTGTGGGAAAAGTGTGGACTTAGCTGTGGATGAATGCGGGGATAACCCCGCCGAATCGCCGATGACCTGGGTTTTTCCTTTCCACACCGTGTGTGGAAAAACAGGCCTCAACCGGCACCTGAAGCTTGTCACGGATGCACCAATGCTGTGGAGGAATGTGCGCGAAAACGCTTGACAGCGGGCACAAAAAAGCGGTACCCGCGGCGTGAGCCGCGGGTACCGCTGGGGCGAAAACGCCCTACTTCTTCTTCTTGTCGGCCACCACGTTCAGCGTGATCGTGGCCACGATCCCGTCGCGGAGCTTCAAGATCGCCTCGTGCGTGCCCACCGACTTGACGGGGGCAACGAGCTCGACGAGTCGCTTGTCGATCGAGCCGACGCCCGCTGCCTCAACGGCCGCCGCAACGTCACCGGGCTTGACCGATCCGAATAGACGCCCCTCGGCTCCCGCCGTCACCGTGAGGGTGACGGGGTTCGCCTCGAGACGGGCCTTCAGGTCTTGCGCCTCCTCGATCGTGGCGTGCTCGCGCGCGGCGCGGGCGGCCTTGATCGACTCGATCTGCTTTTCGCCACCGCGGCTCCACGCCACGGCAAAGCCCTGAGGGATGAGATAGTTGCGGGCGTAGCCGTTCTTGACCTCGACGACATCGCCGGCCGAGCCAAGGCCCGACACTTCCTGCGTGAGAATGAGCTTCGACATCGTGACCCCTTAGCGTCCGGCGCCCGCGTACGGAAGCAGGGCCATCTCGCGGGCGTTCTTCACGGCCTTCGCGATCAGTCGCTGCTCCTGCACCGAGACTCCGGTGATGCGGCGAGCGCGGATCTTGCCGCGCTCGGAAATGAACTTACGGAGGGTGGCGACGTCTTTGTAGTCGATGACGCCAACCTTGATCGCCTTTGCGGGGGCGGCGTTCTTCGCGCCCTTGCCGCCGCGAGGCTTGCGGCGGTCGCCGCTGCTCTTGCCAGCCATAGTGGTTGTCCTTTACCTGTAGATCTGAGTTATCGAGGACCCGGGGTTACCGGATCAGAACGGAGTGTCGTCCGAGTACGAGCCCGGCGTGTTCCACACGTCGCCTCCGGAGGCCTGGCCCCCGGCGGCGGCAGAACCGCCGCTCTTCTGCGACGACTGTGCGCCCCATGGCTCGTCGGTGACCGCGGCACCGCCACGGTTTCCGCCGCCCATCTGCCCGGCACCGGCTCCGCCACTGCCGCCCGACGAGCGGGTGACCTGAGCGGTCGCGTAGCGCAGGCTGGGGCCGATCTCGTCGACCTCCAGCTCGATGGTGGTGCGCTTTTCGCCTTCCTTGGTCTCGTAGGAGCGCTGCTTGAGGCGCCCCTGCGCGACCACGCGCATCCCCTTCGTCAGCGACGAGGCGACGTGCTCAGCGAAGTCGCGCCAGACGCTCGCGCGGAGGAACAGCGCTTCGCCGTCCTTCCACTCGTTGGCCTGGCGGTCGTACGTGCGCGGCGTCGACGCGATGGTGAAGTTCGCCACCGCGAGTCCGTTCTGGGTGTACCGCAGCTCCGGGTCGGCGGTCAGGTTGCCGACCACGGTGATGACGGTTTCGCCAGCCACGGGCTTACTCCGCTGCCTTCGCGGCGGCGCGCTCGGCCTTGGCGTCGGCCTCAGCCTTCGCGGCGGCCAGGTTGGCGATCGCCTCTTCTGCGCGAAGCACCTTCGTGCGCATGACGGCCTCGCTGAGCTTCAGCTGGCGGTCTAGCTCGACGGTGGCCTCCGACGTGGCGGTGAAGTTAACGACGGCGTAGATGCCCTCGTTCTTCTTGTTGATCTCGTAAGCAAGACGGCGCTTGCCCCAGATGTCGACGTTCTCGATAGAACCACCGGCGTTGCGAACAACACCGAGGAACTTGTCGAGACTGGGGGCGACAGTGCGCTCGTCAATCTCGGGGTCGAGAATGACCATCAATTCGTACTGATGCATGACTCACCCACCTCCTTCGGACTCGAACGGCTGCAGACGGTCTGCAGCAGGAGGGTTATGGCATCACGTGCCGGCGCGCACGAGCGCGCAGACAACCTCCACAGCGTAGTCGATGCGGGATGCGCGGCGCCAGTTCGCGCCGTTACGCGCTGCTGCGCTCGCCCCACCACGCGCGCAGCCGGCTCTCGGCCTCCTCGGCCCCGAGCGGCCCCTCATCAAGCCGCAGCTCGAGCAGGAAGCGATACGCGGCCCCCACATCGGGCCCCGGACGAAGCCCCAAAATGGCCATGATCTGCTCACCGTCGAGGTCGGGCCTGATCGCCGCGAGCTCTTCCTGCTCGGCGAGCGCAGCGATGCGCTGTTCGAGTTCGTCGTACGCGCTCTTCAGCCGCGCCGCCTTGCGCCGATTGCGGGTCGTCACATCGGCGCGGGTCAGGATATGCAGCCGCTCGAGGTACGGGCCCGCGTCGCGCACGTAGCGACGCACCCCCGAGTCGGTCCACGGGGCGTCCGCGTAGCCGAAGAAGCGCAGGTGCAGCTCGATGAGCCGGCAGACCGCCGTGATCGTGTCCTTGTCGAAACGCAACGCGGTCAGGCGCTTCTTGGCGAGCTTCGCCCCGACCACGTCGTGGTGGTGGAAGGTGACCGCGCCGTTCTGTTCGATCTTCCGAGTTGCCGGCTTGCCGATGTCGTGCAAGAGGGCGGCCAGGCGCAGTGTGACGTCGGCCGGCGCCTCCTCGCTCCCCCGAGCCCGCTCCAGCTCGATGGCTTGGTCAAGCACCGTCAGCGAGTGCTCGTAGACGTCTTTGTGATGGGCGTGCTCGTCGATTTCGAGCCGCAGGGCCGGCAACTCGGGCAGCACAAGTTCGGCGAGCCCCGTTGCCACGAGTAGCTCAAACCCGCGCCGGGGCGCGTCGGTGGCGAGCATCTTGACGAGCTCATCGCGAATGCGCTCGGCGGACACAATCTCGAGCCGTCCGCGCATCGCGGCGATCGCGTGGAGCACCGCCTCGTCCATTGTGACGCCCAGTTGCGCGGCGAAACGCACGCCGCGCAACATGCGCAGCGGGTCGTCGCCAAAGGACCGCTCGGGGGTCGTGGGAGTGGTGAGCACGCCCGCAACGAGGTGGTCAAAGCCCCCCGTGGGGTCGACCAGTTCGAGTTGCGGCAGCCGCAGCGCCAGCGCATTCATGGTGAAGTCGCGTCGCAGCAGGTCGCCCTCGAGGGTGTCACCGAACGCGACCTCGGGCTTGCGGCTCGACGGGTCGTACTCATCGGCACGGTAGGTGGTGATCTCGACGGTGTCGTCGCCCACACGCGCACCGATCGTGCCGAAGTCACGCCCGATGTCCCAGTGCGCGTCGACCACTGGTCGAATGATGCGAATGATGTCGTCGGGCCGTGCCGAGGTGGCCAGGTCAAGGTCGTGCACCCCGCGCCCCAGAAAGGCGTCGCGCACGGGACCACCAACGAGCGCGAGCTCGTGACCGGCCGCGGCGAACCGCGCGGCGAGGGTGGCCAGGGGTTCGGCGGCAGCGAGCTCGCGCAGTCGGCTAACGGCCTGGGCCACGCTCTCCATAGTCCCCAGAGTCTAGACTTCCCGTCATGGTCGGGCTGCGGGCGTCGAAAGTTCTGGCGTGCCCCCGCTAAGCGGCCGCCGCGCGGCCGCTGCCGCCGTTACTCTCGCGCTTGCGGTGGGCCCGCTCGCCGCGACGGGCGTGAATGCTGCCCCGCCCCGCGCATCCGATGTTCTGTCGGCGACCACGACGACCGTCGACGTCGCGACGGGCACGATCACGGTCGTCGCCGCCCCCGACGACTCGGGAGTCGTGCGCGACGAGGCAGACCTCACCGTGCGCGTGACCGTGACGAACGGAACGGCCGAGGTGATCGAGGGCGCAACAGCCCGCTTGCACCTCATCCTCGAACCTCTCGTCGACCAGTCGGCCGTGCGCGGTTGGCTCCGCGACGACGCCCCGCCGGCCGGCCCCGTCCTGGCGACGGCTCCGCTTGTCACCATCGCGCCCGGGGCCACCGTCGTCGCCTCCCTCAGCGTGCCGGCCGACAACATCGACCTCGACGGGCGCTTCGGGGTGCGCGCCGCCGGCGTCTCGGTGACCGGCGCCGAGGGCTCTGTCATCGCGCACGACCGCACCGCTGTCGTCGGCCAGCCCGCCGGAACAACAGCCGCGGGGGCCGGCATCGCCATCATCGCCCCCCTCACCGCGCCGGATGATCGGGGCCGCTACCTCGACGCCGCCCAGCTGGCCGCCCTCACGGCCCCCGACGGCCGGCTGACGCGCACGCTCGACCACGCGCTGGGCGGGGGAGTGGCGCTGGGCCTCGACCCGCGCATCCTCGCCTCAATTCGGGTGCTCGGTGATGCGGCGCCGGCCAGCGCGACGGCCTGGCTCGAGCGCCTGGCCGACTCAGGACTCGAAACCTTCGCGCTGCGCTGGGCCGACGCCGACCCGCTCGCCGCCGTCGGCACACTCGACACCGCCAGCCCGCCTCTGCTGGGCGCCGGATCGATTGTGCTCGGCGAGGACGGGGAACCGAGCACGACGCTGGACGAGCTCACCGCGTGGCCGCACGCACTCGACGGGTGGGTGTGGCCCGCCGACGGCACGATTGGCGCGGACGCTGTCGCTCCGCTCACCGCAGACGGGGTTCGCGCGGTGCTCACACGATCGGCCGAGGTGCAGGGCGGTGCCGGCATCAGTCGTCCGGTGACTAATTCGCTGCGCGCGGTCGTCGCCGACGAGCTGACCACCGATGCCGTCCGCGCGGTCGCGGCCTCCACCAGTGCGCAGGTGCGCCGGGCCGCCGTAGCAGAGCTCAGCGCCCTCCTCGCGAGCACCGCCGCCCCCGCCACGCCGCTGCTCGGCCTCGCCGACCGCACCGCTGAACCCAGCGCGCAGGTAGCGCTGCTGATCAATGAGCTGATCGCGCTTCCGTGGGCACGTTCGGCGTCACTCGCCCCCGTGACCGGTCCAGGCGCAAACGGTCAAGCAACGGCCTGGGCGGCCGAGACCAGCGCCCCAACGACGCTCGTGCTCGACGCCCTCCTCGAACTCGAGCGCAGCGACGCCGAGTTCGCCCGCATCGCGATCGAATCCGGCCCGCTGGTGGCCGACCGGCGCCTCGATCTACTCGACGCCCTGGCGCTTGGCGGCGAGAGCGCGGCCGCGGGCGAGGGTCGCTACCGCGACGAATCAGAGCGGCTGCGCGCCGCCGTGCAGGTCGTCGAGAGCAACACCATCACCCTGTTCGCCGACCGCACCTCGCTACCCGTTACCTTGCAAAACAGCCTGCCGGTCGCCGTGCGGGTGTACGTGCGGGTCGAAGCGGCGACCGGGCAGCTGCGCGTCGAAGACCAGCGAGTCGAGGCCGTGGTTGAGGCCGGGTCGCAGGTGCGCGCACTCGTTCCCGTGCAGTCGCTGGTCAACGGCGACGTCGACATCCGCGTATCGTTGCGCGCCGACGACGGTGCGGTCATCGGCACCCCGATTGGCGTTCCCCTCAACCTGCAGGCCGGATGGGAGACCGCCGGTACCATCGCGATCGGCGGCATTATCGCCGCCCTGTTCGCCGTGGGACTCGTACGCGACATCCGCCGTCGGCGGCAGAACCGTGCCGAGCGCGAGACCTCCGCCGGCACCCCTGACCCGCAGAGCACCTCCTTCCCAACCGAGACGAGCCCGCGTTGAGTTCTGGCCCCGCCGCGACCCCCGCCCCCGAAGGCGACGGTCGTCGCGACTCGATTGGCCGCGCGAGCCTCTTCCTTGCGTCGGGCACGATCGTGTCGCGAATCCTTGGCTTCGTCTCCGCGATCATCCTCGCGCGCGTGATCGGTGTCAGCGGGGCGGGTGACGCCTTCGCCCTCGCGACCACTCTGCCCAACAACATTTACGCGATCATCGCCGGCGGCATCCTCACCGCCGTGCTCGTACCGCAGATTGTCAAGGCGAGTCTCGACCCCGATGGGGGCGCCCGCTACATCAACAAGATCATCACGCTCGGCTTCATGGTGTTCCTGCTTGTCGCCGTCGTGGCGACGATTAGCGCGCCCCTGCTTGTCGCCCTCTACGCAGAGCAAGCGGGCGACGGCACGCGCGGCTTCTCGCCCGAGATCATGGCTCTCGCCACAGCACTGGCCTACTGGTGTCTGCCGCAGGTGTTGTTCTTCGCGCTGTACAGCCTCCTGGGCGAGGTGCTCAACGCGCGGCGCGTGTTCGGCCCGTACACGTGGGCGCCCGTCGTCAACAACCTGGTGATGATCGCCGGCCTCTTGACCTTCGCGTGGATCTTCTCGGGCGACGTGAGCGACGCCAGCGTCTGGACGCCCGAGATGATCGCTTTGCTCGGCGGCGCCTCGACCCTCGGCATCGCGGCGCAGGCCTTCGTGCTGTTCCTGTTCTGGCGTCGCGCCGGCCTGCGCTACCGGCCCGACTTCCGCTGGCGCGGCGTCGGCCTCGCCCAGACGGGAAAAGCGGCCGGGTGGGTGTTCGGCATGATTCTCGTGACCCAGCTCGCCGGCATCATCCACAACCGGGTGGCCTCGCTCGCGGCCGAAGACGGCGAGCCCTCGCTCGCGGTGCTGCGCTTCGCCTGGCTGATTTTCATCCTGCCGCACTCGATCGTGACGGTCTCGCTCGGCACCGCCTACTTCACCCGGATGAGCGGCCACGCCCGTGACGGGCGCCGCGATCTACTGCGCGACGACATCGGCGCCAGCCTGCGCACGATCACCATGATCATGATGCTCGCCACAATCGGCCTCGCCGTGGTGTCCGGCCCGTTCTCGCGCATCTTCGCCGACGACCCCGCGATCGTCGAGGGCATGGCCCGCGTGCTCGTCGCCTTCGTGATCGGGCTGATCCCCTTTTCGACCCTGTTCATCACCCAGCGGGTGTTCTACGCGCTCGACGACACTCGCACCCCGTTCTTTATCCAGCTGGCGCAGTCAGGCATCTTCGTGGGGCTCGCCCTCGTGGTCGCCACCCTGCCGAGCCCGTGGATCGCGCCGGGTATCGCGCTCGTCACCACGATCGCCGGCACCGCACAAACGCTGATTTCGCTGGCGATTCTGCGCCGCCGACTGGGCGGCATCGGGATGCGCCTGACGGCACAGCGCACCGGCCTCTTCGCGCTCGCCGCCATCCCCGCCAGCGCCGTGGGTCTTGCGCTGGCGATCACGATGGGGGCCTTCGACGGCGGCGCCGCCCGCGAGAACGTCGGGGCGGCGATTTTCACCATGATCGCGATCGGCGGAGCCATGTCGGTCACCTACGCCGGCGCCCTATCGGTGCTACGCGTTCCCGAGTTCAGCGCCCTCGTCAACCCCATCGCCGCGCGCCTGCGTCGTCGGTGAACATTCGGTGACGCCCATGACCATCCTCTGAACACCACCACCGCCCGGAATACCCGCGACCTAGACTGGGTTGGCCCTCCCACAGGCGCGAAAAACGCGCCCCACCGCAACGAACTGAGGCTCCATGCGACAGGTCATCATCATCGGTTCCGGCCCCGCCGGCTACACGGCCGCCATCTACGCGGCGCGCGCCAACTTCTCGCCGCTCGTCATCGCCAGCTCGGTCGAGTTCGGCGGCGAGCTCATGAAGACAACCGACGTGGAAAACTTCCCCGGCTTCCCGGAGGGAGTCATGGGCCCCGACCTCATGACGAAGATGCAGCAGCAGGCCGAGCGCTTCGGCGCCGAGCTGGTCTACGACGACGTCACCTCGCTCGAGCTCGATGGTCCGGTCAAGGCCGTGACGCTCGGCAACGGCGACCGCCACGAAGCGCTCGCCGTTATCTACGCGACCGGGTCCGCCTACCGCAAGCTGGGCTTGCCCGACGAGGAGCGCCTGTCGGGCTACGGCGTCTCGTGGTGTGCCACCTGCGACGGCGCGTTCTTCCGCCAGAAGACCGTCGCCGTGGTTGGCGGCGGGGACTCGGCGATGGAGGAGGCGACCTTCCTCACCCGCTTCGCCGACAAGGTCTACCTCATTCACCGCAGTGACACCTTCCGCGCCTCGGCCGCGATGCTCGACCGCGCGAAGGCTGACCCGAAGATCGAGTTCGTGACCAACGCCTCGGTCGCCCACATCTACGGCGGCGACCTGGTGAATGGCGTCGGCATCGTCGACACGGTCACGGGCGACGAGCGCACGCTCGACGTCAGCGGCCTCTTCATCGCGATCGGCGCCGACCCTCGCACCCACCTGGTGCACGGGATGCTCGACCTCACCGATCAGGGAACGATCGCCGTCGACGGGCGCAGCTCCCGCACCTCCCTGCCGGGCGTCTTCGCGGCCGGCGACGTGGTCGACCCCACCTACAAGCAGGCCATCACGGCCGCGGGCAGCGGCTGCGTCGCTGCTATCGACGCCCAGCACTACCTCGAGGGGCTCGGCGACGACCTTCGCCAGGGGGCGACCCCTGAAGCCGTCAGCGCCTGATCGTCGCTCCCCGAGCATCCGACCGGTACGACACAAAGGAGAGCAGTTATGTCCACTCGCGACGTCACCGACGCCACGTTCGAGGCTGAAGTTCTGAAAAGCGAGAAAACGATCATGGTCGACTTTTGGGCGCCTTGGTGCGGCCCGTGCCGCGCCGTGTCGCCGATCCTCGATCAGATCGCCACCGAAAACTCCGACAAGATCGACATCGTCAAGCTGAATGTCGACGACAACCCCGAGACGGCCATGAAGTACCAGATCACGTCGATCCCGGCAATGAAGGTCTTCCAGGGCGGCGAGGTCGTCAAGAGCGTCATCGGCGCAAAGCCCAAGCCGGCTCTCGAGGCCGACCTGGCCGAGTTCCTGGCCTAGACGCCCAGGCGCGTTCTTCTGCGCGCTCGTCATCGCGCGTCATCGTGTGCTCCGGCGCTGGTAGCGTCGGAGCACACGCGCGTTTGCGCGTCCGGCCACCACGGAGACCTCATGAGTATTCCGCGCGAGGGGACGACGCTCGACCCCTGGTACGACCAGTACGCGACCCGCACGGCGGGGCTGTCCGGTTCTGAGGTGCGCTCACTCTTCGCCGTGGCCTCGCGCCCAGAGGTGGTGTCTCTCGCCGGCGGCATGCCGTTCGTGTCGGCGCTGCCGCTCGACACAATCGGCTCCGCGATGGAGCGGGTCATGGCCGATCGCGGCGCAACTGCCCTGCAGTACGGGGCGGGTCAGGGCACTCCCGAGCTGCGCGAACGCATCCTCGAGGTCATGGCGCTCGAGGGCATCCACGCGGGCGTCGACGACGTCGTCGTCACGACCGGATCGCAGCAGGCACTCGACCTCGTGGCGAAACTCTTCCTCGATCCCGGCGACGTGGTGCTCGCCGAGTCGCCTTCTTACGTCGGCGCGATCGGCATCTTCCGCTCGTATCAGGCCGAGGTCGCGCACGTCGCGATGGACGCCGAGGGAATGATTCCCGCCGCCCTGACCGAACGCATCCAGGCCCTGCGCGCCGCGGGGCGGCCCATCAAGCTGCTGTACCTCATCCCGAATTTCCAGAACCCTGGGGGAGTGACGCTCAGCTCGTCGCGACGCTTGGAAATCATCGACATCGCGCGCTCGCACGGCATCCTGATTCTCGAAGACAACCCCTACGGGTTGCTCTGGTTCGATCAGGCGCCGCCGCAGGCCATGCGCAGCGTCGAGACCGACGGCATCGTGTACCTCGGTTCCTTCTCGAAGACCCTCGCGCCGGGTTTCCGGGTCGGCTGGGCCCTGGCCCCCCACGGCATTCGTGAGAAGCTCGTGCTCGCCGCCGAGGCTTCGATCCTCTCGCCGAGTGTGCTGAACCAGATGGTCATCACCGACTACCTCTCGAGCGCTGACTGGCGGGGTCAGATCGACGTGTTCCGCGGCCTCTACCGCGAGCGGCGCGACGCCATGATCGACGCGCTCACGCACTACCTGCCTGACCTGAGCTGGACGATTCCGGGCGGCGGCTTCTACGTCTGGCTCACGCTGACACCGGGGCTCGATGCGAAGGGGATGCTCCCGCGCGCGGTCAAAGAGCTGGTCGCCTACACGCCCGGCACCGCCTTCTTCGCCGATGGCTCGGGCCGCCAGCACCTCCGCCTCGCGTTCTGCTACCCCACCCCCGCCGATATTCGCGAGGGTGTCCGCCGCCTCTCGACCGTCGTGCGCCAAGAGCAAGAACTGCTCGAGACGTTCTCCCCGACAGGCCCCATCGAGCAGCTTCCCGACGCGCTGCGCCTCGGCAGTCACGTGATCTCCCCGCCCCCGAATCTGGGTTAGGCAGCCATGACCCGCTCACCGCTCACCGCGTCTCGCGTGACCGTGCTCGCCGGCGGTATTTCGCACGAGCGCGACATCTCTCTGAAGTCGGGCCGTCAGGTCGCCGACGCCCTCTCGGCCCACGGCATTACCGTCGATCTGCGCGACCCCGACGCCTCGCTGCTGCCGAGCCTCATCGCCGACCCACCCGACGTCGTGTGGCCCGCCCTGCACGGGGCGAGCGGCGAGGACGGTGCCCTGCGCGGGCTGCTCGAATTTCTGGGGCTGCCGTACGTTGGCTCGCCAGCACACGCGACGCGCCTTGCGTGGGACAAGCCGACCGCCAAGTCGCTCGTTGAGCGTGCCGGTGTGCCCACGCCACACTCGATCACGCTTACCCGCGACGCCTTCCGCGAGCTGGGCGCCGAGAGTGTGCTCGCCGTCATGGGCCACGAGTTGCCCCCGCCGGTCGCCGTCAAGCCGGCGCAGGGCGGTTCCGCCCAGGGTGTGAGCCTGGTCGGGAGCGACGAAGAGCTGCGCCGCGCGATGGTTCTCGCCTACACGTACTGTGACGTGGCCCTCGTTGA
>Ga0213835_101811_pt1 | contig 11616 bp, 14 predicted proteins | sample SWPATP01_FD_160576 | JGI IMG/M metagenome (GOLD analysis project Ga0213835, IMG submission 160576) | Coastal seawater microbial communities from Marineland, Florida, United States - SWPA TP0 #1 | ecosystem: Environmental > Aquatic > Marine > Coastal | place: USA: Florida | collected 2016-08-05
TTTTTGCTGGCATGACAAATAGCAAACGTTATATGTTTGACCTCTGTCAAGTTGTTTTGAGGACCGGAGGTGCCACACCGTGGAGCGCAACATCGATCTGTCAGGAATCACCATCTACTCGGCTGTGTGCAGTGACATCTGCGATCAGCTCGGGTTTCGGGCGCAGTCGTTGGATGTGAGCGTGAGCCCAATCAACGGGGGGCAGACTCTCGTCGGATGGGCCCGGACCGTGTCGTCTCGCGCGGTGTCGGACGAACCGTCACGACCGTACGAGGGGGAGATCGCCTTCGTCGATTCTCTCGCCACCGGTGATGTGGTCGTTGCACAGATCACCGGCTCATCGTCCGCGTTCTGGGGGGAACTCTTCTCGAGCGCCGCGCTGGCGCGGGGCGCTCGAGGTGCCGTCATCGACGGCTTTGTGCGCGACGCGGAGCGGCTTCAATCGATTCCGTTTCCCATTCTTGCCGCGGGAACGCGCCCCACGGACTGTCAAGGGCGGATCGCCATCGACGCAACGGGGGCGCCCCTTCTGATCGGTGGTGTCGTGATCTCCGAGGGCGACCTGATTGTGGCGGATCGAGATGGCATCGTCGCCGTTCCCTCCGCGATCGCTGCCGAGGTCATTCGTCTCGCCGACCAGAAGGCCAGGACGGAGAGCTCGGCTCACGACGTGCTCCGAAACGGTGGCCTTCTGCGCGACGTCTGGCAGGAATTCGGAGTCTTGTAGCGATGCTGGCCCTTCGCTGGCACTCTAGGGGAGACATAAGGATCGACGACGTCCCGAGACCGCCGTCGCCGGGACCTGGTGACGTACAACTCCGTGTTCTGTGGTGTGGTCTGTGCGGAACCGACGTCGAGGAGTACGTGCGCGGTCCCGTGTTCATTCCGGCCGACGCTGCCCCGATCGTCCTCGGTCACGAGCTGTCGGGTGAAGTCGTCGCTGTCGGCGAAGGTGTCGATGGCCTTCGTATCGGTGACGTGGTCGGTATGGATGGCCTTTCTGGTTGTCAGGTCTGCCGCTTCTGCGTCACCGGCCGAGTCAACCTCTGCGACGAACTGTCGGCCGTGGGTCTCATGCGTGACGGCGGGCTCGCGGAGTACGTCAACGTGGGGGCGGCAACGTGTGTCCCGATCGCACCGGGACTACCGCTCGAGGCGGGAGCACTCGCAGAGACGCTGGCTGTCGGCGTGAGGGCCGCGCGTCAAGGTGGTGTCGCACCGGGCCACACGGTGGCCGTGGTCGGGGGAGGTGCTGTCGGTCTCCTCGCGGCTCAAGCGGTTCGTGCGATGGGGGCGAGCAGAGTCATTCTCATCGAGCCTCGAGCCGACCGCCGGGACGTTGCGCACGCACTCGGGATCGATGTCGTCATCGCTCCCGATGAACTGGAGACTGTGGCTGATCACATCGCGATTGCCATCGAGTGCTCCGGTACCAGTGCGGGTCAGAGAACCGCTCTTCGGTCGTTGGACAAGGGCGGGAGGCTCGTTCTCGTCGGCGTGGGCCAGGAGCCCTTGCCGTTCAGCGCCGTGGACCTCATCGTGGCGGAGATCGAGGTGGTTGGCAGCCTTTCTCACCTCGTTGAGGAGGACTTCGCAACCGCCGTCCGATTCATTGAGTCTGGACTCGTCGATATCCAACCGCTCGTGAGCCATCGCGTGTCCCTCCGGGACGCGCGCGATGTCTTGCTCCGGGTAGTGGAGTCTCCGCAGGATTACCTGAAGGTGCTCGTCACACCACGCGAAGAACTGTTGGAGGACATTCCGTGACAGGACCGGCGCGACGCCGATCGGACCAGGTCCGCCGTGCGCTCCTAACCCGCATTGTCAGCGGTGAGATTCCGCCGGGCACTCTCCTCCCTCGAGAGGACGATCTCGCAGAGGAGTTCTCTGTCAGCCGGATTGTGGTGAGGGAGGCAGTCAAGTACCTTGAAGCCTCCCTTCTCGTGTCGATTCGGCAGGGAGTGGGGACGACCGTGCTACCTCGGGAATCGTGGAGCCTGCTCGACCCGGACGTGCTCAGCACGGCGATCGAGTTTTCGACCGATCAGGCACTCTTCTTCGAGCTCAGCAAGTTGCGTATCACGATCGAGGGTGAGTTGGCGGCATCGGCCGCGACGATGGCGGATCGGGACCATCTCGCCTCCATGAAAGCGGTTCTCGAGCGTTCTCGACGGGTGATGGACAACCCGGATCGGTTTCTTGAAGAAGATCTTGCGTTTCACAATCTGATCGCGGATGCAGCGTCGAGCCCGATTGCGAGGGCGGTGCTCCGTCTGCTGTCGGAGCCGCTGAGAACATCCCGTCGGTTGACGAACCGGATCCCGGGAGGAGTCGAGCACGCTCAAGCTGCTCACGAAGCCATCTACTCGGCGATTGTCGCTCGTTCGCCGGAGCGGGCGCTGAGCGAGATGGTTCAGCATCTGACGTGGTCTCGCCACCATCTGGTGAGTGCGGAATAGGGAGGCAGGAGACAATGATCGAGCAATTGACGGGTCCGGAACTAGAGCACGGTGAGGGGCCTCAGTGGTTCTCCGATATCTCGGCATGGCGCTGTGTTGACATGTTGCGCGGCGACATCGTTGGGGTGGACTCCGCGAATCGTGTTGTTCGTCGCAACGTCGGCACCGTCGCCGCCATGGTCCGACCCCGCCGAGGTGGTGGCGCGGTCGTCCTTCGTGAGCACGATCTCATCCTCTTTGGAGCGGATCCGCTCTCGAAGACGACATTCTCGGAGGGCCCGACCCTACTCACCAACCCCGACGTCCGGCTCAACGAAGGAGCATGCGATCCCCTCGGACGACTGGTCTGCGGGTCGATGGCGTACGACACGCGTCCTGGCGGTGGCAGTCTCTACCGGGTCAGCGCGACCGCGGGCTCCGACTCGTACGACATCGAGACCCTTCGGTCAGCTGTCGGCATCTCGAACGGTGTTGCCTTCTCCCCAGACGGACGTTTCGCCTACTACGTCGACTCGATGACGCACCGTGTCGAACGGATCGAGTACGGAGCCACCGGGTTTCATCCAGCGGGAGTCCTGATCGACCTTGCTGATGAAGAGGGCATGCCCGACGGTCTCTGCATGGACGAGAAGGGCCTTCTCTGGCTGGCGATGTTTGGGGGAGGGTGCGTTCTCGCGATCTCACCCAGCGGTGCGATCGTCGAACGGATCGAGCTTCCCACCACGCAGGTGACGGCGTGCGCCTTCGTCGGAGACAAGCTCGATCGGCTTCTCGTCACGACCTCGACCCTGGGTGCGACGGGCGACGCACTTCCGACGGCCGGTGCACTCTTCCTCTGCACGACAGGAACCCGTGGCGTCCCGGCATTCGCGTTCAACGGCTAGGGACGACTCCGGAACCAGGTCCCCTGCCGGGATTGCACCACCCGAGTCAGTGCGCGTCAGTCGACCTGATCTCGGTCCCGTCGCTGCTCCACAGCGTGTGGATGGTGCCGTCACGGTCGACGCGCTTGTAGGTGTGGGCGCCGAAGAAGTCGCGCTGACCCTGCACGAGTGCGGCCGGCAGGCGTTCGGCCCGCAGCCCGTCGTAGTACGACAGCGACGACGCGAACGCCGGGGTCGGGATTCCGGCGAGCGCGGCACCGGCGACGATCGCGTCGAAGCCCTGCCTGTAGGCGATGATCTTCGAGGCAGGGCTCGCCGTCGGCGACCGCGGCGATCGACTTCAGGATGGGGCCGAGCGTGTGCCAGGCTTCCTCCGAGCCGCCCGGCATGATCGAGGGCCCGTTCAGTGCGCCCTCCTCGCCGCCCGAGATGCCGGCGCCGACGAATTTGATGCCGGCATCTCGCACCGCCTTTTCGTCGTCACCGACATCCTGCCGGTGCCCGAAGAAGAGCGCTGGGACCGCCTCACCGTCCTCCCGATCGCCCCGCTCATCGCCCGCGCGATTCACGAGGTGTTCGACGACGGGTCGGTCGCCTCGATGTTCGACGGCGCCGCCTAGTTGTAGTGCCCAGGGACGTTGTGTGATCTGGATGTCCTGAGATGGCGAGAACCTCCGGGGCAGAGTGGAGCTGTCTAAATCACCGCTCTGAGCCCAGGAGGTTCTCGTGTCCCACGCTAACGCTGCTCTGACGCCGCGCCAACGTCTGAGGCTTGCCCGGCAGATTGTTGATGACGGTTGGTCCGTCTCGGCGGCGGCCGACTACTTCCGGGTGTCGTATCCCACGGCCGCGAAATGGGCGAGACGCTATCTCGAGCTCGGTGCTGAGGGTATGGCCGACCGCTCGAGCCGACCACACACGCATCCCAACCGCACCCCGCAGTCGGTGGTGAAGAAGATCGTGCATTTGCGGATCAAGAAGCGTTTGGGGCCGGTTCAGATCGCGGGCCGGCTGGGTCTGCCGTCCTCGACCGTGCACGCCGTGCTGGTGCGCTGCAAACTGAACCGCCTCTCGCACGTGGACGTGAAGACCGGGGAACCGGCCAGGCGTTACGAGCATGACAAGCCAGGCTCCATGATCCACGTTGACGTGAAGAAGCTGGGCAACATTCCCGACGGCGGCGGCTGGCGGTTCGTGGGACGAGAACAGGGCGGCGTGAATCGCCGCAACACGCCAGGCAAACCTCGCAGCAAACACCGTCACGAGCTGATGCGGCATGCGTTCGTTCACACCGTCATCGATGATCACTCCCGCGTCGCTTACGCCGAGATCCACGATGACGAGACCGCGGCCACCGCGATCGGGGTGCTGCGCCGCGCAACGTCATGGTTCGCCGACCGCGGCGTCACCGTCGAACGCGTCCTCTCGGACAACGGGTCCGCCTATCGGTCACACGCCTGGCGAGACGCCTGTGAATCGCCCCGGGTTTGATGGAGGGCTTGATTCCCCGAGAGGATCAAGTCATGCCAGCACCGAGGAAGTATCCGCCGGAGTTGCGGGAGCGGGCGATCAGGCTCGTGCAGGAGGCGCGTCGTGAGGATCCGGAGTTGTCGCTGAACGCGGCGGTGATCCGGATCGGGCAGCGCACCGGCGTCAATGCTGACACCCTTCGAGGGTGGGCGAAGCAGGCCGAGATCGATGCCGGGCAGCGTCCCGGGATGACCACGAGTGAGGCCAAGCGCATCAAGGAGCTCGAGGCGGAAGTTCGCGAGCTTAAGCGTGCCAATGAGATCTTGTTGGCGGCCTCCTCGTTCTTCGCGCGGGAGCTCGACCCGCGACTGCCGTGGTAGTTCAGTTCATCGACGATCACCGTGACCGGTTTGGGGTCGAGCCAATCTGCCGCGTGCTCACCGAGCACGGAGTGAAGATTGCCCCATCGGGTTACTACGCCTCCAAAAAGCGCCCCCGCTCAGCCCGGGCATTGCGCGATGAGCAGTTGATCGTCGAGATCGAGCGGGTGTTCTGGGACCGCAAGCTTGGCCGCGGGATCAGCGGCGTGCGCAAGATGTGGCATCTGCTGCGCCGAGAAGGCACTCCGATCGCCCGGTGCACGGTGGAGCGGCTCATGCGAAAGCAGGGCCTGCGCGGGATCCGTCGAGGCAAGCAATTCATCACCACCAAGCCGGACGAGAAGGCCTTGCGGCCCGAGGATCACGTCAACCGCGACTTCACCGCGTGCCGGCCGAACTAGCTCTGGGTGGTCGACTTCACCTACGTGCCCACCTGGTCAGGCATGGCATTCACCGCGTTCGTCACCGACGTGTTCTCCCGCCGCATCGTCGGCTGGAGAACCGCCGACCGCATGCCGACCGAGCTGCCCTTGGACGCGCTCGAGATGGCGCTCTGGGTTCGGGGGCGGGCAGGGGAAAACGTTGCTGGGGTGATGCATCACTCGGATGCCGGCCGCCAAGGCGGATTCAATCGGTCGTCGCAACACCGCCTGTTTGCAGCAACTCTAGGTGCTCATTGAGTGCTTCTGCTGGGGTGCGCCAGCCGAGGCGTTTGCGTGGTCGGGTGTTGAGGGCGTGAGCGACGGCGGCGAGGTCGTCCTCAGTCCATCGTGAGAGGTCGGTGCCCTTGGGGAAGTACTGTCTCAGCAGCCCGTTGGTGTTCTCGTTGGAGCCGCGCTGCCAGGGGCTGTGAGGGTCAGCGAAGTAAACCTTCAGGCCGGTATCGATGGCGAACTGAGCATGGGCGGACATCTCCTTGCCGCGATCCCAGGTCAGGGAACGTTTGAGCTCGGCGGGCAGCGTACTCATCGCTTTCGCCAGAGCTCGGTTCATGGAGATGGCACCGTAGCCGGACAACGCCGGGCCGTTCTTCACGATGGGCTGTTCCCGCCAGCCTTGTTCTCGAGGCAGATGGACCAGGGTCGTGAACCCTGTCGTGCGTTCGACGACGGTGCCGATCGCGGACCGGTTGATGCCGATGATGAGGTCTCCCTCGTGGTGGCTGGGGATAGCGCGGTCCTCTGCCTCCGCAGGCCGCTCGCTGATGATGACGTCGGCGGTGACATGCGCCCACGGCACACGCTTGGACCGTGCCCGCGGCATGCGAAGCGCTCGCCCGGTTCGCAGACACAGGATGAGCTCACGTTTGAGGGCTCCACGACTCTCGATGAACAGCGCCTGGTAGATGGCCTCGTGGCTGATGCGCATGCTGACATCATCGGGGAAGTCGAGCTTGATCCGGTGCGCGATCTGCTCGGGACTCCATCCCCTCACCCAGCCCCGGTCTTTGCGGTGAGGCTTGTTCTGACCTGTCCATCGCGGCGGCTGCGGACCGGGAGCAACACCACCATCTGGGCGGCGGATCTGACCCGAGAGCCGCTCCTGCACGTAGTCCCGCAACAGAGGATTCGCGGCGAGTTTTGCGACTTTCGGTCTTCGGGCGAACAGCTCGGCCTTCCACTGCGCGACCGATGCCCGATAGTCCAGCTTGCCGCCTCGCGTTGCCGCGTTGCGCCGCAGTTCACGCGAGATCGTGGACGGGTTCCGATGGAGCGCCCGCGCGATCTCACGAACCCCGTTGCCGGTCGCGTTGAGGATCGCGATCTCTTCGCGCTCAGCCAGCGACAGATATCGGCCCGACGGCGGCGGCCATGAATACGGTGACATACCGCCTGATTGTCGGAACCACCGTGACCCGATCACGGGAGCCACGCCGATCGTCACTCCGGCCTCGGTCGGGAGCATGCCCGTGCTGATCTTCTCCCAGAACTCTCGCTCCCGCTCACGCGGATGCGACGGAGCACCCGGCGACCTCAACGGCGCCCGCCCCGTCACTTCTCTGACCCAGTTCGATGGTCTTCCCACAACACCCTCCGATCAGGTGTTGCTTCCACCGGTTGAGCTCAGTCAATACACCGCTCTTCGCTACGCCGACCGGCTGGCAGAAGTCGGCGCGATCGCCTCGATCGGCTCCGTCGGCGATAGCTACGACAACGCTCTGGCCGAGTCAGCGATCGGACTATATAAGACCGAGTGCGTCAAGGTCGACGGCCCGTTCCGGACCGTCGACGAGCTCGAGCTTGCGACCTTGTCGTGGGTGCATTGGTTCAACCAGAACCGCCTGCACTCCTCCATCGGGTATCTCACCCCGATGGAGATGGAGCAGGAGTACTACCGTGAGATCAACGCCCGACAGCAACCGCTGCCGGGAGAACTCGCCCTCCACTAAACCCGGGGCGATTCACACTACAACTCCGAATCAGCCCGCAGAGCCGCCCTCCCCGCATGGCTGCATCACTACAATCACCACTGGCCCCACACAGCCATCGGCAAGGTCCCACCCATCAGACGGCTAAACAACCTGCCTGGGCACTACACCTAGGTGAACGCTAGGTGCCGCTGCGGGGCTCGAGGGTCGGGCGACCTGGGATCAGCCCCAGCACCGCGATGCGCACCTCGCCGCCGGGGGCGAGCGCGTAGCAGTTCCAGCCGAGCAGCCGCGGGTCGGTGAGCTCGAACGCGATGCGCGCCGGCACTCCGGGTGCCGCGTAGAAGTCCACCGCGATACGGCACGCCTGTGCTGCCGTGTTGCGCGCGACCGTCCAGGTGCCGAGTGCGCCCGGAATCACGAGCGCGAGCATGGCCACGATGCTCACCCAGCGCAGGATGCGCCGCCGCCGCTCCCACGGCGACAGGCCGGTTTCGGCGTCGCGGTCGGGGTCGTCGGGCCACTCGCGCAACTCGATCGGGTCGTCGTCCATTGCGCCCAGTCTCGCACGGGCTCCCTGCCCGACGCCTGCGCCGGGTAGGGTTCAGGCCATGCCTGCGGAACCCGAAACCGCCGACACGAACCCGGACTCAGACGCCACCCCCGCGACCCCCACGCCCCCCGTCGGTCTCGCGCGACGCATTCGCCTGCCCGGGGCGATCGGCATCGGCCTCGCCTCGATGATCGGCGCCGGTTTGTTCGCGGTGTGGGGCCCGGCGACCGATGCCGCCCGTGGCGGGCTCGTCATTGCGCTCGTCATCGCGGCGGTCATCGCGACCCTCAACGCCTTCAGCTCGGCGCAGCTGGCTATGGCGCACCCGGTCGCGGGCGGCGCCTACGCGTTCGGCCGCCGCTACGTCGGCCCGTGGACGGGCTTCAGCGCGGGCTGGCTATTCGTCACGGGCAAGACCGCCTCAGCCGCCGCGATCGCGTCGATCGCCGCCGCGTATCTCTACCCTCCGGCCCCCGTGCCGCTCGCCGTGGGCCTCATTGTCGTGTTTGCCGCGCTCAACATGGCGGGCGTGCGTACGACCGCCCGGGTGTCGATCGCGATCGTCGCGACGGTGCTGACGGGGCTCGCGGTCGCGCTCATCGCCGCGGTGTCGGGCGGGGCCGCGGCCGATCTCGATCCGGTGACGAGCATCGTGACGCCGGCGAGCCCGTACGGCGTGCTGCAGGGGGCGGCGCTGCTGTTTTTTGCGTTCGCTGGCTATGCGCGCATGGCGACGCTCGGCGAGGAGGTCGTCGAGCCGCGCCGCACCCTGCCGCGCGCCATCTTCACCGCCCTCGGCGTTGTGCTGGCCCTGTACGCGACGGTCGCGGTGCTGCTCGTCTCGATGCTCGGGGTCAACCGGCTGGTCGGCAGCGTCACGCCGCTCGCCGACGTGCTCGACCCGGCGTGGACCCCGCTCGTGGTCGCCATCGCCGGCATCGCCTGCCTCGGCTCGCTCGTGGGAATTCTCGCCGGGCTCAGCCGCACGAGCCTCGCGATGGCGCGCGAGCGTGACCTGCCGGGGCTGCTCGCCCGCATCTCGCCGCGCACGAAGGCGCCGATCGTGGCCGAGGCGATCATTGCGGCGCTCGCCATCCTGATCGTCGTGTTGCTCGAGCCCGCCCAGCTGGTCGCGGCGTCGAGCTCGGCCGTGCTGCTCTACTACGCGGTCGCGCACCTGTCGGCCCTGCGTCAGCCCGCCGCTGAGCGTTGGCAGCCACGGGCCGTCGCGATCGCCGGGCTGCTCGGCTGCGTCGTGCTCGTCGCGGCCCTGCCCCCGGTCTCGATTCTCGGAACAGCGGTGCTGCTCGCCGTCGGCCTCCTGCTGCGGATGCTCGCGGTGCGCCTCCGCGCCCGCTCCGGCCCCGAGGGGCTCGCCCCGTGACGGCCGGCGCCGCGCGAGCCGACGCCGCGACGTCCACCCTCGTCGCGCCCACTGACCTGTGCGAGCCGCACGGTGCCGCGGTCATCGGCCACGGGCCCTACGACGGGCCTCGCTACCCGGTTTCGGCGCTCGCGACGGCGGCGGTGGCAACGTTCGCCTCGGCGGTCGCCGAGCTGGTGGGCGGTGAGGCGACGCCGCTCGTTGACGCGCGCCTCGCGTCGGCCTGGTTCGACCGTGCCGTGCGCCCGCACGAGCCGCAGCCGTCGCCGTGGCACCCGCTGAGCGGCGACTATCGGGCCGCCGATCGCTGGGTGCGCTTGCACATGAACGTGCCCGCGCATCGCGAGGCGGCCCTGGCCGTGCTGCGTCTCGAGGTCACGAACCCTGACGGTGAGCCCGCGCACGAGCCCGATCGTACCGAGGTGGCGGCCGCCGTCGGGGGTTGGGCCGCGTTCGAACTCGAGGAGGCGGTGGCGGCGGCGGGCGGCTGTGCGGCCGTGCTGCGGTCGGTGGGGGAGTGGGCCGAGCATCCGCAGGGTCGGGCGCTGGCCGCGCAGCCGCTCGTGACCGTCGCCGTTGGCGATCGCGGTGACGCGCCGTGGCCCGTCGCGTCGCCCGAGCGGCCGCTTGCTGGCGTGCGCGTGCTCGACCTGACGCGGGTGATCGCGGGCCCGGTCGCGACCCGCGCGCTCGCCTTACTTGGAGCCGATGTGCTGCGGCTTGACCCGCCCGACTGGGATGAGCCCGCCCTCGAACCCGACATGACGCTCGGCAAGCGCTGCGCCCGGCTCGACGCCCACGACGTCGAGGGCGCGTCGACCCTCGCCGCCCTCATCGCCGAGAGTCACGTGCTCGTGCACGGTTTGCGCCCCGGAGCGCTCGACGGCCTCGGCCTCGACGCCGAAACGCGCGCGGCGCTGCGCCCCGGTCTCGTCGAGGTGCAGCTCAGCGCCTACGGCCCGGCTGGCCCCTGGGCCGAGCGGCGCGGCTTCGACAGTCTCGTGCAGCTGGCGACCGGCATCGCGGATGCACGAGGCGACGCGCCGCCTTCACCCCTGCCAGTGCAGGCCCTCGACCACGCCACCGGCTGGCTCGCGGCGACGGCCGCCGTGCGCGCCATCGCCCACGCCCGCGTCACGGGGGAGGGCAGCAGCAGTCACGTCTCACTCGCCCGCACGGCGCTCGAGCTGCAGCGCATGGCGCAGCAAGCCGACGCCCTGCCCGACGGGCCCGACCCGGCGAGCGAGGAGGCGAGCGGGCTGCCGGCGCGCGACGACGACGACGAGACGCTGCCCACGCACGCGATCGACACGGCGTGGGGTGTCGTCGACGTGCTCGCCGCACCCTTCTCGGTCGCCGGAGTGCGCGTCGAGGCACTGCAGCCCCCGCGCCCGCTCGGCAGCGACGACGCCGACTGGACTCCCGTCGACGCTCCTGCCCGCCGCGAGCGCTCGGCCGGCGCCGTGTCGGTGCCGCGCCGCCGCGTTCCCGTCTGGGCGGCGCTGAGCGGGCTGCTCGTGTGGGCGGGGCAGGGCGTTCCGCTGACGCTGGGTGCCGCGATGCTCGGCACCACAGTGCCGAACCCCGGCTGGTGGACCTCACCCGTCTGGGTCGCCGGTGCCGCCGCCCAGGCCGTCGTGCTGCTGCTCACCTGGGTGGCCCTCTCGCGCGTCACGACCGTCGTCGGGGTGCTCGCGGCGACCCTTCCGCTCGGGATGCTCGCGCACGTCACCGCCGCGACCGCCGTCGCGCTCGCCACCGGCGCCGCCAGCCCGCCCGCGCTCGACGCGGGCCTCAACCTGCTCGCGCTGCACTGGGCGAGCGGAGCGGCGCTGGTCGCGGCGAGCATCCCGATTCTGCTGATGCTCACGCCGCTGGGCGCGGGGGCCGGCTCGCTCGGCCGCCGCGCGTTCGCCCCGCGGTACGCGCGCCGCGGCCGCCCGAGCCGCGCCGCTTGACGCCTAGTGCGCGTCGACGGCCTCGATCTCGCTGCGGTCGCCCGACCACAGCGTGTGGAAGGTGCCGTCGCGGTCGACGCGCTTGTAGGTGTGGGCGCCGAAGAAGTCGCGCTGGCCCTGCACGAGGGCAGCCGGCAGGCGTTCGGCCCGCAGCCCGTCG